>Ga0056128_1007977_pt1 | contig 13376 bp, 11 predicted proteins | sample WorMetLIZISLAND2_FD_71113 | JGI IMG/M metagenome (GOLD analysis project Ga0056128, IMG submission 71113) | Marine gutless worms symbiont microbial communities from Max Planck institute for Marine Microbiology, Germany - Olavius geniculatus... ... | reverse complement strand
TGACATAAGCTGAGACAAGTAGGCTACTGAACAAGACAATTACTGGAGGTAGAACACTGTTTAGCAAACGAGATTCTGGCATTGTGTAAGAGCGTGTCTAAAGTAGACAAATGCAACCTAATCAAGATCTGAGTCATACAGTCATACTATCCAATCTACAGAAACCAAAAAAATTTTTGATACATTTGTTGTAACATGCTTTCAATTTGTTTAGATTAGTAGCAGTGAAATTAGTCCAGAGCGCAATATTATACAGACAAAGAACGTATATGTTCTAAATAAAATATGACTAGGGCTGTACGTAAATTACGGTGCAAAAGTGAAAAAAAATCACTGCATACTTTTAGAAAAGTCGCAAAATTCACGGCGAATTCACGGCGCCAATTCACGGTCATATATGGCGTTAAAAAACGTCTCATTGACAAACATTTTTGTTCTCTGCCTAGTCAACAATCAGTCATGTATCGTCGTCTCACAAAATGACTAACATCAAATAGTACTTATAGTAACTTACAGGAACAGTTTTAGTAGCTACAACGGCTGCAAATGATTATCATAATGATCAAGGAGGTCATATTAGGGTCAACTTTCAATGTTTAACAATCGAATTTTACGGATTTTGACACAAAAATGCAGCCCGAGCAAAAATTCACGGCAAATCACGGCAAACGCTAAAATTCACGGCAAGCGCCAATATTCACGGCTTTCGTGAATTCCGTGAATTCGTGATTTTCGTCTAGCCCTAAATATGACTGAGACTGTGACTCGACCACTGGCTGTGAGTGGGCGAGGTACCAGCGTCAGTGAACGTTCGCGTTCCAGCTGATGTTTTGTTTTGTAAACAAAACCTAGTGGGTTGTAGAATACGATATTTTTTTTGTAACGAAACACAAAAGCAAAATATCTGATTTTTATTTTGTAAACATGAATTAAAAGACCTTTTTGTTCCTGGTTTGTAAATTGATTGTCAATTGCTTGCACTTGTCTTTTTTTGCATTTTGACATGGTAGAGATAATGCATGCAAGGTGTTATCTGCCGTGAAAATTCGCGGAAAATAAGTAAGCGTTTTCGCTATCTGCCATGAATATTTCGTCTAGACGGCCTGTAACCAGTAAACTAGAGGTCCGTCTACACGATTGTGGCTCGCCATAGCCAAGGGCCAAGGGTTGTCGCCATAGCCAAAGCCGCCGTGTCCCTGCGGCTTTCGCTATGGCGACAACCGCGACTGACGACCTGGGCCGTAGCTTCACGGATCGCCAGTCCACCAACTAGCTCCTCAGGTCTAAGTAGACCATCACGGCAATTTTTTTTTGTAGGCACTAGCACCGTTGTCGAACTTATAACGTATATTGTACACTAATTTATGGTGTGCATTATTGTCACATAAATCTTTCGAAAATGCTAAACCTAACCCGATCGCTAACCCTAACACTAACCCTAACTCTAACCCTAACCCCAAACCTTATCCCTAACCTTTATCTGTGTAAGCGAAAACCACAATTTTAATATTAAGCACAAAATTGTACTATATTGCACGTGAAATTGTCGCCCCCTGGTGAATGTAAATGTTGCATAATGACACGTCTCTCGACGTCAATTTTAGTACAAACTTAGCTATGGCGGCCTGTTGTAAACAATGAAAGCATGCTGAATAAGCAATAAAATAACACAGTAATAATTTACAGTATTAACTGAAAAAAGAAAAAAAGTATACAGTTGCAATTTTCGTAGATATGGATTTTCACGGCAGATAGCGAAAATGCTTACTTATTTTCTGTGAATTTTCACGGCGGATATAATCTTCAAAAATGCATCGCCTTCAACCAGGTACGGGTGCAGTATAAATAGACCTGGCAGTCGCTTGCTCAAACTTTTGCGGGCCAAGGGTTACCAACCTGTCCTCAGATCATTGCATTCTAAATTACGGTACAATTACACTAATTTAGACCAGCTTCATATTTCACCAGTGAACTCCACTCATCGAGTGCTACAAAAGATATCATTACACCACCGTTCAATTCTTTCCGCAAGTTCCAGAAAAAAACACTGAAGTACCGATCTCACTGTTGTTATTATCATCAGCTTGCCGTGCTCGATGTACGAGCGTAGGCGGCTTCATGAACTAAGCACCGATAACCTCTCCTGTTCTCCGCCTGTCTGACCATTTCGACCAGGCTTTTTTCGCCCCATTGAACGATATGATTGATCCGCTGTTTCTTCTGACCACCTTGCCGACGTTTTCCAGGCATGATGCCCAGCATGATGTTTTTCTCTAAACTTTCGTGTCTCGTTGTGTGACCGAAGTATTTCAGATTGCGTGATTTCACTTGCCCCAACAGGCCCCTGTCTTGGCCTACCCTTCGCAAAAACCTCCTCGTTTGTCACATGTTCAACATAAGAGATGCGCATAGCACGCCCGTAGCATTGCATCTCAAATGCTTCTATGTTCTCGCATAATTCTTTGTTCAATGTCCATGCCTCCGAGCCGTAGGTGACGATAGGCCAGACCACTGCTTTGATGAGTCGAGCTTTTTGTTATTATAATGACCCCATAATATTCAAAATAATAATAAAATGGAATCAAAATTTGAAATCAAATAGAATTCAAAATAAAATACATTTTAAAATAAATAATTCACAATGAAAATAAAAATAAAAAATAAAATAAAATGGGGTCGAAATTCAAAATAAAATAAAATGAAATTGAGAATTAGTAAAAATAATTGAAATGAAATAAAATAAAATAACATTCAAAATATAATAAGATAAATTCGCAACAAAATAGAAATAAAAATTCACAATAAAATTTAAGATAAATTCAAAATAAATTTAAAATTATACAATAGCATTTAAAAGAAAGTAAAATAAGAATAAAATTGTGTTAAAGTTTAAAATACAATGAAGTTCAAATAAAAAAAAATAGAATAAAATAAATTTAAACTAAAATAAAATTACAAATAAACTAAAATAACAATAAAAATTTAAATAAAATTAAAAGAAATTAAGTTAAAATGAAATGGTTCCAAGTTTAAAATAAAAAAGTCATATTTTTCTTTAATTTTTTGTGTTATTTTATTTTATTTTGGAATTTTGTTTTTATTTCAAATTTATTTTATTTGTCTTTGAATTTTTTTAAAATTTTGAATAGTATTGGATTTTATTCTTGATTTTATTTTTGATTTTATTTACGAGTATATTAAAGATTATAGAGCAAGCAAAGTTATGTTACATTAATGCAGCCTAGAATAGTTGTAACTGGGTCGCGTCACAGTTAAAAATAAATAATTAACGTTGTTTACATTGTTGTTAATGTTGTTCTAAACGGTAAGTTTAGCGGTTTATGACAGGAAAAAGAGGTCGGTTTTGAAACATATGCGAAATGAATTGACATGGGTAGTATTTTTTTCTGAGATGTACTTTTGACATACTACACGCGTAGCACCATCTGATGTGGAAACTTTATACTGCACTCGTACCTTCAACGACATGTATTCAGTTCAGAGATGTGCTGATCCTAGAATTTTTGGTTGCGTCCGCATTCGCATCTGCACTGCCAGCAACAGTGATGATGTTTAAAATATCCTGGAACCCAGGATTAGTCTTTAACAATGTGGCATGTGCAAAAAACTTCAAATGCAATTTAGGATTTTGTAGTATTGTTGTTACTAAAAACTAAAAATGCTGTGGTAAAGAATTTGTTTTTCTCATGGAGCGTTCACATTCACGAAGTCATCAAAAATTGCGTTTGCATTTGCAAAATGCTTTAAACGCTTGTCCTGTCTGTGCACGTAGATGCATTTGCACATCTCTGAATTTTCAGTTTATCACAATTCCCATAATGCTTCGGTCAGTGGCGCTCAGCGCAGGTGTTCTGGTTTCATTTCAGATGCATTATGGGCAATATTACGATATGGTGATAGCAAGGGTGAGCGCCATATCGTAATTCCCATGATTGCTCATAATGCATCTGAAACAGAACCGGAACACCTGTGCTGACTGATGCATTATGGGAATTGTGATAAACCGAATGGGCTTAAGTTGGTGTTGGTAAAGACAGTCTGGGGGGATTCTTGCACAATTTTGACTCTGTCATATCATATGGTTATATAGCAGACTCAGGCTGGTGCCGCGGTGTTACAACGTTGATTTACAAAACTCCTGTTTACATAGCGCTGTAAGTGAAGTTCTCTGGGTGTTCTACTGGGTCAGACAATTCTGTTTGTAAAAACTTTGTTGACCAGTTAGTGACAGAGTAGAAATGGGGTTGTGCTCGGCATCAAGGAGAATGGTGTTGTTTGTTAAGGATGTAATGCAAGTGCCATAGTTAATCACAATTAGTAACGACTTTTTGTGGGCGCAAATAAGGTACTCCCATTTTATAACCATAGATGTCTAAACTGGTTGCGGTTAAAGTTAGCTAATGAAACTGTAGGTTTGTTGACTTATTACATAAAAACTTAGTAAGCCAGAACTTAGAGACACCGGTACTGATGAGAGTGAAAATTTTGTATGCAGTTTTTTAGGTGTTGATCTTCTGTTTGAGCATTTTTGTGTTGCGATTATGAATGATGATTGTGAGTTCTGTTGTTGTTGTTGATGATGATGTGAATGTCTCAGGACAGTTGGAGTGGGATGGCGATGGGCCTGCCGGTGAAGACCAAGTGGTCAGACAGCCTCAACTTGGCATGGATTGAAGAGAAGAATCATTCGGTTGCAAGTCGTGAGAGTGTTGTTAACCTGTACAGTCGTCTGTTGTCAGCGCGGGAAGTTGTCATTGTGCCAAGTAGCTTGGCCCACCTTGTGAGTTGGCAGTTGGTGCCGTTGCCTGACTATTGTGTGGAGCCGCCATCCATTGATGAGCTGGAGCACCAGCGCAATGCACTGCTCAAAGGCCAGCGTGTTCTTGCAAGACCTATGTGTTCAGACTCACCTTTCTCAGCCATCCTTCAGCAGCGGCTGTTCATTCTCCAGCGAATATTCTATGCCATTTCAACAAGGTGCTAGTTTTGCTGGTCATACTTTTATCATCATGGCAAGTCTACAGACAAGATTAGTTTCAAGATAAGCCAAGTGTCTAATAGAAGCAAAAGGTCATATAATTATTTATGTACATGTCAATACCAATACATGTCAGTCAATATTTGCACTGCATCAGTGTGGGAGATTTGGGGTCATAAATGCAGGCCACGGTACACATATGATGCAGCTGTTGTAGTGATGTACAGGTTGTATAAGTACCGGTAACTGCATTCGGAGGTTAGTTTCTAATATCAGTACTATTTTAGTATTAAGTGCATATGTGTGAGGCTGATGTATGAATGGATGAAAGAAAGTTTTCAGTTACTTGTATTTATGAGTATTATGACTATGAATTTATTTAACATAGTGGCACTATTTGAGCAAGATTATTATTATTATTTATTAAGCACTGTGTTTTTCGTGGATATTTGCATTTCTGTAGATTGAAGTTTTATTGTAGCGATTGATTGGTATGTGATAGATATCATGATCGCAGCATCAGTGATCGCTCTGCGGTTGTTGCGGATACATCGGCTACAAAGGCGTCGGATGTTACTGATAAATGTAGAATGGATGATCAGACCACCACTGGCACAGATGCTCTAATAAAAGCAGCTGTTAAGACAGGCCTGAGTCTGGTCTTTGGGCTTTTACATCAGAACCTGTCACTGGAGCGCCAGCTTGGTCATCAGTCCAGTGGAGGTGGAAGTATTTGCAACAACGTTCTGCAGAGTGCATTGGATATTGTGATGACATTCGAACCGCTGTCACTTGCAGATAAACGCCGACTGTCACCACTGGCTGTCAGCTCATTGGCTGATGTGACGTCATTCCTGCGTAGTGTTGCATCTCCGCAGTCATCTGCTGACACCGACGGACGTCGCCTTGCAGCAGAACTAATGCTTGTGATAGCCACACAGCGCGGCTCTCTGCGCTATCTACTCGAGTGGATCGAGATGTCACTGTGTGCTGCTGTCAGATTTGAAGCCAAAGCTTCTTCGTCTAATGCAGACTCGGAGCAAGAACTGCATCCACACATGATCACTTGCACGACTTTTGTTGCAGTTCTTTCACAGATGAAGAAAGCCATGGTACATAGTGTCACAACGTTATTGCTGTTTCATAAAATTTAGACCGATACTCTGCATTTGCTGAGCTTATTCATTCTTAGGTGTCCATGATGTGCATTAGGTTTTTGTGACATGCATAAGTGAAATATGTCTGACATATGCTTATTCCTTGACAACTTGACAATACAGCTTTATTCTTCCAGGTTGTAGATTTCAGTTTGAGAGAAAAATCCTTTGATGAACACGATAGCATTTGGCAAATAAGAGACTCTTAATGCAGGTCACAATGAATGAACAGTGGTTAAAGAAGGTAAAGAAAATTTGTAATGTTTTAAGAAATTTTGTAATGTGCACAATAAACAGCAAACAAGCATTAATGAATTCACAGTACCAAAGGGAAGACATAATTAGACACCAGTAAAAAAAGGTAAAGGTTTCAATTTGTATAGCGCATCGTTGCGTACATGCCTTTAAAGCGCTTTTTGTCACTAAAGGCGCATTGCACCAACGTGGTTCATGATCTCGGTTCAGCTGAACCTAGATCAAAAGTTGAACCAAGTTCACGCTGAATTACGTTGCACCAAGTTGAACTCCGATCAGCTGATCCCGTTCAGTTGAACGGCTGTGGCTATACCATGGATGACGCTGATTGGTCAACCACGCTCGGCCTGCGGGCCAACTACAATGACGTCACAGTCACATGCAATGCTAACGAAACAGTCCAGTACAAATTGGCCATAATTTGTTCGAATTTTAAGTTTCCTTGAAGTTACTACACAATTTTCGCATCAACAGTTGCATTGATAAAGTTCCGAAGATACGCATTTTGTGTTCCAATAGATATTCATTAATTATTCTACGTCTGTTGTCAAGATAATATGTTTACCGTAGGTACGGCATAGCAACGGCGCATCAGCACCGTAGAATGCCTTTTATTTATCCATTAATTAATTTATCTAGCCAAAGACTACAGAAAACAGATATAGTGCAAATGTAACATATCTCGATCACAGGTATAATTGAATTTAACGTCTTATAAATCGATACGAATGAATTTTTGTTGCTGTGGCTAGGGTTCAGTCGTATGTTTCCTGTAGCAGCGAGACATCGCCACTGAAAGATGCGATTTATTCATCCATTTGTTAGTTTATCGAGCACAAAGAGAACATAAAACGAATATAGTAGAAATCTAACATATCCAGATCATCAGTATTGCGTAATTGCAATAATTGCATTATAATATAATATAATAATATGTTATAATATAATAAGTATAATTGCATTAAAAGTCTTATAATTTGATACGAGGAAGTTTTTTGGACAGGATAAAATTTGAGTCGGACAACTTTTTGCAGCAATAGTATCACGGAAAATATTTATTGTCTATTGTGTATGCATAACCGCAAGTTGAACCAAGATCAAAATTTGATCGGTGGTCAGATGGCAGTTCAGAATTGAACGGAGATCAACGCTTGAACCGCTTTGGTACAACGCAATTTACGGCTGAACTAGGATCAAATTCAGATTTGACCCAGGTTCAAAGTTGAACGACGTTAGTGCAACGCACCCTAACCAAAGCCGCCAGCCGCACAGCCACTGCGTGCAGCCTACAGACACAGGCTGACACCTGTTTCTCAGTTCTTTCTGGTGGATTTTTTAATGCTGCTCGGGATGTAGACATCCCGCACAACGTCGGCTCTTTTTGAGTAGTTCAGTTGTGTCATGATGTGTGGTCAGCATAATTGTCAAAGGTGACAGTGCTGCCAGTGGATGCTACCTCGTGCTTGCAAACTCTATGTCCCAGTGAAAACATTCTACATGTTAGAAATGTATTTTTTGATCTTTAAAATGTTGGCATAGACACCGAAATTTTGCACCTAAGTGGCTTGCATGGCAAGTTATTACTACCGGTAAGTTTGTGGGTGATGGCTAGCCTTGTTATACACGGCTCAGATTTCAGATACTATCTATGAATCTAGCTTATAACTAGGCTAGGTATTGGCGATCTTCAAAATCCAAGATGGCCACCATGCTGTGCTTGGTGAAAGTGGCTTCTATCAAAAATGGAAAGCTTAGGTGATGGGTGACATTAGGAAAAAATTTTATGCTTTTATCCGGAATGTCCACATCCAGTTGCTAAGCTGCCACACTATTATAGTGAACTTAGTTAGAGTTGTCCATTTGCTTTGACAGGGTAATCCGGATCATGCAAGTGGATTACAGACAAAGTTGGGTTGCAATGCTGCTGGCCAGTTTCCCTTGTACCAAGCTGCAATGAGTCTAATGGAAGAGGTATAGGGCCGGCTTAGTTCATGTTGTATGTTTTCATATGCTCATTGTGTAGTGTTATTTTGTGATGATGTAGGTTAGTTAAGGCTGTTGCTCATCGGTGGCCCATTGCTGTCAAACGTTGAAAAACGGCTGTTTGATGATTAAACTTGGAGTGTCTTAGTTGCTGCGTGAAACGTTGATTGTTAGCACATCTGGCTTATATTTTCAGTTATTTTGAGTTGCCTTTGTTGAACATCATTGAATACGTGAAATTTTATTTGCTGATTTCTGGATGACATAACGAATTTCTATTTCGTCGTTATTGTTGGCATGTTGTTAAGTCATTTATTTATGCTGAAATATATTGTGTGATAATTTGCCTCTGGTGCTTCGGAATGCTTTTTGTTAGGCATCAGGAAGAGTGTAAAAATTTGTGCTTTTGAACTCACTGAAAATAAATGGGGGTACCAGCTAGCTTGAATTCACATGGAAAATATTCGTTAAAATGGCGCATGTGAGTGACAGTTTGGTGACAGTAACATTGATATATTCTACAGCTGGGTAATTTAAACTGAACAGTTTGACACTGCTTACAGTAAAAGTAAACACTCAGCCTCATCTTTGCCACTGTGCTGCTGTATATATGTTCTAGTTGATGGATTGATTCAACTGATTGCGCTGCTGCTGCTGCTGCTGTGTCGCTGCAGCTGTTTCAGATGGCGGCTGACTACGTGAATTCGTGTGCGTCATCTAGTGCCGAGTGTCACATTGCTGATGACAAGCCTAGTGCCAGTGATGGCAGCGGCTGTAGCGCTGGCAACAGAAGCGGCTGTGATGTCTACGTGTGGGGCAGCAACAGCAGTCATCAGCTGGCGGAGGGCACGCAGGAGAAGCTGACGTCACCGAAGCAGGCGTCGGCATTTCTAGATATCATCGAGGTTGGTCTTTTTCGACTCAAACTAGCGTATCTGCTTCAACGTTGTTACCAATCCATTACAGGTAGTGGAATGGTTACTGCGCGACTTTCCTTCTCTTGAAAGAAACAAAAATGTTAGTTGCTTAGTGTTGACTTACTAGGATTGGTGTGTGACTGTCTGCCTAGTTACACACTGAATTGCGGTGAACTTTGACATTTTGAACTGAAAATGGACACGCTAGTTGCTCTTGCCCTGGGGAACTATCGGACTAAGTTTAGTTTTCCTGTGCCTTTATGTTGTCGAGTTAGGAGCTGATGTGACTTAGACTGAGTGACAGGCTGTTGGACAGCCAAGACATGTAAGTAATATATCCTATTATGACATCTGCATAGCAACATGTTTTGATGATGTCATCTAGTGCCCATAGGGTTTGTCGTTATATAGCTTAGTAGTTACGGTTTTCAGCTATGAGTCCATTCAAAGGTATATATATATATATATTCGTTTAATGTGAAGTTGACAAGTGCAACTTTCAACAACGCAAGCACAAGATACATAATAAATCCAAAAGCATGCAAGCGGAAGTGTCTCATAGTTTGTCCAAAAGCTAAAAACAATTTTAACGAAACTTACTTTCAAAAACTATTGTTACAGACAGAACAAATGGGTGGATTTGTGGCTAAAAACACTAGAAACAGACAAACAAATCGAGTATCGTAATAGGTTTGCTAGCTAATGACCGTAGATTAAAAGAAAGTTCATCGCCTATAAAACATTTAGTATAAAAGCAGCGATTCACAATATTCACATTCACATCAGTTCAGTTTAACTGATGTGAATGTGAATACGAATATTGTGAATCGCTGCTGTTTTTTGCTCTTGTTTCTATTATTTGGCAAGTGCATGGGAAGGAGTATGTTTGTGAGTGTTAATGTACTGGTGGTTGCAGATGGAAGCCGGTCAGTATTGTACATTCGTGATACACCGGGATGGTGCAGTCAGTGCTTGTGGTAAAGGTAGTTACGGTCGTCTGGGACTCGGTACGTCAAGCAGCCAGCCCGTGCCGTCTAGACTCACGTTTGATCAATGCCGGGCGTTCCGTCACGTGTCGTCGTCAAAGGGTTCTGATGGGCACACGTTGGCAGTGACAGCTGATGGACGTGTCTACAGCTGGGGCGATGGTAAGCTGCAGTGTGATGAATTAGTCCATTCCGTTTGCTGCCGTAACAGGACACGTTATGGATCTTACCCGTATATCCTCCCATCTGTCAGTCTGTTTCATCAAAAAGGCATTGAAAAACCAAACCAAACTAGTGTGAACTTTCCTCAGGGCAACAGTAATTGGTGTCGCTCAGACAGTTAAGAACGGTTAGCGTTAGGAACCTAAGATTGTGCAGCTATTTGATGAATGATGTAGTGTTAGTAATTTTAAAAAAAGAACAAGTTGTAAAAATCAGTCACCAACATTATAAGGGTTTTTATTGGTATTGAGTTTAATGTAGGTCAATGAAGAAGGAGAAGGAGAGAAAAATAAAGACAGATTGGCGCCTCGCCTTTCTTTTTGGCAAAGACAGTAATAAAGTTCATATAGCAGCAGAGTGTAGCTTCACAGTGCAAAATGGAGCCAATTTCCATGCTTATCTAATCCTATTTAATCTAATAAGTTTGGATAGCACCATAAATTATGAAGCAAAGCACTGTGATAGCACTAAGTCGCATACTCTATCATAAAACGTCATATTGAGCCCTGGATTTTTATAATGATATTTCTGTGTTATTTTTATGCTGTATATTAGGTGACTATGGAAAACTCGGTCATGGCAACAATGTGACACAGAAATTGCCGAGATTAATTCTCGGACCATTTACTGTCAAGGTATGAATGTCAGCATTTATGAATGTTGTGTTTTTATTTTTATGGTGAATTATCATGGCGTCTAATTGTGTCTGTACTTTGTTACTGTGAATTTATTAAGGTTTATTTGCTGTTTATTTTGCACTTTACAAAATTCTTTAAAACATTACAAACTCTCTTTAACTTCTTCCAATCACTGTCCATTCATTGTGACCTGCATTAAGAGCACAAAGTCTGTGTTTCATATTCCAAATGCTAATGTGTTTATCAAATGCTTTAAGAAACATGTTCTCTAAAACTGAAGTCTACAACCTGGCGGAATATCGCTGTGTTGTCTGGGTAGAAATGTATTTCAGTCATTAGTCGGAGTGAATAGGTGCTGCCTGCCTGCGTAATGTGCCATCTGCCATGTCATTTTGTATGTAACTATGTGTGTGTGTTACTTACTGCCTTGTCAGATGGTGAAGGGCGTGTCGGCTGGGTATCGTCACAGTGCGGCTGTGACTGAAGATGGCCAGCTCTACACGTGGGGTGAAGGTGATCACGGCAGACTCGGTGAGTTATCCCTCAACTCTCACGTCTTTGTCTTCGAAGTTTCTCTTATGAATTGTTTGTATTTGCAGTTCAGTGATGATTCGTTATTGTTATGTTAATACTTTAATTGCAATTACATATATTACAAATGTATAGAAGAGTGATGTTGGAGCCACTTATTAGATGGTTTTTTTGTTTCTATGGCTCATTGATTACTGGTTGTTAGCCAGGCCTCGGACATGCCATCCACACGTATAGGCCAAATAAATGACATGCTTTTAGTTTTATTTCTTGCAGAGGTAAGAGGGTGTCATAGTGTTCTTTATAATCTGCGAACGTTAGCACTTTATGGTGCCTTTAAACGGCTGCGTGTTTTGCGTGCCGACTGCACAGGTCTTGGAGACAGCAATGGTCGGAGCGTGCCGACCGACGTGAAGGACATTGGACTTGTTGGTCAGGTGGCGTGTGGCAGCCTGCACACGCTGGTGCTGTCTGCCGATGGCTGGACTGTCTGGTCGTTTGGTGATGGCGATGGCGGTCAGTCATCTGGTTATTCTTGATGCAAAGTTATGCCATTTAATGAGTGATTAGCTTTATACACTGTGTCACAAAAAACATCCCGGACATTTTCGATTCTAACTTGAACAAAAATTATCGGATTCTGATAATTTTTGGTGTGAATATTCCTGACACAACTTGCCATTAAATGGCAGTTCAGTTTTTTATCTTGCTCAATTTCTGCTTCTGCACTACCTCAGGAAAGAAAACTGAACAAAATATGTGTTGAAATATGCAAAAAAACATGAAAAACATCCCCAACATAACTTGAAGCATGATTATCAGATTTCAGTAATTTTTGGCATACATATTTCTGACACAACTGGTTATTAAATGACCTCACTCATTGTCTGCTTCTGCACTACCTGGGGAAATCAGATCTAGCAAAATACGCGTTGAAATGATAAAAAACGTCGATAAATTTCGTCTGTCCTGATCTGTGGTGCTTGAGAGCTAGTCGATTACAAGATTTGACTGTCGTGCAGCAGTATGTCTACCATGTGACGTTAAGAAATGTTTGTGAATTCATGAAGCGAGTGGTGAAGTCTGGATGAGTCCGGAGCATAACATTATCGATACTGCTGTCAATGAATGGAGAAAGCGTCTCCATGTTTGTGATTGCACAATTGGCCAACAGTTCGATCAATTTTATTGCAGCAGGCAGCTGAAAAATGAAACAATTGGATAAGGTGTCGACCAAAATGTCAAAAATGTAAACAAAATGTGTTTTTTTGCATTATTTACATTAAGTAATAATACCACTCTAGGTAAAATTCCAATATTTCATTGGTTCTGATTTCCCTAGGTAGTGCAGAAACATACAGTGGGTAAGGTGAGAAACTACATAATGATTTGATGACCAGTTGTCTCCGGAAAATTCTTACCAAAAATTATTCAAATCCGATAATCCTTCTTCAAGTTACAATTTTAAATGTTTGGGATGTTTTTTGAGACACAGTGTAGAATGTTCAGGGGACATGCTACTGAATGTAATGTCACTCACTCACTCACTAGGTCAGCCGCAGCTGAGACTTCACATAGACTCTCCAGATATCCCTGTCCTCCATCAACGTGGCCAGTTCGTTGGTGTTTCTTGCGCCAGTATCTCTCTTCAGCGTGTCTATGTAATTGTTAATTGGTCACCCTCTCAC
>Ga0056128_1007976_pt1 | contig 13377 bp, 6 predicted proteins | sample WorMetLIZISLAND2_FD_71113 | JGI IMG/M metagenome (GOLD analysis project Ga0056128, IMG submission 71113) | Marine gutless worms symbiont microbial communities from Max Planck institute for Marine Microbiology, Germany - Olavius geniculatus... ... | reverse complement strand
CGCTAAACACCTCACCACGCTTCACACGCTTACTCGCCTCCCCTCTCCCATCGGCTATAGAGAAGCGGCGCCGGCAGCAGCAAACACATGAATGGTCGATGCACTGTTTACGCCGATGGGGCCGATTGAGTAATTATAGAAACCCCTCCTTAGTCCATACCCTGAACTTCTTTTCGAATCGAATGCTTCGCCTGGTGCTCTTTTAACATGGACGACAACATTTCACAAAGCCTGCGTGTAACTTACAAAATCAACATTTTTAATCATTATTTAATCAATGACTGAAAATGCCACGCCCACCTAGAATAGCTAGAAGCTTAAAACGAAGCTGCGTTTTTGATGCCTAACGCGTTAGTGTTAGTTCATAGATAAGTATATTATAAATACGCTAATTTATGCATGTCGACCCAATACTTTTAATAGTTGCTATTAGTTTTAATTTTTGCTGACGGCACGGCAGACGAAAAGTTTTAAAAAGGTAACAAAAATTAAAATTAGTTTTGATAGTTTTAGCTAATAACTTCATTCTTTCTGTTAACTCTTAAAATTTTTTCGTTTGCCGTGCCGTCAGCAAAAATTAAAAATTATTTGCTAAAACTATTAAAATTGTTAACAGTATTAAGTCGACATGCATAAACTACGTATTTATAATATACTTAACTATGAACTAACACTAACGCGTTAGGCATTAAAAACGCAGCCAAGCCACATTTTCTTCTTATACATTCTTCGCTAGTAATTGTAAACAAATATGGCGTGTCGTAAGCTGTTGTTCGGTAGTATTTTAAGTCGATTTATACCAAGATCGTGTTCGTTACATACTGGGGTTGTGTCTGCGCGAGTTTGTCATTTGCAGACAATCGCAGGTAACGATCGCCATCGCTTTGCGTTGAGCGCCGGTAGCACTGGTGTCTTGACTTTTTAGCCACTTTGCCGGTTCGCCCCTGGCTCTTTCGCCCCCTGGCTCGTTCGCCCCCTGGTTTGTTCGTTCCCTGGCTTGTTCGCCCCCTGGCTCGTTCGCCCCGTGGCTTTTTCGCCCCTGGCTTATCCCCCCTGTGCCTGGCTGATTTGCCCCTTGGCTTTTTCACCGAATTCACCGAAGCCACCAGAATTACTGGTGACCTAAGTGAGCACAGGCAGAAGCCATATAACGCTTACTATCCTAATAACTAACTTTAACTGTGTGTTTCCGGTTGCACTTCCCATTTCAAACAATTTTTAAATTGATTTATTGTATTACTGGTTACACACACGCCAGACAGTGCATTTCAGTGATCAATTACTCTGTTGCTAAATACATACTTTCTCAAATCTAATCTACTGCGTTTTTTATATAGTTTCTTTGAATGACCTCTTCTTTGACCTTTATCATATGTAAAAAATAAATCTGATTGCAAATTATAACAACCATTAATAATTTTAAATGTTTCTATTAAATCACTCCTATGCCTTCTTTTTTTAATGTCATTAAATTTAACTTTTTAATACCTTTTTCGTAATGTAAATTTGTTACACCGTCAATCAATTTAGTTGCATGACGTTTGAACTCCCTCAACTCATTCAATATCCTTTCTATAATACAGGCTCCAAATTGGCGCACAATACTCTAAATGCGGTCTTACAAGACTTTTATACAAAAACATAATATTTTCCTTAGATCTATCGGTAAAATTTTTTTTATTACCCCAAGCATCCTGTTAGCTTTTTTTACTGCCTGACTACACTGTTTATCCCACTTCAAATCTTTACTCACAATTACTTTCTTCATCTATTGTTTCCAATTTATTGCCACACATATAGTAGTCTCCTGGCTCGTTCGCCCCCTGGCTTGTTCACCTTACTACTACTACTACTACTACTATTAGTTCTACATGAGTGTCAGACATTGAGCTTGAAAGTCACAGCTGAACTCAATAAAAGCCGATTGTTTGTCTGTTTGTGTGTGTGACAGCTGGAAGTTGCAGTTGGCCTAAAGTTGTGCAGAGTAGTTCAACAGCTGTTGTGCCAGTCAGGTAAGCCAGTGTGTAGTTTCTATTACATGGTAATGGTATTGTACTGTATTAGTTTATTGGGTAGTGCATAAAAAGTGGCACATACATGCATTACTAGATCAAGATATAGGATAGTTTCGGTAACTTTTGGAAATGATTGGCCTCAGTCGATGCAGTGAAGGGTGGTAATGTTGAAGACGTGAAAATTGTTTACCGCATTGCTACACTTCACTGCTGAGATCCTAGCCGATCGTTTCAGGAACTGTGTTTTTGTCCGTTATATGTATTGCATGTTTTATGCAACATATTAGCTGTCTTTTTTGCAGAGTTTGCCTAAAACACTTAACAGTGAAATATTTCACTACGTTTAAAGCTGTTGAGTCTATAATATAATATAATTTACAAGTACAAAAAGTAAGTAATTAGCTAAATCGTGTCTTAAAACTGCAGTAATTAAATTATAGTTAAAGCATTGAATGATCATAGTTAGGCCTACGACATTGTTTACTATAAAAACTAACAACTAGAAATTTGGGGCAAAGCCCAACGTGAGTCCGCCCGGCGCCCTAAGTCCAATTGGGGGAAATTAGAGGGGGGGTAAAGTTTCCCCGGCATCAAAGCCACGTGGCCCGAACTCAAATGCATTGGTATACGCTTAACGCGCATTGTCGACTTAGGGTAGGTCAACATGAGCGCTTATAACTTTGTTCATAGTGGACTGAATTTCACAAAAAATTTTTTGTTCAACACCCAAAGGATCGTTTTCGTCAACGCCGTTTACATTTTGTCGCTATCTTCATCAGTTCCAGAGATATTTGCGCTCAAACTCGAAAGGTGTCATAAATCGCATCGATTTTTGCACGTTTTTTGCCCTCCCAAATTTTAAGAGGGGCGGTGCCCCCAAAAGTTGTACTTGCGTTAACACCCCCACCTAGAGACACGTCAAGTGCCAAAGTTTCATCGGGCTACACCCCTAACTCCGAAGTTATAAGCGCTCCTTCATTGCATTTTAAGCCAATTTTTGACCCCCCTTTGAAAAAAATTGTAAGGGGGCCACCGTCCCTGGTAGGGGTGCGCTAGTAAGACTTAGTCATTCTCTAGCGCGTGTAAAAATTTGGGGGCGCAGCACCCCCTAGGGGCCAAAATATGGTCTTCCGAAAAATGTGCTTTTGGTGGGTACGATTTCACATCTAAATCTCCAAGGTCACTGGACCAAACTTCACCGAACTTGTTTCGCCTAACGCAGGAGGAATCGTGGTAGATGCAGTAAAAATCCGAATTTGAATATCTTCATTTGTTTCGGAGATATTTGCCGCTGAACTTCGAAGTCATCCGAAGTCGGGCCAAATTTTGCATGTTTTTCACCCCCGAAATTTTTTTTTGGGCCTAGTGCTGACCATCGTGCAAAATTTCACGCCGGTCGGCCCACGCATTTCTGAGATCTCACGCTCGGAAAAAAAAATAAAAAATAAAAAAACATCTGGGCTAAAACTTAAGTCCGCTCCGCAAGCTATCGCTTTCGGGCGGACTAATAAGTGCATTTTGTTTATAACTAGTTTTGTCTTTATTTTGTTTGACAGTATTCAGCAGTTGACCACAATAACCCACAAAATCTTGAAACTCAATGAATTTGGCTATGTTGAATTTTTTTGTATTTTAAATAAAACCAGCTTTTTGAAGCTTGATTGCAGTTGTGTGATTATGTTGTGCATAGAAATGCTTCATCATCTTCTACAGCAGCAGATGTAGTACCAGCAGCAGCACACAATGACTTTACTGCAGGTAAACTCATCATAACTAATGGACAGTTTCTTTTTGAGCTGTCGCTGATACAGCTGTTTAAAACTGAGCAAATCTAAAGCGTATGTCTGTCTGTCTGTCTGTCTGTGTGTCTGCTCTATTTATAGCTCCACCGACACGGCAATCGGAATGCTTGCTCGGAACGACCAACCGACCGAATTGGATGGACAGAAAGCATTGACTGGCACGTGCTTGGTGCTAAGCCAGTCATTAATTAAACTCTGCAAGATCAACAGAGCAACGTTGCCGTTCCGTCCTATCTGTTGACTTTGGCTCAGCTGTGTGCCAATTCTGGTCGGTCGATTGTTGCTCTTTTGACGCGGGACATACATGCGATAATGTGGGGATTTATGTATTACGTCCTGAGTTGTTAAGGAAACATTTATTTATTTATTTATTTATTATAGCCCCAGTACACAATTCCCAAGGGCTGAAATATTGAACTACAGAAATTATGTCCAGAATGGTTATGATGCAGGCTCAGAAATTGCAAACGTGTCAGCTAGGCATGCTGCGTTGAAGCGTTGGATGGTGACAGACAAGTGCAGGAATAAGAACGTCGTTTCACGGGGGTACGTCGTCACCTCGGTCAAACGCCTTCCGATTTGTGCCAAGAACTTTTGGTTGCTGACACTCATGGGTCCAGGTGTTTCCAGTACCACTCGAAAAAAGTCGTGGGTGCCACTGAGTGAGCTGTACTTGTTTCTTTTTTCTGACAGCTGCAGTCTCAGCGGCACAGGCACTGGTGATGACACTCTGCTGCAGATAAGCATTTCCCAGAGTGTCGATCACTGTGACATCCCAAGTGGCACTGCGCCCAGAGTTCCATGGCAACAATGTCAAATCATCAGGCCGCTTTCCGTCGTCATGGACCAGCTCGTGTGGTTCCTTATCTTGTGAAAGCCGGCTCGAGTCAGAGCGCGCCAGATGACAGCAATGTAGTAGGCGTCTTACGCGGTTGTCGTCCGTTGTCGTCTGTCGTCCTCTGTAACGGGTGTATTGTGGCTAAACGGTGCAAGATAAGGCCTTGTTGCTATTGATCACTAATAGGAAGTCGAATACTGGCTTTCAAATGACAATGGATGACCTTGAATGCACTATGGTGTGCCAATCGTGTGTTACTGTGGCTACACGGTAAGTCGCAATAACCATTACGACGTGCGTAGAGCGTAACAGTCATCTAAGCTATCTGTTCTCTGTCCATGTCAGCACACTGACCGCGGACCGACCAATTGGTGCTGTGACGGTTGGCAGACTTTTGGTTTGTTGCTGTGGCAGTGTGACCTGGTGCTGGCAACAGCTATACGAGTTGTCATTTGTCAACACTGCGGGTGTTTAATACAAACTACAAAGCAATGCATGCGGCTGGCATCACACCCTCCGTTGCGCAAACTCCACTTGCGTAAATCTGTCGTACAATTTATATTTTTATTCCACTCGTAAACGTTAGTTTTCGGAGCTAAGTTATGATCGCCGCGAAATTTTGCTTCGTGATTGGAAGTGTGTTCGATTTTATAATCTCTATCATGATGCTTGCAGTTAAAGTGTTAACTGTGAAATGCAAAAGCACGAAATCTGTTTAAGTGTAAAGTGCGAAACAAAATGCGAATTTTGCATAGCATTTTTTTATTTCTCGATTTGCCCTGTCTCACTGCAATGACTGATCAGCCCACTGATGGTTCTGATTAATTGTCATTGGCAAACATTGGAGTTCGTTTAACGCTCGCGTCATCGACCATCGTATGTGTTTTATAGGCCTAGTCTATCTATAACCTGCAATCTTGTTTATTTATTTATTCTCTCATTCATTTTTATTGTCGTCAGTGACAGCTCATTCTAAGCTATTAGCTTGTTCTTTGATTAATTAATCAGTCATTTAACCATAGGTTAACATTGACTGAAGGTTTGGGGGTGGCCTAGCAGGCCTGCTATAACTAAGGTCCACTGTATCTGAGTTCTACTAACGAAACAGGCAGGAGTCAAAATAATTTGCTGAAAACTAAGTGAAATGATGTAAGTGCCAACCACCCATTTGCACTGTGTATGGTAGTGTGATTAAGCTGATGCAGTATTTAGCATGTAGGGTTAGGGTTAAGGTTATTGATAGCAGGCCTTCGCTATGGTACTATAGCGTGGTCTATGCATTAATCTTTTGTTTTGCTAAAGTCGGATAACAGACATTTCCAGCCTGGTGCCAATTTATGGATTTTACTTCCATCAGACATTAATGCTGCACTGTCGCTGTTGGTCTTTAAGCATCATCTCAGAACTTTTTTGTTTTATCTCGTATCTGGATTGACCTACTCAAGCAACGTGGTCTTAGAAGAAATGCTGAGCTTTATTTAGCCTGCCATGTTAGATCTCTGTACAACGGTGTTGATGCTATGATTGTGTTTATTTATGTATGTGTCTGGCAGTGTCCGAGAGAGTAAACAGTCAGCTGATGTCCCACGATGCTGGACGTTTATTTGCAGTTGTCCACGCCGCTGGAAAGCAACGTAAAGTCACCGTGGAAGATGTCATCTTACTTGATAAACACATTGCAGCTGACGTCGGCCAACGCATACGACTCAACAAGGTAGTGTGCACATTGCCCATTACTCCAGTCAATAAACATATCTGTCTGTTTGTCTGCCGCGGCATCATGGTTTAAAGAAGTAGGAAGTTGCGTGTTTCCACCGCAGTGCAAAAGTCTGGCAGAATGTCAACAGACAGTGGCAAATTTTTTATATCAGAAAATGTGGATGCTCAGAATTTCAATTTTGCCCTAAATTTTTGGAAATCGGGGTTTTTAGCCCCAGATTTAGCATTTTCGAATGACAATTTTCAAGACAAGAAGATTTTCCGACAACGAACACTTTAATTGCCCCTCCAGTGCCTCACCTCTTCCCCCGTAGCCACGATGCCATTTTTCTGTTTATGTGTCTCAGTTTGTGTCATGTCACTGTTGAAGATTTTGTTATACTGAACGTACAGTAAAATTACAGTCAACAAGTGTCTGTCATCTGTGTACATCTTTTCCTCTCTATCTTTCCCTCTAATTTTTATTTCTCTAATATTTTAGCATTCTGCTGTGCTATAAGTTATAGGATATACCTATAGACCTTCACTTTTTGGAACAAAATTTGTGCAAAATGTCTTGCATGAATATGTGAAATGCATTAATCATGTGATTTGGTGCACCAGGAAATTTCTTTTCCTTGTTCTTGTCATCACCCACATCTGCAGCAGACATTGGCCAACACACAATTTGACATCATAACACACACCACTAATTATCTCCGCCAGTGGAATGAAATGAACATTGAAGGAGATTATGAGATTGGTTATTTTGTCTGTGTGTCCGTCGTTCTGTGTGTCTGTGTACACGTCTCATCATCATCTCCATGTGTCGTACACAACCAGCAGGAATGGTGGCTCCTTCCCGTGAAAACTTTTACATTGGCGGAGGTATGCACTCTCACGAGTGCCTTTTAGTTACTACTTCAGTCTGTCATTCTGATGTCAAAGCATTTTTCTGAAACCCCTCCCTCCATAGGTTACTGGCGTCTTTTGGACTGACTCCACAGGTTTACGGGTTTGTGCTGTATAATTGTTGCAGTAGCTTCTATTTGTCTGTTTTTCATTGTCTGTCAGTCTGTCTGTTTGTGTCATTGTCTGTCTGTCTGTCTGTGTGTCCAGGTGTTGCTGGTTGGTGGTAGTGACTTCACAGTCGTCGGTCGACCAGTGCTGAGGTCGGTTTGCTCAGCTCTATCTGTTGTTTTTCTTCACATGCCGGTGCTGTACCTGTTTTTGATGCTATATCAGTTGTGTTACATGCACATGTAACATGCGTTACGGTTGTCCTATTTGTTTAGCATTGTTTGGCGTGATTTGATCGAAAACTAGCAGTACTATGGAATTACGTCCAAGTTCCAGTAGCATTGTCGGTAAAAAAGTCAGGCAGAAAGTTCCAAATTTCTGACAGAGACGATTATGGGTGCACAAAATTTCAGTTTTGTCGCTATTTCTCCCACAGTCAAAAATTTCCAGCCCCAAATTTTTGCATTTTTGGCATAAAATTTTCCAACAAGAAAAAAGTTTTCTGCAAGTTAAAATTGGGTCACTGCACCCCCTACTCGCCACCCCTGCTGCGATGCCACTGACCACTTCTTCAATGCATGAAGTGGAACACGTGTGTTAGGTAGATTGGTATTGGAAATGATTGACCTTTATGAGTTGAATGGTTGTAGTGTTGAACATTTGAACACATTGTTAACCATGACCACCCTTCTCTGCAGTTAATCAATTCTGCAATTGTCTGATTTTGCCGACTTACATATATCATGCATTTCATACTTTGTACATGCCACCTGGTATGTATGCATTTAATCTTACCTTTCCAGAATGGCAGCTTTTTTCCGATGTCTGCTACATAGCGCTCAACAGCAACAATGAATATCTTTCGTTCTCTGCTATCATGTGATTTGCTTACAAGTTACAGCCACATTGCTGACTACTAGCGGAAAACACTGTGATGCTTAGTGGATGTTTGGCACGGGGTCTTTTGCAGTACTGGTAGTGTTGAGAGATGCTGGTGTGATTTTAGTTCAAGTATAGTGCGAGTCGAAGCAACAGTGATTGAGAAGACTTTGTCACATACGAACATCTGTTTCTGGTATCATCGGCGTAAGAATCACAGAGTGTTCCGATGTGAGTAGCCCTCTCTGTCAGTCTGTTGTCAGTGATAATCTTTTGATTGTCTGAATTTTGTCTGCAAATTGGTGTGGTGGCTTAGCCTGGTGGAAATGTTGTTGGTTGCATCAGTGCCATCAATAAGGTTACTCTAAGTTGAGCCGGGTTAGTACTAAGATGGTTGACCATTTGTGTGTATACCAGTTGTCTTGGTACTTGTCGATACTTGACCAAGCCACCCAGGCCAACTCAGCCTGGTCGTCCTTCCATGACTAGGCAAAATGAGTACTGGCAATGGTCACAGCCACCGCTAGTGAAGTCATGTCAATTTCTCATAACAGTAGACCCAGGACTGCTGGCATGCTGACCCATTCAGTTAACGGTAGTTTTCATGAAAGTCAGGAATTAACTAAGTAGAGAATAATTGCCATAGAGGAAAATCTTGTATAAAAACAGATAATACTGACATGTTGGGCGAGCATAATATTTCAGACTGTTATTTGAGCCTGTGTGCTTTCTTAAATTGCCTCAAACAGGATGATTTCCAACATTATGATTGGTCCTCGATGTATGTATCAGTCTTCTTCTAACATAATCTGATCTAAAAACAATTTGGCATAGCACCAGCAATTGCATCGTCTGTGTGAATCAGAAGTGCTGTGATGGCGCAGATCCGTCCTAGGTGCAGTAGGCTAAAGTGAACACTTCGGCTTTAAGCCTGGATTTAAGCACGTTTATTCTAGAGAGTGGGAACAACAATGGGTAATAATGATGTAGTGGACCAGCTGCAATTTGTTATGCCACTGTGTGATACAATAGGTGTTTTGCACTGGAAAACTGTCAGGCTTTAATCTAGCGTGTGAACTAAAGGCACTAAAAGTATTTTAAACGGAACTGAAACGACACAAATGAAACATTGAGATCAGAAAACTACAAGAGAAGCCCAGCTAATGCAAAGGGGAACGTGCGACAGCAATGCATGCGTGAAGGCCTGGTGCAAATGAAATCTAAGCTCACAATGATATTTCATTTAGACTTGATGGCGGATGATGCCTAGCGCCATATCCAGTGCATGAATTTCAGTATTGCGTGCGCCATGTCCAGTGCATGAATTCCACTATTATTAGCTGAAAATCACAAATTTATCTTTGCGTTCAAGATCGTCCAAGGTCATCGAATTTGGTGGCAATTGAGAGCCAGTGTACACCTTCCTATTAGGCCGTATCTCACACCATTATTGAGATACAGCGACTTATTGGCTAAAAATTATATTTTTCCCACCTCGGGTAACGACCTTAGGCAAGTTGTTCACACACATGTGCCTCTGTCACCAAGCAGTATAATTTGGTACTGGCTTCACCGCTGGGACGTAAACAGGCACACTATGCGATACACTGGCCCCATATCCGTGGTCTCGCAGTGTAAAAACTGGTGTCTGGCTGAGGGCCTTAGGAAACGGAGATCAGCGCCGCCCTATGGGCTGTAAGGCTCGGGAAGGACTTTACGTTTTTTTATGTCTCATTTAGTGCCGTTTTTCAGGGTGAACCCCTTCGAATTTATAGAGAAAGCTTTACGGTTCCTGAAACTACAGTCTTTCAGGCAGCTGACAGCCTAACAGGGAAGATTTGGTGATACTAGCTTGCACCATTTTTGACTGATCCACCCATGTAATGGACAGACAGACGGACAGAATTGTGATGGCTAAGACGCACTATAGCAATACCTGTTGTCGCGCATAAAAAGGGAGGAAATAATTTACAGCTTTAACGAGAGGAACAAAACAAACAAAAAAAGTGCTGAGTAGGTAGTTGATGCGCATCACTGTTGTGTTGTCCGTTGCAGTGCGTCGCACCCAGTTCACCTTTCTGCGCGTCAACAGCATCGACCTGGCACCGCTAGAAGACATCAGCTGAAGATTCCTCTGTCAGTGGAGATGATGAGACTGTGTATAACAAGACTAACAGTCTTCAGCCAGTCAGTCGGAGACGGGCTGTGTCCTCAGTACAGATGTCAGCCGAAAGTGAGCCCTGGATTGATGTGGAAAGCAGACAATAAAATAGGTGTAGGAAAACGTAATTGGTGTGAACCTTGGACAGGAGTAAGCAGTGCACCAATTGTCAACTCCATACCGATAGGTCAAATGGTAGGAGGATGTTAGTGCTGTACTGATTTATTTTTCTAGTTACGTGTACGTTCTTAACTTCTTATACTCAGGGTGACCACTCTCCAGATGCTATGAAATTCCCTGATGATTTGCAATACTGGACATTTTAACTGGTACTCAAATAGGGTAACCTAACCCTAGTACCATCTAAAATATAACTTAGGATATGAACATTAGAAACTAAAACACAAACTGTAAGCAAAATTCAGCAATAAACAGCATAAAATAATTGGCACAAAGTACTAAGTGAGTGATACTAAAAAGCCTGCTAATGCAATTTTTGGGAAAGTTTTTCGTCACTTTTTGATAAGATTTTTCCATCATTTCCCTGATTTTTACTGAAATTCCTCGAAATTTCCCTGTTTTCCAGACAAGTGGTCACCTTTAATTCTTCTATATTTGCGTACTGTCAGAGTGTATGAGTGACCAAAACATGGAGAACAATGCCACAGTGTTTCAAAATTTCAGGTAATTTTGGCATGCTGAAGAGTAAGGGTCACCCTGTTGCACTGACTGTTAATTGTTCCATTGATTAACAGCGTTTTGTCCGTTTCTTTGAATGAATGAACACGTACATATGTATGCTTTTGCAGTGGCATTGCCATCATTTGGTGTGAGGGGACTCGAAACTAAAGATGCCATACAAAATCACAATTAATATTACAAAGTTCATGAAGTAAACAGCAACGAAGCTATAGGCCTGTACACTGTGGTCCATAAAAAACGATATATAATAGTCGCATTATTGCAAATTGTCCGCAGTGTGCCAGTGAAAGAACTTTGAAAATCAGTCAACAGAAGATATGGACAAAAGTAAAGTGCCACGTTTTTATGGACCACCCTGTATATGCACAACTACATGGAGTTGTTTACAACAAGTTTGTGCACCTCTGAGTGACATGAAAAAAATTAGTTAAGAGAATATTCCCCAGTGTCCGATGGCTGCTGACGCCAGTGCTTTAGAGTGAGGTGTGTGCAGATGGCAGATATTACTGTGTGTGGTGTTTTGCCTTGTGATATTGCTATTTTGCTGTCACATCTGCAATGTCAACATAATAACTTACTTATGGACATATTCAATCGTGACTTCTGAGTGAAATTTTAATTTTAATTATGGCTGCAACAACTTGAACATTTGTCGAGATTGTCTGTTTTTAATTATCAGTGATTACGTACAACCGACAAATTACAACTGCAAGTTTAACTAACCTCCACAAGTCCTCTAATATTTTTTGACTTCAGCTCAAATAAAATATGCGTAGGGGCAGATGCCTCACTGATTGTCCCATACCGCATAATTACAGAAAAAAACTGTAAAACTGACACAGTACGAAACAACAAACTATAACAATTGCTCAGCCATTCATCGTCAGTTATAGTCAATATGTTTAATATATCTCACAGCCATCAAGAATGTATTGTAATTCAGATAATAATCTATTTTGGTGATCAACACAAATTACACATTTTGTTCCATACTATGTTGCAATATTCTGCTGTGCATTTTACAAAGCATAACATATCACAACTAAGGTTTCCAACCCGGGTTAACCCAAACCCGTAAACCCGGAGTTTTTTCAAACCCGAAAACCCAGGTTTGGCGAGCTTGCAAACCCGGGTTTTCGGGTTTGAATTTTGACCTACATTATGTTTAATTACACGTTAAAATAACTCGGCAGAATACGCAGTGGACGCTGTCAAACTGGCTTCTCGTTTAAGCGAAAGTTTTCATGCGAAAAACGGCTTGTCAGTTGCGTCTTAACTAACCATGCCAGTGACGTCTTAACACATACGTTCCAATCAAAGGGTTAATACAATGACTGCACATAATTTTGCGGTAGACTAAGACTAGTTTTACTTTAAGTAGTTAAGGCCTATTAGTTTAAGTGGTCAAACTTACGCTTCGACGACAGTGTTCAGAAACGACTTACTTGAGAAACATGCCCACTTTCCATTCTATTGTGAGTGTGACTGATGGTCTGCACAGAGAGTCCGACTTTGTGACGGAGGTTGTGAGTTGAAGGCTTACATGCAAAAAGTGCAGATTGGTGAACATGACCTGGTTGGTAAGCAGACTTTCACACGAATACGTCGAATAGCTTTGCTTAGCAACCTGGACTGCGAAATTGCAAATGCCCATCCCAATGCCAGTTCGGATGCTCGTTGTGCAGCTTGCGCAGGTCGTTTGGGCAAAGCTTTACGCGTGAAGACCAGTCTATCAAAGGCCAGGTAAATCAACTAAGTAGATACTGTTTTGCACGGAAGCCTTCGACTTTTCTGTGACTTGATCTTCTCTTTCAGTTAAATAACTGATGTTTTAATTTGGTACACACTTATTACTTATATCATAGCAAATATATAGCAAAGACTCACTGTTCATTTGCTGAACTTATACAAAAACAACACGGGGGAATTCGGTGTTAATAAATATCGAAAAGTTCAATAGTCTGATTTTCAGAACGTAGTCATTGATGTTCATTGATATTCTGATAGTAGACACGTTTTGAATGATTGACTATCAGTTGTTGGACCAACGGAGTTAGCATCGTCAGACATCATCACTGTTCCGTTCATCCAGTCATCAGTCTCATAGCCGTTTCAGTCTTTAGAATGACCTCTGTAATGCAGCAAAATACATCCAGCTGTTATCGTTCGGAAGCTAATAACGGGACAAGCCTAATACCCACTTACAACTGAAGCTACGTTGAACAGCATGCATACTGAATCAGATGCAGTTATGTGTATTCT
>Ga0056128_1007974_pt1 | contig 13378 bp, 7 predicted proteins | sample WorMetLIZISLAND2_FD_71113 | JGI IMG/M metagenome (GOLD analysis project Ga0056128, IMG submission 71113) | Marine gutless worms symbiont microbial communities from Max Planck institute for Marine Microbiology, Germany - Olavius geniculatus... ... | reverse complement strand
ATTTTGGGATTTTAGACTACGAACATTTACATGTCCTGTACTAATTTAACTTTCTGACACGTGTTTAGCTAGGCTCGTTATGAAAATACGCGTCGTCGACTTTGATGAGCAGCTTGGTGAACGATGTCGGCGAGTCGTTTCAGGCGTAGCTGTGATGTAATAACGTCTCCAAAATGCATCAACCAGGTAGACATAATATTTCATTTTGTCCTGCAGAGAGCCAAAAAATTCACGCTTTTATACACAAAAAAGCTTCAGCTTCTGGGGGACTTCCCCCTACCGGGGCTTTGCCCCTGGACCCCACTGGGGGACTTCCGTCCCCCAGACCCCCTGATTTCACGCCCCCCTAACTTGGAATCCTGAATACGCCCCTGTTAGCAATGTTCAAAATTTAAGGCTACGTAGATACAAGTGGAGACTATGAAAGTCACGACTGTGACGACTCGCTAGTGCTAGTTAATTTCCGTTAGTCTACTTTACTTCTTTAGTCTGTGCTATCATCGAGCAGAATTTAATTATTCTTACGAAAATTCGCAAAATGTTACGAAAAAAGTTATCAAAATTTCCAATTGACCCACCACTAAAGTTGTGTTTACAATGGGACGTGGCTAATGTTTACTTTTTTGTAATGTTGTCGCAAAGTGTAATAAACGGTTATTTATCTGTATTGTCGCTACCAAGTGCTGTCCGACGATGACTAGAATGTTGCACCGTTTCGTTTTATAGCTATAATATACGGATATTTCGCATGTTGTGTTTTTTTGCTATGCACACGATTTGTAGGCCTGTAAATTAATATTCTTGGATTTTTCGTCCTAAGATTTGGGCTGAAGTCGGCATTAGCCAGGCTTATAACCGCAATTGCTTTGAGACTGATTAGATGGGTTTAGTGTGTCCCCGTTTCCTAGGCCAGGAATAAGTTGGCGAGCGACTTCATTGCTATCTTGTGCAGGAAGGCGTGGCATTTCATGAAGTGTCGATTGTGTGGAGAGTGTACTCCAGTTGTATTGGTGAGAAAAAAAGTTGTGATTCTGTCGTGAGGAGCAAGAGACTGGTGTGACAAAACACCATGCTGGCAGCACTGACTGCACTGGCAGCAAATTACCGCAAATTAGATGCTAGGGCTAAGGTTAGGGTTAGGGTTAGGATCAGGGTTAAGGTTAGGGTTATCATTAATGCGGTAATTTGCTGCTGGTGCGGTGTTTCATTTTACCAGCAAGAGACACTGATATTTGTTTCTGCACTTGGACATTTTTTGCACTGTGCGGTCAGTGGTCAGGAGTTTTCAACTTGTTGTTGAAGTTTGACCATATTCTTAAAAAAGAAAGAAACATAAAGTTATTATCTGTGTGACTATTTAGCTCCCCTTGCATGATAGTACGTCCCTGCTATCTCAATGAAACATGTAGCATCTACCTATCAAAGCTGGGACATCCTGGATTGTCTTACCATATCAGTGTGCCTGGAAAGGTATCTGAGCTTTGAAAAACCTGCTGCCATAATTGTGGCCTAAAGACACTGGATAATTGGGATGTTAAGTAATAATTAAAGATGGTGTTTATAATAGTTTGATGTTGGTTTTGCAGCTGGTCCTCGGCTGGTTTGAATGCTGAGACAGAATGCGGCTGCACAGAATGAAGCTGCGTAGCTATCTGGCACTAGTCTGCTCGCTGGTTTTTATTAGCATCTGTGTCTATATGTACATGATTCTTGAGACTGCCAGCTTGACAGGCGAAGCTGGCAGCTCACCAGTTGACCAGGTTTATCTGTTTGTTATATAATTTTCTATTGCATTTTGTGTTTATTGCATATTTCGGAGTTTGTAGGTGTTTTTATTTTATGCCCATTTAATTTTGCATATTTGCATATTGAAAATGAAATTGTTGTTATCTACAAGTTGCATGCTTGTTATGTTCATAATTCGTTTACCCGGAAGTGATAGCTTTTGGAGCGGACTTATGTTTTGCTAGCATTTATACTTTTTTTAAATTGCAAGATCTCTTAGCTCTGTTGGTTAATCATCATGTAATTTTGCACTATCGTTGAAAGTGTGTTCAGTTTTATAATCCTGGTTCAAAATTTTGGGGCAGCCTTCCCAAAAAAATTTAGGAGCCAAAAACATGCAAGATTTGGAGCGATTTCAGTCAACTTCAAACTTTGTGTCAGTGAATATCTCCGGAACAGGTGAAGATATTCAAAATTGGACAATTACTTGATTGACTCTGATTTCGTCCACGTTTGGTAAAAAAGTCCGGTGAACTTTGGTCCAGTAACTACGGAGATCTAAGGGTCAAAGTGTATCTACCCAAATCGACTTTTTCGTAAGACCATATTTTGGCCCCTAGGGGGTTCTGTCCCCCGAAATTTTTACTTACGCTAGATAATGACCAAGTCTTGCTAGCACACCTTCTGCCTGAGACTGGGGTTTTCTTTACAAATTTTTTCAAAAGGGGTAAAAAAATTGGTTAAAAATTTAGTAAATGAGTGCCTCTAACTTTGGGCATAGTGGGCATAGGCCCAATGAAACTTTGCCACATAACGTGTTGCTAGTTAGACATGATAGCATGGCTACAACTTTTGGGGGACACCACGCCCCTCTTTTATAATTTGGAATTTGGGAGAACGAAAACGTTTAAAATTTGACGTGATTTTGGAAAACTTTCGAATTTGAGTGCCAATATCTCTGGAACGGGTTAAGACGTCGACAAACAGTGAATGGTGTTATAAACTACGATCTCTTCCATGTTGAACAAAAAACTCGTAATCTTTCATCCACTAACAAAAAAGTTATAGGCGCTCATGTTGCCCCATCCTAAGTTGACGATGCACGTTTGTCGTATGCTAATGCATTTGAGTTTGGGCCATGTGACTGCTAGAAGGGGGATTTCAGCCTTCAGTTGGACTTTTGCTGTTGGGCGGACTCATGTTGGGCTCTGCCCCAAATTTCCATTTCGTGTTTATATTGCAATTTTTAGTTTAAAAACATAGCAGGATATCTGTAGGATATTGCAGTTTTCAGGAAAATTTAAAGGTGGAGCTTGTTAATTACATTTTACTTTGCAAACGTCTTCTTTAACTGCATGATACTGGATGAAGTAGTTTAGTGTTTCTTTAAAATTGGTTTAAATGTAGAATTATTTAACAAGAATGTTTGTGGTCTTAACACAATGATGGTTACTAGTTAAAGGCCAGGTTGCACGAAGAATGATATTGGCTAATGGCTAAATATGTGTAGAATGTAACACTAATTAATAATACGCTGATCCAATGAAATGAAAACATCACTTTGAAGTAATTTTCAGAGAAATATTTTGTGCCAACTGAATGCACTTGAACGTGCCAGAATAACTGATGACATCACTTTCAGGATGCTTTGTTGACAAACTGACATTCGCATTGAAAACATAGCAAATCTGTCAGTTTTACTCAGAATAATGTCGGATTTATAGCACAAGTAATGAAGCACGTGACAACAGAACTTATGTCATTGTTTATTTGTTCACTACTAGAGGTGTGCAGTTAGTAAAATCAACGGTGTGCTGTAATATTGTGTTTTTTAGTTGTTTAACTATTGATGAAAAATTTGGATTTTTTTGAGGCTATTTGGCCATAAATTAAGCTGCATTTGACCTCAGGGCAATAAAGCTAGTTAGCAACCCTCTTGCAGGTGATGTTACAGTTCCAAAGATTGCCGAAACTGTGAAAAGGGAAAAGTGAGTACTTCAAACCTGATTTTTGGGGGTATTAAGATGTATTAGAATATTAATGAATATTGACAAATTAGTATTTGATTAAGCCAATCAGCGCTCTATAACAGTTGTGTAAAATGATGCGACTTGGACTTTAATGCTTACTGATGTACGTTTTTTTGTATGCTGTATGTTAGACTGACATCATTCTGTTGCAAGCGAGAGTTAAAGAAATGGAGGAGACTCTGCAGTTTAATCAGCAGATAGTCAACGAGATAAAGCAAGTTCTGCGGTATTTGGCAGAGAATAAGGAGCACATAGATTGGCAGAGGCTGTATCGGCTTATTAGCACCGCAGAACAACTGAAACATACTCAGCTGATTGCAGTGGGCCAGCGGGCCGTGAATCATACTAAAGGTTCAGTAACTAGGCAGATTACCCCTGTATCGGAGTACTGCGGATTTTCCGAAACGGCGCCACCAAAGACAGATATTCAGGTCTATCATAATTCTTGGTTGTACTGTGATCAGTGTGGTTTAATGGTGTAGTGGTAGCGTGGCACACTGGTGACTGCAAGGTCCCTGGTTTGACTCCCGCCCAGTGCACTGCCAGTTAGTGACTTTGGGCAAGTTGTTCATACATGTGCCTCTGTCACCAAGCAGTATAATTTGGTACCAGTTAAAGGGTGGTGACACTCTGACTGCAAAGGTAACCTAACTAACCTTGGGCCTGGTGGAAAGTAATGGCAGCCTGCCACTGGGTTTATTACTATGTCACCTGTGGGCTGATCGCCTGGCAGCCTACAGACCAGTATCAGCTTCGGCCTCTACACTTGTATCTACACTGTGTCCCAAAAAACGTCACACTTTGTGATTGTCTATATCTTTGCCAAATATTAACCGATTTTCAAAAATTTTTCTCTGAAGCATTCTATGGACAATTAGCAATTAAGTGATTATTAAATATCTCACCACACTCCAACTGTGTCGCTACACTACTTTGTGAAATACAAATGCAAGAAAAACTAACAATAATAGACAGCAAGCATGTTGGTAAACAAAATACACGTCTGACCATAAATGCTGTGAATGATCTGTACGATGCTACACTTTGTTAGATTTTTTCTTTGGGTATCTGGCATATTGAACGATATGTTTGTTTCTGGCCTTTGTGGTTTAGCAAGCCTACCATTTCATCCACAGTGATGACGTTCTCTTCAGTACATGTATGCTTCAGTCTGCTGGTTTCATGCCTTTGGTCGGTGCTGCATGTTTCCCAAATCTCTGTTAATGACATTCCCACTTTTTTCTTGTTGCAGTTTAACTTCAAAAATTCTGCCAGTATTTGCCGAAAACTGTATTTTTTGAACCAGTGCAAGTTTTTAATCAGAGCTTTGTCTCCACTGCTAAATGGCACATTGCATCACCAGTATACCATCAGTGCATTGAATATTATTATTTACGACAATATTATCTGCTTTTGTTTACATACATCAGAAATCCATGTAAAACTAAACATAATTTAACTTTTGCATGAAAATAAGTAAAAATAGTTTCAGAAAATGATTTTTTTGCATGTGTATTATAGTGATTTTAGTGATTTTTGAAAATTTGTGTTTCACACGGTAGTGTAGCGACACAGTTACAGTGTGGTGGGATATTTAACAACAACTTCATTGCTAATTGTCTACAGTATGTGTCAGTAAAAGAATTTTGAAAATCGGTTAATATTTGGCGAAAATATGAAAAATGAAAAAGTGGGACATTTTTTGGGACATTGTGTAGTATGGGTTATCTTTATCTTTACTGTGATTGGTGCTTGTTGGCTTTTGGGTATATGTTGTTCTTGGATTGTACACTGTTCCAGAAAAGCATCCCCGACATTTTCGACTGTAACTTGAAAACCAATTATCAGATTTTGATAATTTTTGGTAGAAATATTCCTGACGTAACTTGCCATGAAACGACTGTTTAGTTTCCCACTTTATGCAATATATGCATCTGCACTACCTTGGGAAAGCAGATCAAGCGAAATATGTGTTGAAATAAACAGAAAACGTGAAAAAACATCCCCAACATTATCGATTGTAACTTGGATAAAGATTAGCATTTTTTTAATATTTTTGGCAGAAATATTTTTGTCACAACTGGCTATTAAATAAGTGTTTTACTTTCCACCTCACCAATGTCTGCTTTTGCACTACCTGGGGAAAACAGACCAAGCATAATACGTGTTAAAATGAATGAAAAAATGTCAATAAGTTCCATCTATCTTAATCTATGGGTCCCAACAGCCTGTCTATTACAAGGTTTGACTGTCATGCAGCAGTGTGTCTACCAGATGGAAGTTTAGAAATGTTTGTGAAGTCAAGAAGTGTCTGGTACAGCCTGGATTGGTCTGGAGCAGAACATTATGGATACTGCTGTCAAGTGAATGGAGAAAGTGTCTCCTTGCCTGTGTTCGCATATTGGGCCAACACTTCAAGCAATTTTACAGCAGGCAGTTGAAAAATGGACAACTAAATGAAATGTCAGCCACAGCGTCAGAAATGTGAACAAAATGTGTTTGTATGCATTATGTTCATTAAGCAATCATATCACATTGGATAAAAAAGTGATATTTCGCTCGTTCTGTTTTCCCCAGGTAGTACAGAAACAAACGTCAGATGAGGTGGAAAACTGAATTCTCATTTGATGGCAAGTTGTATCAGAAAAAGTTATACCAAAAATTAGCATAATCTGTTAATTGGTTTTCAAGTTACAGTCGAATATGTCAGGGATGCTTTTTTGGGACACGGTGTATTTTAGTCATACCAGCACATTTTTTTTGTTTTTCGTTGTTAGAGCAACATTTGATGCGTTTGTTGGGTGTCATGAGTGACAGTAATGAGGATGACTGGTTGCCTGTGAGACAGGAAACATGGGGGGGATTTTGACATCTGTCAGGCAAATGTTCGGGACTTGTGAGGGAAAGATTTTGCTACGGAAAACTGTTTATTGCTCACATCACATGTAGGGTAGTTGGTGTTCGCTGTCTTTTGGATGGAATAGATTTGCCTGACTGTCTGAGACATTAGACTCTTCTCTAAATCTATTAGCACTAGAGTTAGGGTTAGGGTTTTTTAAAAATTAAATTCAGTGTTTGCTTTTTAATGACTCCAGTGCTGTAGCACATTATAAGCTGTGCAAATCTGCTGTAAAAAGTTGTACATATAGTAAGTAAGTAAGTAAATGATTTATAAAGTGCCAGTCTCGGAAAGAATCAGGGCGCATAGGATGATGGACACTAGGTGGCAGAAAAAGCTGACTGAAAGTAGTGGGTCTTTAAGTGACGTCTGAAGGTAGCCAAGGTTTGACATTGACGAATTTGAGGAGTTAGAGTTTCAAATTTTTGGTGCAGAGACACGAAAAGAACGAGAACCAAAGGATAAGTTATGCCCTGGAATTGCAAGTAACTGATACGGTTGATGAGTTTGTGTAGCTTATTAGTGAGGCTATCATTATAGCTGGAGCAATGTGATGTGATGTGTGTGCTTAAGATGATGGACGTGTTTGATATGCTGCCATTCGATAACCCTGATGGCGGTGTGTGGAAACAAGGCTATCCAATACACTATGATGCTGATCAGTGGAAAGAGCGCAAACTCAAGGTCTTTGTTGTACCGCATTCACACAATGACCCTGGTCAGTGAAGCATTATTTTTTAACTCACACTTAAAATATTTGCAGTAAATGTTTGGTAAACGTTGTGGCATAGTCTGTTATAATAGTGTGTTATAATAGTGGATTATTTAGATATACACTGTGTTTGGAAAAAAAACACCCACTCATGTTTTCTTTTATATCGTTGTTGAAAATGTTCAGATTTTCACAAAATTTTCAGGGAATGTTTAGGTGGAAACAAGCATTCCACCTTTGAACAAATTAGGTATTCTTTGCTGTTGGTGACGTCATGCTGACATTATATTTCCGTGTTTGTTAATTATAGGTTTTACCTTTGAAGATGGACATCGGTGAAATATTAAAACAGACCAATTGGTCATTATGCTGACTGAAGCCAAAAATATGTCAATTGCTTACATTGTCCATTTTGAACTGTTTTTGTGATTTTTCTCTTTTGGTTAAGTGCGAGATCCTCAACTTTGCTGATGTTGGCAAGCATATGTGCACTGCATCGATGACCACTTGCCCGCTATCAGTCGAACGGCTTGATACTGTCGGTCATGTCAATTTTTTTTATTTTAACATTTTATTCCATCAGTATTCAGTTGTCTGTGTATTGTCCAAAAACATCTTGCACAAACTTGCTGTTCCATAACCCTTGCTGACTCGCAAACATTTTAGCAAAGGTATGTTTTCAATGGTAAAACCCATAGTTTACAAACACGGAAATATGATGTCAGCGTGACATTATTGGTAGCAAAGAATATCTAACTTTTATACTGATGGAATACTTGTTTTCTCATAAACGTTTCCTGAAATTTTTGTGGAAATCTGAACATTTTCCACAAAGACATAAAACTAAACATGAGTGGGTGTTTATTTCTGAACACGTGTATTGTCTAGCTGCTAACTCACGAGTAACAAGGGGTGCTTACTACGTCTTAAACCGAAACCGAAACAAAGCTAAAAACAGAACAATGAAAACTCACGTCCTCAGGCCTAAAATTGTCAAAAATTCTCCCTGAAATCATTTAGTCGATGTCAGGTGGTTGACTTAGCTTTATGGCATTTTGTGTGCTATTTTGTAGTGTACTAGAGGGTTGCAAGTCATCTGTACTGTCTGGTTTTTTATTGCCCAATTTTCCGCACTTAGCTTACTAAATTATGTGGTACATTATCAGGAATGTTTTTGTCAGTGGAATTGTGTGGCTGGTGGAGATTTTGCTACTAAGTTTTTCTGTATAAATATGAATGAAAGACATTTTTATCATTACCTCCGCCAAGGAGGTAATGTTTTTGCCAGACTTTGTCTGTCTGTCTGTGTGTGTGCAAGATAACTCAAAAAGTTATGGACGGATCTTTCTGAAATTTTGAGGGTATGTCGGGAATGGCACAAACTATCAGTTATTCAATTTTGGGGGTGATCCGGATGGAATCCTGGATTCTGGATCACTTTGAAATTTTCGTCAGCATTGCTTTCAATGGGGCATAAGGGAAACCGCGTTTGTCGCTATGGTGCTGGCACCTGGTGAACAACGTGGCATTGAATCAAGGTTTTTTAGGTCACATAGAACTAGGTCGATGTAGAAAATGAAACTATAGTTTCAAATGCACTCAAAACGTCCGCTTGTCGGACAAGCTGTGTTGAATCAATAGCCTTGGCGGAGGTCTGCAGGCTTTGACTGCTTTCTAGTTCCAAAATATTGTTGTGACTGTTAGTTGTAGTATTTTTGAAATTGTTGCTGTAAGGTTGGATAAAGACATTCGAGCGGTATTTTGAGGAGCAGACACGAAACATTCTCAACCTGATGGTTCAGAAACTTGAGCAGTTTCCTCAGATGCGATTCATCTATGCCGAGATGTCGTTCTTCTCCCTGTGGTGGAGTCAGATCGATCGTGGCATGCGAGAACGAGTGAAAAAGTTGGTCGACTATCTACTTGTCTATAATAAGCTGCTTGGCTTATAGAAATGTGTGAAAAGAGTTAATAGCTCACATTTATGTGACTGAGTGTAGTTAAAACTAGAAAAATTTGTCAGTTGAGTGCTGACATTATGCAGCCATCTGGGTGATGTAGTATTAGATAACACCTTGTGTCCAGTGAATGTGGTTGCCTCGTAGCAGGCCCAGTTTTACTTGGATTGGCGACTGTTTGCAGATAGATGAACTATTTCAATATATGACCAACTACCCAGATCAACTCTGCCTTCTTGTGGGATATGTACAGGGTGGGCCAAAAAAAACTGGACCTGTTTGAGCATTGATAACTCAGCGATGGTTACCCATAGAAAGGCGAGTGATATGTCAAAAGTTTTAGAATGTTGTGGACAGAAAGGGCCCAACTTGCATAGCAAATCATTTAAATATTGTTTGTCTAATTTGCATAAATCTTCATTACTCCTGAAGTTAGGCATTTGCTTGCACTCCCATGTGCCCGAGTTCATTGAACTCAAAAACTCACTGCCAAAAAGCCCAGATTCAAATTCTGTGAATTATTCAGTGTGGGGGTCATTGCAACAGATAGCATGGTCACAAAATTTCAGTAACTGACCAGCTAAAATGTGTGCTAATTTAATGCTGGGCTCAGCTGATCCTGAACACATTGACTCCAGCGATCGATCAGCTGCCTAAAAGGACTGATGACGGTTATGAATGCAAAAACTGGGCAACTGCCTGTGTTGAATTTCATCTAAACTCAACGTATGTGTTAATGATTGTTGATATTTCACTGTATGCTGAATGACAGTCAACTTAAATTCATGCATTACTGCCAATTTAGCATGATTTTAGGGGTGGGGCAGATTTGTGTAAATCAGGCAAAGAATATTTATATGCTGAGACATGCAAGTTGTACACTTCTTCTGTACACAATTTCAAAACTTTGGCATATTACGTGCCTTTCCATTAATGAACATCGCTAAGTTATAAAAGCTCAAATATTCATGTTGAATCCATGTGTTACAGTCAACTTTGGCAGAATTTCGGGGGTGACGAATATTTATGCAAATTAGGGAAGGAATATTTAAATGCTTTTTTATGCAAATTTGCCGCTTATTCTTTACAGCATTCTGAAACTTTTGACGTATCACACGTCTTTCTACCACTAACCATCGCCGAGTTATCAACGCTCAAACAGGTCCGGTTTTTTTGGCCGACCCTGTATGTAAATCGAGAAGCTGTCTGTGTGGCTGGGGTTAAGGCTGGGCATGTTCACCTGTGTCGGGTGGCAGTGTGATCTCATATGGCAGGTGATGCTCTGTAGCTCTGAGATGGGTTTTTTAAGGAGTTGTGCACACCATTTAACCCTGTATCTGCCGTTGCTGCTACGTAGGTTGTTGTCTGAGAAAAGGTTAGAGATTGTTACGGCCGGCTGGGTGATGACCGATGAGGCCACAGCGCATTACTTTGCAATGCTCGATCAGCTGATTGAAGGCAACCAATGGCTGCTCACGGAACTAGGTCAGTTGATCTCTGATCACTCGGAGCTACTGATCGGTTCACTTCTTGGCCCAGTTCTTCACTTTCGATCTGCATTCGGTCGTGAAATTCTAGTTCAGCTTGGTTTTCTGACCTGGTTTAGGGTCAAGGTCAGAAGACTGTCAGAGTTAGAAATTCAAAGTTGGTTTCTGCCACGTGGGAACTGGCAAGTGTATTGTTGATTCTTAAATAACTTTTGAACTGGGGCACAATGTCGAAATTTGTGCTTTGATGCTCCTGTAATATCTGACCGTTTGCTTTTGAGGTACCTGCCCAGCTTAGTTACTGGTGGCTCTGTATGGATTAACTAGCTGGACAGAAGTCAGTGGAATTTTTGTCACTGTTAATCGTTATTTTCATTGCTTTGATGATTTTGGGCTAAATGATGAGCATTTTGTCTGCACCTTGGATTTGACAGGTTTTTGTTGACGCTGTTTGCTTGCTTAATTATAGTTGGTCATGTGTATGACAAATTGTTGTGTTAAACGTGAGCCAAACTGGCTAACTACACATATTATTGTGTGACATATGCCTATAGCAGTCACCCAGGAATAGGTTCAGTCAGTTATGACTGATAAGTGCTTATACACGCAGAGCACGATGGCAACACATCCTATCTGTTGTCGATTACATTTCAACAAATCAAGAAAACTTTTTTTACACTGTCCATTTTCTCACATTTTTATGTTGTTCTTACAGTTTTGTAAATAATTAGCATACGCATTTGCTTGCTGTATGTCATTTTAATATGAGATTCTGCATTTTGACATTTTGCGTAATTGAGAACTTTTAGTTTGGTTGTTTCACTAGAAACTATGTGGATACAATTTTTGCCATTTTGGCCTCGGTATAATAATGGTGATTATGTCATATGCTGTGATGTGACATTCAGGTGTACGTCCAGTAAGTGGTTGGGCCATTGACCCTTTTGGTCACTCTCCGACAATGGCATATCTCCTCGGCCAGAGTGGGCTGGACAACATGCTGATACAGAGAGTGCATTATTCGGTCAAGAAACATCTGTCGAAGAACAAGCAACTCGAGTTTGCTTGGAGACAGAACTGGGGTATGCAGCAGCTGTTGGTTGCATGCTATTTTATTTGTTTTTTGTTTTGTTTTATTATATGTTTTACACACACATTATGTCGTTTACTGTTGCAGTCTTTGAGCAGTTTATTTGCATGTTTTTTTTTGTTTAATATGCATTTTTTTATTCTAATAAACATTAAACAGACACTCTGACAGTGAGAAAATTTTGATGATTTTAAACATTTGTATACAAGAAAATGAAGCTTCATGGATAAACTAGTGACAGCTTTTCTATTTTGATTTACTAGCATATGTGTGATGCCAAAAAATTTGGTGAATTGGAAGAAGACTAAAAGTAGTTTTAGTGATCTGAGTCAAAACGTCAAGCAGAAAGACGGCAACGTCCAAAATTCAACATTTACAAACATTTAAAATTTTTAAAAATGCATTTCTGACATAATTTTTGTCCGCAATGTTGACTACGTCTGTACGGTGGATGGTTGCGTTAGACCACAGTGGGCAGACGGACGTGTTCTGTCACATGATGCCGTTCTACAGCTACGACGTGCCGCACACGTGTGGTCCCGATCCATCGGTCTGCTGCCAGTTTGACTTCAAGCGCCTTCAGGGTGGTCGAGTCTCATGTCCTTGGAAGATACCACCCACTGTCATTACCGACTACAATGTTGCTGATAGGTCTGCTATCTTACGCACATATAGACCTTACCCCCATTTTAGTTGTCTCCTCATGCATATCGTTAAATTGGTGGCTTTATGTTTTTGCCCGTAATCAAGAGGTTGCAGTTTTAGTTTTCATCTGCATGCTTTTAGGTAAAACTCTGTGCAGTTTGTTCACACTCGTGTGCCTCTGTCACCAAGCGGTATAATTTGGTTGTGCTCTGCGGCTGGGAAGGTGAATGTGGGCTTGTTGGAGACTAATGGCGTCCCATTGTCTTGTATATATCACATTGTCAGTTGTAGGCTAACTGCCTTGAGACCAGGATCAGCTATTTGCAAACTTAGCATCATGGGACATTGCCTTTTTACAAAGTTAGTTAAAGCTTGTTTTTTTTGTGCATATGCAGTAGTGATTGCAATCTTTGGATCTTGAATCCCGGGATTTTAGGATTTTTGCAGTGTTATTCCAGTTCTCAAAATCATTTCAGTTTCAGTTTCTATAGTTTATTTGAAATCATTTCAGTTCAGTTTCGGTATCAGTATTTACATCATTTAATTCAGTTAGTTTTTTATCGAATCAACTGACAACTTAAATATCAACACTGAGTTCATCAAACTGCTAGCCTACTAGCATTAAATTCATCAACTATCCAAAATTTTCATTTTCCAGGATGTTCTGGCCCTGGAAAATTAAGGAAAAGAAGTTCAACACTTGTCAGAACTTTTCTCTAGGCGTGAAAGCTGTGTTAAATGCAGGAACACCCACACTCACGATAGCTGGGTCATGGGTTTGACTCCTAGCCATTCTACTATCATGTAACAACCCTGGGCAAGTTGCTTACAC
>Ga0056128_1007973_pt1 | contig 13378 bp, 9 predicted proteins | sample WorMetLIZISLAND2_FD_71113 | JGI IMG/M metagenome (GOLD analysis project Ga0056128, IMG submission 71113) | Marine gutless worms symbiont microbial communities from Max Planck institute for Marine Microbiology, Germany - Olavius geniculatus... ... | reverse complement strand
AGAGTTCACTTAGATCTGAGGCAGCACTTCTTTACAGAACGAGTCATCAATATTTGGAACTCTCTTGATGATCAGACAGTGTCATCTACTTCATTGAACAGTTTCAAGTCAAATCTCAGCCGACTACGGAATAAAAGCCAACTACAAATGGATCCTGTATAGTCGACAACGGCTACCGATCCTTGAGGCCGAGCTGGGAGTCTGGTGAGGCCTCGTCCAGGTACGATTCCAGGTACGAAAAAAGTAAGCCATTGCACTTTGTCCATATCTTTGCTAAATATTAACCAATTTTCACAATTTTTTCACCAGAGGACTCTGTAAGAAATTTGCTACTCAGTAGCATGCACAACACACTTATGTCGCTACACTACCTTGCAAAATAAAAATATCCAAAAGCGTACAATATCTACAGACTGATTGAAGGTCAAATGGTAAATTTTTGAAGTATTTGACTTGAATGTTAAAATATGAGTTATAGTAAATGTCAAAAACATTAAACAACATATTAACCATTTTAAAAAATAATCTGAACGATTTTACTGTGCACTAATTTTCAATGTACACTAATGCTAGTTGACGGCTGCAATCTTGCTCAGTTAACTGCATGAGCATACAGAGCAATGTGTTTCAAATGTGCGGCCGTACAAGCTGTGCACTTCTTTTGAAAAATGAAAATTTACTCCGTAGCTACACCTAAACCTTTTTGACACTAACTATAACTTATATTTAACATTTTATTTAAATACTTTGAAAATTTACCACTCAACCTTATTACCATCTGTAGATATTGTACTTTTTTGGATATTTATATTTTACAAGGTAGTGTAGCGACATAATAAATGTGATGTGCATGCCGCTGAGTAGCAAATTTTTTACTGAGCCTACTGGTAAAAAAATTGTGAAAACTTGTCAATATTTAGCGAAGATATGAAAAACGTACAATAGCTTACTTTTTTGGCCCACCCTGTAGATTAGAATTTTGAAATATGCTACAGACAAACAGAAGGCGAAGCCAAATCGAACACTGCTGTTGCTTCTCCATTAAAAGATATTGCATAGGCAAAGTTCTGTACAGATTTTGTTTTTCCTTCTCCCAATCTAAGTATTCATTTATTTTCCTATTCTCTGGCAGTTTTCTACTGATGTCAAAAATCAAAAATGTTCACATTTTCGATCTCTGTTTATAAAAAATATCTCTCCGGCTCAAAATACATTTTATGATCACTCAGAAAGCTTAAAATGCAATTTTGACTAAAAAACTTTTTCGAAGTGAAATTTGCCTACTTCGCACAAAAATAGCGCAAAGCATCCCCCGAGAGACTTCGTAATGGAAAAGACTATGTAATGTTTTACTGGCCCACGACCACGGAGATGAGCGTGTTTAGTGTATGTTTAGTTAGTACACAGAACTAGCAAATGTATGGAAGCATTAGCAGCAGCAGCAAAGACAAACAGACCCAAGCAGTGGGTTGACAACGACTGCCCGCGGTGATGACATTCCCTCAGTGACAACACCATACTGCAGTGTACCGTTTAGCTCACTGACTATGATCCTGTTCAGCGTCGCGTCCGCCCAGTACAACTTCCTACCAGACAACAAGCACACATGATAGGCCTAACTAAAAAAATTGGGGAAGAGCCCAACGTGAGGCTACCGGGCGCCAAAAGTCCGAGTGAAAAAAAATTAGGGGGATGACATCCCCCTCGTAACAACGTCACGTAACCTGAAAGCAAACGCGTTAGTCTAGGCAGCACGTGTAGTGTGGATCATTTATTTAGAAAATACCACAACCTCTTGGTCCACTGCTGCTGATTTGTCAAGCGGTCGATTATAAATGTCCTCCCTCCAAAACCTCCGGATCTAGCCGAAATTTGGCCTCAATTTCTTCCAGGCAAGAGTCGTCCTTCGACCCGATTTTGGTCTTGGTCTGTTGTCCGGTGTCGGAGAAAAAGTGAAAAGTATAAAAAAAGAAAAAAAACAAAGCGAAAACATAAGGCCTCGCGTTATAGGTACGGGCGCCTAATAATTGCTACTGTAAAATTGTCCCTTTAATCGCAGTAAACATGATTGCGTGGTCGCTAATATAGACCAAAAGACATCAGGCCGTCTTGATACCTAACACTGGCCACTTAGAGCAACTCAGCCTCCTACCCTCAGTGGGACGAAAAATGGGTGGGTAGTAGCTTACGTGTTACGCGGTAAAAGCCTAGTGTGTCTCATTGGGGCGGAGAAGCGGTGGTATGCCTGCTAGCTGCAAACCGCGGGTCCAACTGTTCGCTGATCAATGGTTCGTGGTCAATGGATGGCCGCATACTGCGCTGTCGTATCATTAGCTCATGCCAATCGGCTGCCATTTCCGAGAATGTAAGGCCTAAAGCGGTTCAGGTCGCGAATCACGTAAGAAACCGGATCTTTTATCTTTGGGAAATGCAAAGAACCGGGAGTTCTGCTTTGACGAAGAGTTTCATCTGCTGGTTTTCAGTGCCACTTGCAGATACCTTTTAAGTGAAGTGAGTTGGTCGTAGAAGAAAAAAGTAATTATGGTAATTAAGGTAATTTTTGTCACCGTGTTAAGCCTAAAAGTTTTCATGGCATTAATTTTTCAATCCTGATTAATTCCTTAACGAGCTCGTCAACGCGTTCATTTGACAGCTGCGATACAGATAGGGCAAACGCTATTTGAATGAATACGCACAAAGATAATCGATATATAGTGGGCTTATTTGGCCTACATGCCTGCCGATCCAGTCAACGGCAAGTCCTTCTGGCTTGCGGAGTCCCTGCCAGACGACTGCCTCCATACCGGTTCCGTTCATGTTCATTCGCAGCAGCTTCCTCTGCCGGGCGTCGATGAAGTAAAGCTGTCGATCTCTGAGGTCGTAGTCCAGAGCGACGACATTGTGCAGAGTCTGAGTCAGAATATCGTACGAACGACCGTCGACCGACAGACGTCGGATGTAGTAGCGATTACTGAATATCAACCAAGGCTCCACGTCTGCATAACAGATGAGCATATCGTCATCGTGCGTTTATTTTATAATTTATCGCATCGAACCTCTTTCGAAAAAATCGATATAAAATGCGTAGCCATGGCGGATGGACTTTTTTGAAAACACTGTCTATATTACTATTCCTTCTACTGCTTTCGATTTTTGACGCAATAAAAATATCCAAAAACGTACAATATCTACAGACTGACTGAAGATGCTGTGGGCGTCTATGGTACGATTGTCGTCCGTCGTCCGTCCGTCCGTATGCCACGAATGTATTGTGCCTAGGTCTAAAAGACGGGTCACACTGGCGGTCCGGACGGACGTCAAAACGGCCGTCAAAAACACCAACCGTTCGGACGGCCGTTCGGACCGCCAGTATGACTCCTCCTTTAGGAATAGGTGTTGAGGGAAAACTTTTTGGTTTTTCCATGCCTCCTTCCGATTTTTGAGGTACGCGCCCGTACGGAACAGACGGACAGACGCACGGACGAGCAAGACACGCAGTGCGGCCTACAGAACTACACATTACAAATTTGCTAAATGATGAAGCAAAACAAAACTTTTTCAGCGCAACTACACGGAAACAAAACATACCGTCGCGTCTTTTGCAAGTGCGATTGTCAGCAGTCTTGACGTAACCCTCGGCACACTTGCATATGTATGAGCCGAGCGTATTGACGCAGAACTGCGAACAGGCGCCCGGGTTTTCACTGCATTCGTTAATATCTGGCAACAAAAAATCGTTTTCATAACGCTCTATCAGAAATTGCCAATATTCAGCGTTGCACTCGCACAAAGGCCAGAAACGAACAATAAAAATAATAATAGTAACAACATTTCTAAAAACAGCATCAAACGATGATATAGCAACATAGCGAAGTCCAGACACACATGTGATAAAGTCACAGACTTTGCAGTATAAGCTGTCATTAGCCTACTATTTGCCAGATCTGCGGTTACGCCCAGCGGCGTCAAAAGTTTTTTTAAAAGTTATGCGAAAATCGATGCAAATTTCCGACAGAGAAAATTATCTATGGATGCTCTAAAATTGCCCCAAAATTCCACAAGAATAGGAGATTTGCAGCCCGAAATTTTGTATTTTGAGGAGAACAATTTTCGGACAAGATGAAATGTACGGGAGTGTCCCCCTGCCCATGCGATGACGTTCCCAACGTTTTCATTAGTTCGACGATTAAAAATACCATAGTTGTAACAAACGTTAAAAACGTTTAAAGAAAATGTTTGCAAACGAGTTTCAATGAAACAAAAACGTTTGCAAATGTGAATAAAAACGTTACCCCCTTTTTACTTGTTTGACGCAATGACGAACTAAAATTACTAAGCGGTATGCAGTAATAGGCTGTTATGCTGCTGTTTTGAATATTTTGCAGTATTTATTTGGTGCGAACAGTACAGATTATGTTCTTTATTCAATGTGTTGCAACGGAATACTGCGGGAGTTTCTGTACTGTCGTTTGGTTGTATAATATGGTTGACTTTGAATAATAATAAATATTTCCAATTATCGCCGTTTTTGCATTAAAAAAATTAAAAAGTTCGCAAATGGGTTTTCTAACAAAAAGATAAAAAAAACGTTCGCTAGCATTTTTTACAACTTAAAGAATTTATACAATTACACCAAAGCGAACCTCGGCAAGTCTTTCCGTTGTCGAGGAGCCTAAAGCCGCGTTCACACGTGCAATGGTATCCAGTGAGAGTGTCAACACATCCTTGCATGCATTGATTCACACTCACGTCCTCACATTCGTTTACGCCTAAACACAACGCACGTCAGTTATTATTAACTTATTTAAATTTATCAGCTTACAACCTTTTCAGTTCACTTGTTGACGTTTCGGCAACCACTGCTGCCTTTTTCGGAACGACTGTTCGCCAGGTGTCGCTACGGTAAACGGTAAGTAGTCATATATATGAAAAAGTTGGAAGGACCCCTCGTTTCGTTTATCGACTACTTGTCAACGAGTGAACTGAGAAGTTGTAACTTGATGAATTTACATACAGCTACGACTTCTGCACTTCACAAGGTAGTGTAGCAGCAGTATTAAAATGAAGTAGCCTGAGCTCCAGTCATTTACGTCAAATTTCGTCGCGATGTCACATGCCAAAAATGATTAAAATCGGCCAATGTGTCACGGAGCTATTAAAAAATAAACGTGGCTTGGTTTTTAGCTGACCGTACTTAAGTAACGGTCGAACTATTGGCATGGCTGACGTCCGTCCGTCTGTCCGTAACGGATGTATACCCTGGTTAACGGGTAAGTTGTGGGGGAAAACTTTTTGCACGAATAATTAACCACCTGTGCTAAACTCGGGCATGCAAAATTTCAAATTGGAGGTTAAATGAAGGGGAGTAGGAAAAATTGGGGTTTTCAACGAAAAACTGGCCATATCTCAGAAACGGTGAGAGATATGGCCAATGTTACTATTAATCACGAATAGGAAGTGGCATACGTCCTGTCAGATTGGATGAAAATCATTGACCTTGGATGACCTTGAAGGTCACTGACAACCAATAAGGTCGGCTATCCTAGCGACAGCTGGGCTTCTCGTTAAGACACGGTATATTTACGGCAATGCGGGGGCTCATCGCTGGAGTCGGCGCAGTCAGGAGGTCCATTGCAGACGATCTCATAGTCTATACACTCGCCGCTACCGCACTGGAACTTGTCACGACATGCCGGCTCCGCCATCGCTGCGTTTCACAAACAGATTAAAAGGTTAACGTTATGGAAGACCCATCGCAGAGCGTCACCTGCCAGATGGAATCATACAGCTCTACCTGCCACCCGACACAGGTGAACGCGCCTCGCGCTCCAGACAGGCCGGTACTCGATTTACCTACCTCAGAAGGATGAAAGGCTAAGTTGACTTTGGCTTTGGTTATATACACGCACCAGTACCTAGATTGTTCACCTGCTCGCAGACAGTCGCCCATCCAAGTAGTAACCATGTAATAGCGGCCGACCGGGAGCCAAACCCTCGACCTCTCAATAGTAAGTCCGATATTCTACCGTCACGCCGCCTAGCGAAAAACGAAGTGTTTTCACTGCATGCGTTATGTTGTCTATCTCTCACGCAGGCCAGATTGTTATCCGTAATAAACTCACTATCTGATAATAAACTCACTAAGATTATATTAATCACACCTACTTTAAAAGTCTCATAATTATACAGTCTGCACATTTCTAACAGTAATGCAGTATCATAAAAAATAAACAATTATTTATAATAATAGAAAGAGAAGGAAATGAAAAGGTTAGGTTTGATTCATATTCTACAAAAATAGTTAAGTTAACACAAGCATTTATTTAGTTTAGAACAATGCACCGAAACAATAATCTTGCACATTCTTAATATTACGTTTACAACATAAAATATAATGCAATTTATGACGTTAAGCTACATATAATCATAGTCTATCAATCTTCAACATGTGCTTCCCTCCGTCAAAAAAATGCCATATCTGTGCAGAATTTTAGTTTACCCGTAAGTTGTAACCATGGACTAAATGAATAAACGAAGCAAAAAAAACAAAACGCGTCAATCGACATGACAGACACGGTCACTAGACAGGCGTAAGTTAATGACAAAACGGACTAACCGCAGAGATCGGGTTTTTCGTCAGAATTATCCCGGCAGTCGTTGAATCCGTTGCATTTAGCCGTGAGTGGAACGCATCGCCCGTTATCACACGTAAACTGAGTCGACCCGTGGCACGACGGGTAAGCTGTATGGACATCATGTACAAAGTCAGTGGCACAATGACAACAGTTGACTTATAGCACACTGTTTTATGCAACATCTCTATTTAGTCGGGGAACTGACAGGGGTTACCATGCACCCCCTCTGGGATTAAACCCCAAGCATATTTTATTGTACTCCAGGAGCTAAACTTTAGAAAACATTATGTTAACAGGAAAAAATTTGGGATACATGGTGCTTACCAGCCGTTTGTTGCCATGACAACCGAAAACCCTTAGCAACAAGCTTAGTGTGCCTATAACAAAGATAATAAATGTCTAAATGTGTCGAATATTATGGCTATAACAAACTGTTCATAAGTCACTAATTACAAAGAATCCAACGGTGTATTGATCACTTAGCAACGGTTGCCATGGAGTGAGATTTGTAACGTTTTAGGCTCATTCAAATTAGTAACAATTAGTAACAAGTGATATTATATCATGAAAATTTTGTTACTAGGTTATTACGATGTCCATAGTAACGGTTGCTAGGCAAAACTATAACCACTAATCTTACTTCATATGTTAACTAAGGTTTGGTTGAGATCTCATGCTTATATCTCTGCTGAATAGGCCGTTGCTATGGAGAACCTCACTCCATAGCAACCGTTGCTAAGTGATAAATACACCGTTGAATTTCTTGTAATTAGTGACTTATAAACAGTTTATTATAGGCTCACTAAGCTTGTTGCTAAGGGTTTTCGGTTGTCATAGCAACAAACGGCTGGTAAGCACCCTGTATCCCAAATTTTTTCCTGTTGACATAAATTTTTCTAAAGTTCAGCCACAGAGTACAATAAAATATGCATGGTGTTTAATCCCAGAGGGGGTGTGTGGTAACCCCTGTCAGCTCCCCGACTAATCCGTCACGTCTGAAAGTTCTGCAAGTCCATCACACGACGGGTCCTAAGGCGCGTATACAAAGCGACGTAACTAAACTGAACTTAATTTAACTTAACTTAACTAACACGGTTTAGTTTTTTTACGAACTTTCCATTTGGTGAGCAGAACGAGGCCATTGGTCATTGGTTGACGTAACAAGTTCTTGACACTTTTTTTGAAAGCCTAATACCTCGTTTACACGAGGAAGCATACATGAAGCAAACATGATGCAAACGTATTTAAAATGCACGTGCACGACGTGTGCTCTAAGTTCGCTTCATGTTTGCTTCCTCGTGCAAACAGGGTATAACTGGAATGAACTGGCGGTAACAAGCACAACGCAATAACGCAAGCAACTTACTGCAGTTGGCGGGTTCATCAGACCGGTCACCGCAGTCGTTGTCCCGATCACAGACCCACCGCTCGGGAATACAGACGCCGTTCTGACACGCGAACAGTCCGGCATCGCAGGTGCGCGGTCCACACGATTGCTCGTCTTCGCCCTGCAAGCAGCTGCGCCGTCCGTCACACACCAACGCCATCGGCAGACACATGCGTCGATGAACACCGCGGTTTGACGGACAGTCGAACGTGCCCTCGGGACACGGTATCGTCTCTGCACCGACCGACAGACAGCACGTTAAACGCTAAAAAAGTTAAACATGGTCTATGGCTCCTAATCACACCTCACGACGATAGTGTGTGTTGTAAGAACGACCTTCAAAGTATATGGGGAAAGGCAAACTTTGACCCTCAGCCGACCCAAAACCCCTGAACCGATCGTCACCAAATTTGAATAGTGTGATTACGCCGTGGACGCCTACCACCAAAAAAATTTGGGCTTAATATGCCCAGGGGTTTTTGCTCCCCACATATAGGTGAAATATACACCCCTCCTGTTCGAAATTCACTACACTTTTTTGGTTCTTCAACTCGCCTACAGGCGAGTTCGTTGGACCGATTTTTACGTCAAATGACGTGGTTCTGCGCAAGGAAGTGCCTTTTTAATGTTACAAAATAAACATTGTATTTTTCACTTATTTATTCAAAAAATTCGAAAAAAAATTACAATGGCGCCTATGGGGAAAATTAAAGAATTATTTAAACTGTCATAACTTCGGTTGTGTGCAAGATAGAGTCGTAATTTTTGGTTCAAGGATATGGTTTTCGAGGACGGCCTAATTAACGGTCACATTTATATTACCCCCCGTTGACCCCCGTTGCCACGGCAACGAAATTTGGGACAAAATTGGCTATAACTCGGCTTGCAAAAGAGATTTTAGTATTTAGTTTTTTTTCAAAGTTTTACCGAAAAACTGTTTGCATTTAGTCTGTTATGTTGCATTACATTTACTTTAGTTTGCATGAGTACTATTTAGCGTGTCAGCTTATTTCATGAGTTGTATAATAATGAATGACATATCGTAATGTGAAAATAAAAATTAAAAAGAAATGTCACTTCCAATCCTACTTTCTCGCCGGCTGCAACCGAAAACACAAAAATTTTTAAAAGCCTAATGGTGACCCACATCAAAGCTATGAAGCATCACCTGCCATATGGAATCATGCAGTGCTACCCGCCGGCCGTCACCCGACATAAATAATCTCCAAGCAAGATTACCTACCCCATGGGGATGAAAGGCTGAGTTGACCTTGGTAGAGGTTATATACTGAGATCTTTTATCTCTCTACAGAGAGTCACCTATCCAAGTAAAAAGTAACTACTTAGCAACGATCCGACCGTGAGTTGAGCCTACGAACTCTCTCTATCTGCGGTCCATGTATTTGAAACCAGATTCCTTTTCACATCAAAAATCTTCCGGCTTTTTACAATGCTCTCAATACTTATTTGTTTCCGTAGCTCAAGGAACTGTAATGCACTAGGTCTATCAGTCTCCGATTTTACTGCTGTAGATAGTGCGCTATTATTACTATTTAAGACTATGCCTATGAATACTATATGAGTTCTACGGACCACATCTGAGCGTCTCGTGTTCGTCCGAGCCGTCGTTGCAGTCGTCGTCTCCGTCGCAGACCCACGAGTTGCTGATGCAGCGTCCGTTGCTGCAGGTGAACTGGTCGCCGTGACACGTTCTGTTGGGATGACTGCAGACGTCGGCCGGTTCATCACTGCCGTCCGAGCAATCCGCCTCACCGTCGCAGTGCCACCGCGCCGGGATGCAGCGGTGAGACGTGGCGCAGCGGAAATCATCTGCCGCAACAAACACACAAAAATACTAGTGATTTCAATCCCGGGATTAAGAAATTTCTACTTCCAAAATCCCGAAATCCCGTTTTCGGGATTGGGCTTACAGTCCGATCGTTATTTTGGTAGCCCCCGATAGGCTTATTCCATGAACAGAATGCAACAGGCCTATACAGAAAGTATTTGAGAGTGACTGTGGCTGTCAAAATATAAACCACAGTGCACAGCAAGGAGTAGAACTATAGCGCGCTTGAAATATTTTATTCATCAGACGGCTAGAATTGTTACTTGTACCATTTAACACTTAAAAGTTAAAATTTATCGAATTTTCGTAATTCCGAAATCCCGGAATTGGGACGCTGTCAATCCCGGGATTTCGGGTCCTCGAGTTCTGTCCTCGACCTCGGGGACAAAAAATCATGCCCTTGGCTTCGACGTCTTAGCGTCTAGTAATCTGTAATAAATGTGCAATGAGTTTCTGGTATTCGTATGATATGTTGTGACCTTGACTGTGACCTTGAACCGTGCCACATGCCACACCGCCGTGTAGCATGCATCGATTCGATTTCTAGTATGCATGGAATTTTGATCTGAATCAAACAAAACTTCTTATGGATGGACGGAGACCGGCTTTATTAGGTCGACTCAGCCGAGGGAGCCAACCTAAAAACCGAGCGACATATAAAGAGAGAGTTGGCGAACTGCATTGCTCTGCGGACCGTCACTTTTTGTTTTTCATTAGACAAATATTTGATTCAGTGACTCAGTTGATTTGAGACCGTTCTCGCAGGCGGCAGCTTGGCAGGTGATAAGATGTTCATCGGAGTTGTCGCCGCAGTCGTCGTCGCCGTCGCACAGTTGACGCCGGCGCACGCAGACGTTAGTCGACGAACACTTGTAGCTGCCAGGTGGACAGGTTGTCTCAGGACAGTTTAGCTCGTCGGTGTAGTTACCGTCTCTGCAGTCGTCTCGCTGGTTGCACACCTGACAATGTGTACACCGGTGCACGTTTATACAACCATGCATGCAAATTCACACACCCCCATTGTCCAGTACTAATAAACGTAATTATGGACGTGGTGCCATTGGCGGTCTGTTTCACATCTAACGTGTAGTCTACTTAGGTTCCAGTTCTTAAACAGTAATGGCACTGGATTCGCACCTCGACTTGACTATTTTCATGACTCGGAGTCGGACTCAAACCCTCGTGACTCAGATATGGACTCACACTCGAACTAAGAAAACTCAGCTACATCACTGCAACAATTACAGTCGTGGTAGGTTTTAAACAATTCTAAATGGTATGGCGTTTCATGGGAAACCCATCTCAAAGCTACACAGCGTCACCTGCCATATGGGAACACATAAAAAACCTGTCACCCGACACAGGTAAACGTGTTTCGCTTCCACCGCAGCCAGACAGATCGGTACTCAATTTACCTACCCTAAAGGAATGAAAGGCTGAGTTGGCTTTGGTGTTGGTTATATACTGAGATGGTTTACCTGTCCGCAGAGAGTCACCCATTTAAGTACCAACCACTTAAAATCGATCGTACCGAGAATCGAACCCACGACCTCGCGACCACAAGTCCAACGTCTTACCGTTATACCATCAAGCCACCGTTATGGCCCATTCACACCTACGACGCCGACGAGGCTTAACTCAGCTGTTGAGTTGAGTCGCGTCGTAGGTAAAGGTAAAGGTAAAAATTGTAATTTGTATAGCGCATCGTCGCGTATACACACCTCTAATGCGCTTTTCGTCATTAAGCAGAGCCGCCGGTTGCACAGCCACCCTGTGCAGCCTGCAGACACAGGCTGGCGAAGCGGCCGGCCAGGCAGCCCCAGTCAGCTGTACCAAAGTCCCCACCTTCCGTAACCCATATAATGGGTTACTACTCATTTAACCGACCCCGGAGGGATGGCAGGCTGAGTTGGCTTTGTTGGTTGACTGAGAGCGGACGCTCTACCAACAAAGTTGTCAAACAGCCATCCATCTGTCTAGCGCAGGATAGTTCGCCGGCCAGGACCGACGTTCTAACCACGACGCTACACCACCAAACTCGAACTGCCGACGCCACTCAACTCAACTGCTCAGCCAAGCTAGCAAACAGTGCGTGGTCTGTGCACAGCAGCGTGAAGTCACAATGCTAATGACGTCATTGCATTGTCGCCCAAAGTCACGACAGTTGAGTTGAGTTGAGTTGGGTTGCGTCGTAAGTGTGACGTGGCTATTACACTACAAATGGTATATACGTACGGCGGTGGAGTCGATGCAGCGGAAGTTACGGCAGGTGAACTGCCCGTCACCGCACGGCGCATAATCACAGCCGATCTCATCACTGTTGTCACCGCAGTCATTGTCATGGTCACACCTCCACTGCGGCGAAATGCAGCGACCATTCGCACAGACGAACGCCGTCGCCGGACACGTCCGCTCAGCACAGAAACGCACGTCCTCATCCGACCTGCAGAAACCAATAACTGTCCTTAATAGTGGCAGTAGTAAAAATAATACTAGAAATTTGGGCGACTTTAGGGAATCTTACTCCTAACAAAAGAAAAAAAAAGAAAAAAGGTGAAGAAAAAAGGGAGAAAACGGAGGGAAAGGGAAAGAGAACGGGAACGGGTCAATGCCCCCCAATTCTCATTTCTGGCTACGTCAATAAACAGGGCCCAACGTGAGGACGACCGGCGACGTAAGTCCGATTGTCTTGTCACGGCTGCTGATTCGTCAAGCCGTCAATTATAAATGTGGTGATATGCCCTCACTCCATAATCCCTAAACGGATGTCACTGAAATTTGGCCTCAATTCTTTCCAGGTAATGGTCGTCCTTTCTTTTCCCAATTATGGTCTTGGCTCGCTGTGGTTTCGAAGAAGCGGTAAGATAAAGGTAAGGTAAAGTGCCATACCCCTACTGAGTCCGTGACGCATAGCCAGTGCGACACCAGACCTACGGTTACCTTCCCAGCCGCAGAGCATCGCCGCCCTTTGACCGGGACCAAATTATACTGCTGTGTGCAAACAGTGTGGTACAACTGCTAGAATCCTTTAAATTGTATTCGCACTTATATGCCGACGACACCCAGATCTACGGCTTCTGTCGACCCGGGGACACCGACAGTCTACGGAAACGTATTGCTAACGGTGTCGCTGCCGTCGCTGATTGGATGCGTTCCAATCGGTTTCAGCTGAATGCATCCAAGACTGAAGTACTGTGGTGCGCTTCAGCCCGTCGACAAAGTCAGCTACCTTCCGATCCGTTGGCTGTTGGCTCTGATCTCCCGTTGCCTGTCAGTTGCGTGCGCGATCTCGGTATTATCGTTGACGCTGACCCGACGATGCGTACCCAAGTCACTCAGACATGTTTGAAGTGTTTCGCTGCGCTTCGACAACTACAAAGCCTACGACGATCTGTGTCAAACGACGTGATGCAGTCGCTCATCGTGGCGCTGGTGTTTTCCAGGCTTGACTACGGCTCCGCAACTCTTGCCGGCCTTCCGAAGCAACTCATGGACAGGCTTCAGTCT
>Ga0056128_1007970_pt1 | contig 13380 bp, 6 predicted proteins | sample WorMetLIZISLAND2_FD_71113 | JGI IMG/M metagenome (GOLD analysis project Ga0056128, IMG submission 71113) | Marine gutless worms symbiont microbial communities from Max Planck institute for Marine Microbiology, Germany - Olavius geniculatus... ... | reverse complement strand
TTCCCTAGGGCTTTCCAACAACGTCTAAATATGTGCACCAAAGTTCACCAATTTCCAAAAAATCGGAACCATATTTCAAAATTTGACCCCAAAAAATCTCCTTCCCTATGTAGTTTTAGCTCCGAATTTTTGGCATGGGCTTACAGGGGGCATAGGGACTTAACCAAGTTCTAAAATTGAGGCACGTCCTCGTTTCCCCTATTTTTTGGAAAATTTGTAACTTAATTTTTATTTTTTTATCCCAAAATCTCAAATATCTGCCTCCTGGGACTTCCACCCTTTGGAAATTTTTGGAAATCGGCTTTACCCCCCTCGACTCCGAACACGCTGAGTGTGCATGTAGTTACCGTAGGCCTATATTAGGCCTATTTTTAGTTTTGTGTTCTCGGGTACTATTGACGAATGTGTAGCAGTTTGTTTTTAACCCTAGGCCTATATTTATAATTTTAACGTGTGCACGAATTATCATGAAATAAAAATTTTACTGTCTCCCCCTTCCATACCAGTCATGTGCGATGGACAATAGGCCTACAGTCATTTCCTTTTTGAAGCAGCATGTGAACGTGATAGAAATATTTGAAAAGACTGATTACTTGATCGCATATTGTGCAGACGATAATTGCCAATAAGTTTTCATGCAGCTTCAAGGAGAGGGGTGTCGGACTACGGCGATCCTCGTGCTCCCCTTTTCCAGCTTTTTCATCCGCCAGTGTTAGACCTAATTTACCGTCGACGTCGAAGACGCAGACGCTCGGCGGCTGAACGGAACGGACGGCCGCGCATCATGACGGTACTCGGCGCCGACATCATTTCTAGTCACACTGCCGGTCACGCCAGTGCGCACGCTTCATGTATGCAGTCGGTGATTGGTTTCTGCTAACAGCATGCCTAAGTCTGGCTTGTTGAGTGGCACAGATGGCCGCGTTTCAATGCGACGACTGACTAATGACAAAACAATAGGTCACTCGACGGCCAAGCTCATGTCAGACAGGAAATTGCTGCGTGAAGATGGTACCAGACTCCTCGCTAAAGATTCGACATTTCGCCGTAGAAATGCACTGCATTTTGAACGACATAGGAGGCCTATTTGAATCTCTCACTGGCGCAAAAACCTCGATGCAAATCATGCTTGATTAGTCATTGTCACAACGCAAAGCGAAGAACGTCGCGAAACGACTAAGCCTATACTAGGTCTACGGCAGATCGTTTATATTAAGAATTTTAATAAGTATTTTTAAAATGCTGACCAAAATGTGACAATGTTCTGAATGGCTGGAAAGGTGTAAAAGCGTGTCCGGCGAAAGGTGATGGCAGCCTACAGCGACGCTGAACGACGTGTGTATTGAATCTGTGCATGCGGATTATGATGCCAAAGCAGCCGGCTGAAAAAAAAATTAATGGTCGCCGCCCGATTAAAACAAATCCAATCAATCTCGTTCTCCTGTCGCCAGAGATCTCTCTGTCTTGTTTGTCGACAAACAAAGCGATCGACAATGGCGGATTCAGGAATTTGTCTTGGGAGCACTCCGCAAGGCCCTCCCTTCCGTTCCGTCCCTCATTTCTTCTTTTTTCTCCATTTTCTTTTCCACCTTTTTCTTTTCACTTTCCCACTTTTTTTTACCAAAATTTAGCTAGAGATCTGGGCGAGCGCTGCAAAGTATAGGGGCCTAAAACACGATCCGCGACGTACTCCCGGTCGGAAACGAAACCCCCTATTTACGCATTACGGGTTCTCCAAACTCATTTCGTAGCAAAATTTTATAGGTCGTTCACGTGCAATTTTAGAAGTGCCGCGCACCGGATACGCCTATGAAACTGGCGTGTCGACTGTCCTGCTGGTTTTGGTTGATAAAGAACCGGTCCGGTTGAAGTAGGGCCTATAGGTAGTGGTCTGATTGCCATAATGTCTGTCCATTATATGCATGCGGCTCTGTCTGTCAGTCAAAACGCAGCAGTAGCACTGCGGTGCTGCTGTGTAATTTTCGCGTCGAGCGTGCCGACAAAGGGTTGAGGTCATAAGGTCGTGTGGGGTCAGTTCACAGGGGTCATAGGTTCACCGCGTGGCGTAGCGTCTGACCTGAGTGGACGTCGGACTTTCCTGGGCGCGCACTCAGATCCACGGACCAGTACCGAACTCAAACCAGATTATATAGGAGGCCCTGTTTGGCAGACAGGTCGTGTATAGCTTTTTATGGGGAACCCAACACACAGCTACGGGGCGTCACCTGCCATATGAGATTAAACAGTGTTACCTGTCATCCGACACAGGTAAACGCGTCCCGCTTTAACCCTCTGCAACCGGACAAGCCGGTACTCGATTTACTTACCCCGCAGGGATGAAAGGCTGAGTTGATCTGGGGGTTGGTTAAGATATATACTTTAATGGTTTACCTATCTGCAGATAGTCACCTATCCAAGTGATAACCGTGAACTGATAGCGACTCCACCGAGGTTGCACCCACGACCCGACCTCTCTGGCTCTCGATCGTATATTATTAGTCCGACATCCTATATGCCTATAGGCCTATACCGTTATATTACTACCAAGTGACAACTTATCACGAGTTCAGCGCAGTTTTGCTGCTGCTGCATGATTTCAGATGTGACGTTCTGAATTTGGAAGTCTTAGGCTTATGCCATTAGAATAGGATGGTGAACTTTCAAATGTCACAGCACGCCATAGTCTAAAGAGATCCCATGCACACAGGCCAGGAAACGTCGTGCTGCTTGCTCTCCGACATTTTTCTGGCCTGCGCATGGAGACTTACAGTGGCGGTTCTAGCCCGCAATATCTGAGGGCAGGAACCGGACATTTCCTCCTCCGGACATGTTCCCTCGGACGTTTCCCCCTGTTTTTAGAGTGCCTAGGACGTTCCCCCCTTTCTCTGAGTGACCGCCTTCTGTTACAACATTTTTCCAATAGTACGAAACTGGTGCAGAAAACCCCCCATTTTAGCGGAATTTAGAGACAAGTATAAAATATTGAGCACCCATGATCTTTTCTCTGGGAAATCTGCAGCTGTCTGTTGGAAATTTGCAATTGCACCCAAACTTTGTTAACCCGCAACAGCACCGCTGGCATTGACAAAAAGGTGATCAAACAATACCCTTGCCGCAGAGTTCGTGATTATTCGGTGCGCAATTGGAAAAACCGCGAGTGACCGATGTTGCACTGTTTATGCATGGCATTGTTTGTGGAACGGCGGATGCGCAGCGGACTGAGATGTGTTCAGATCCGCAGACTGCAGTCCACCACACACGTGGCACGTCATCCGTGCCCTTCGAAGTCGCTGCAGTCGGGGTCTTGACTTGTCTTGCTCTTGACTTCGGCGTCCCCTTGTCTGCCCGGCCGTCTGGCTGTCGACTCTGAAATCTGCTACTTCATTTATTGCCGGTAATTAAATTGGCGGCAGTTATTGTCACGGCCGAGGGTGTCATGTGGCGCATGCGCAGTGGTTCGGCGCACCTGTTCTGTGTACGTTATGACGTTGATGTATCGATAACCCCTCTCGGGTGGCTATGATGTGATTATTACGCGACCACAGTCATGCCGTAAACCTAGGCTACAATCTGCATGCTAAATTTTTCATCATCCACTAGAGGTTGCGATGCTTTTAACGCGAATGACGTCTGTCATAGTGAGTAATCGAAGTCACAGTTCAGTTCAGCACGCTTTTGTTTCTCTGTACACCCTTTGACGCGAATCAATCAGAAATGAAGAAATAGGCTACATGTGCAATAACAAAGTTTTCTGGAGTGCAATAAAACCTGCATGTGTAGGCTTAATTTTCAGCATTAAACGAAACTTTAGCTGCTAAAATCTACGTTTAGTGTGGTACACAGGTCGCTTTGATTTTCTCCAGCCATTTTGGTGCAGTTCACTTTTGAAATGTACGCAACAGCTTAAAATCACTAAAAATTAATAAACCTCATACTTTTAAGGTTCAAGGTCGTTTAAAGTCATCGATGTTGGTACCCCCAAAAAAGCTCGATGCTTGTTACGGAAGTTTGAAATATGGGACGGAAGGGTAGAGATTGGGGTTTGCGGAGGGGGCTTTGCCGCCTCCCGAAAATTTTTAAAAATTTTTATGCAAAATAGTGCATTTTTGTGTCCATTTTCACTTTTTCACATGCATCCAGTCAATGTGAGGACGGCCCCTATCGTCCTTCTTGAATCCGCCACTGTCTGCAAACGTTTTTACGCTGAAAGAATCGATACCGGTAAAATAACGATTTTCAGGGGGTATCTCTCTTTGGAGCCCCCGTTCGAGAGAAATGCCGTCACCCTGCAACACGAAATGTTGTCACAAAAACTAGTCTTTGTGACAATGTCCTGATCCGTTGTGTGACGGACGGACGGTCGGACAGATGATCGTACGATAGCTGAGACGCGCTTAGCATAGGCTGTCGGGCGTAAAAATGCTAAAAACGCATGCAGCAAATGTCCACGCACTTTCGCTCTTGACAACTCGTATTAAATATATGCTATATATTATTCGTGCCCGACCGGAAACAATAAGCTTGAGCTTGATGACGTCAGTTGGACTGCTTCCGCCTTTAACTCCACCCATGCCGTTTCCTTCTTTTTGGTTCAGGTAGGTCTACCATCATTCTCCTTGAGGTGTCTGGTAAAACATCCTGACACCTTTTCGTGAACTCGGAACTGCGACAACTCACGTTGAACAGCATCAGGGGCGTCAGTCCATTTTCAACGCCAGAAAACATCAATCTTTTCCCAACGTCGCACGAACGCCCTTCTCTTTTCCTGTTTTCTACTTTTTTCTCTTCCTCAGAATCCAACTCTGGTCAGAGCTGTAAGCTATAGCTATATAATCCCCAGTGGTGTTAGTGGCGCAACACCGGTCGCAAAACGCATTTTACGCAGTTTTCGGTCTCAAAACGCATGTCTTGTCAATATGCATTAGTTGTTGTTGTTCAATGCGAATGATTCGTCGATTTGTCAGTGAAACCGTCCCCCGGTTTAACTTTTCCCAATTTTTTCAGGAAGTATGATTTCCTTGAAGATGAGATCTTTACATAGTACATATTATGTTTGACGCTTGCGGTAAGAAATTCCGCTATAACGCCACTCAAACGTCTCGGGTAGGCTACACTGGACGAACGTCCGAATCATATGGCGGCACACGACGTTTACGTCTTTTTAGCCAACAGTGCATGGCAAGTAACGGTCGAACTTATAGTACGGTTGTCGTCTGTCGTCGTCGTCATCTTCCGTTCGTCTCTCCGTCTGTAACAGATGTATTGTGGCTAAACGGTAGGTCGTAAAGGACAACTTGTTTCACGAATAATTAGCCCTGTACCATAAACTTAGGCGTGCAAAATTTCAGCGACAGAGTGTAAAGGAAACATTGTCAAATTCGGGGTTGAATGAAGGGGAAAGAAAAATGTGTGCTTTTCAACGGAAAACTGGATATATCTCGAAACCGGTGAGAGATACGGCCAGAGTTACTGTTAATCAAGAATGGGAAGTGGCATACGCCCTTTCAAATGAAATAAAAATCATCGATGTTGGATGACCTTAAAAGTCACTGCAGACAACCAGTACGGTCGGCTATTCCAGCGACAGCTGGGCTTCTTGTTTTTTGTTATTATTATTATTTCCCTATTCTTCCTGTTTCATGCAGACAGAAGTGCCAAGCAATCACGTCCGGAGCATGCAGACCATTGTCACCAACACTTCTTCCTACGTTTATCTTGTCGGCAGTGTGAAACAGACGGACTGCTGAAATGTCGGAATGAACCGTTCCGGTCGACTTGGCGTTTAGTTGGGTCGTCGGGTGCGACAGCGCAGCAACCAGCCAGGCGTGAATTAGTCGCTCGTTGGGCAGAGCTAAGCGACAACGCGTCAACTCGTCGGCGGGCGGTAGCCACGGTTCGTTGATTGGTAAAAACCTGGGCGTTGACCAGTGCCGGCCGGACCAGTTGTCATCCGGATCTGCCCACTGTAGGTCGTCACCATTCCATTCCATATAGTGTCGCTCCCTCTGGCAGACAGCGAGACTCCCCTCTATAGCTCTGCAGGCGTCAATTACCTCCCGTAACGTCGTGACGGGGAGTGGGGGACGGTGACGTACCTCACCTAAATTTTAGACTCTCGGAAAATTTTCTTCTTGTCGAAAAGTGTTTTTGATTCTAAACAGCAGTCTTTTACAGTGCTTCAATGTATCTAGGCCTCTATAGGCTACTGTAGGGTACATTGTGTGATAAGTTTCTGGCCGACAGTACTTAAGTAACGGTCGAGCTATTGGCATGGTTGTCGTCCGTCCGTCCGTCCGTCTGTCTGTAACAAATGTATTGTGGCTAAGCTTTAGGGCGTACGGAAAAACTTTTTACATGAATAATTAGTCATGTGTGTTGAACTCGGGCACGAAAAATTTCAGCCATCTATTGCAAGGGGAATGTTTTCAAATTGGGGGTTGAATGGAAGGGGTAGGAAAATGTGTATTTTTTCAACGGAAAACTAGCCATATCTAGGAAACGGTTAAATATATGGCCAAATTTACTATTAATCACTGATAGAAAGTGGCATACGCTTTTTAGATAAAATAAAAATCATCGACCTTGAAGGTCACTGACAACCAGTACGATCGGCTATCCGGGCGATCGACAGCTGGGCTTTATGTCTCTTAGGGCATTTCAAATGATGGCATTTTTTACGCAAATATATAGATATTTATAGGCCTACTGTATGTTTCTGACTATTTTTCCAGGCAAGCAATATAAAAATTCAATGTAAAAGTATTTGATGTTTTTGATACAGATTTTGATGTCAGAAATTCACAGTTGTTTGTCTGTCGAGAAACTGCAACTATGAACGGTATTTTCTGCCCTTTTCCCCGCCCAAATTTTAATCCACGATTGACACAGCTGTCAATAGCCTAATATTACTGAAAGCTTTTCAGCATTCTGCGCTGTCATTCTGATACAAAGGTTCAAAGACAGCGAATGATACAGCATCATAATTGTGTCGCCTATTTGCTATCATTTTACGGCGAATAATGATCGTTAATCGATTCGTGAAAAGTTCGTCGCAATGTGACATCGTATCTGTGGTCAGCGGTCAATCATTGAGCACTGCGAGTGTACGCCAGCCCAAAATCTCCCTGCGATAAAAAAACCTTTAAGAGAAAATGAGAAATACCCCTACGACAACACCTCTCTGCGACAAAACCTAATCAGTAATAAAGCCCATTATGTCTATGCATGTGGAAACACTTTTTTTCATAAACAGCTTAGCAGACGAAGAAACAAGAAGCAGGGGTGGGCCGACCGTAACGCATATTGTCTGAAGGTCACTCGAGAGAAGAAATTTTCCAGAGCTTAATACAATCCCATACACGCTATGGTTACGCTGCTATGTCGAACGCTACAATCAACGTTACGGTAATTCGGTGCACGTGGGTGATGGCGCATGCCGCAACTTTGCATTCAATATTGCGGCCAAACCGCTGCAGGTGTAGACATGGTTGCTATTGACAGCCTATAGGAACTCGTCATCGCCCCATCCAACGGCATCAGCGTCGCTTCTGCGCGGCGTGCCGTTTAGCCACAATACATGCGTTACAGATTACAGACACACAGAAAGACGACAGCTTGCGTAAACTGTTTACAAGAGTTCAACATGCAGAGAGGGTCTTGTCGCAAAAGGATTTTGTTCTAAAAGGGATTTTGTGTCGGGGAGTTTGTCATAGGGGTTATTGTCGTTGGGGTTTTGTCACCAGGGGTTGGAGCACTGCAGGTACGATGGACGGCCACACCGTTATCATAGCATACCTAGCCTGATGACGACGGCACGAATGCCTGGCCGCCAGTCACAACGTGGGTGGTATATTATCAGATCCAGATCCGCGGGCGAGCGGCGCGACACTTCACAGTGTCCGGCGCCGTATTGTTGTCCGCATGCCGGTGCGGCGCTGCGGCTTTCTGCACCGGCGGAAAAAAAGTAATTCGGCGGAGGCGTCAGAGTTCACAATGGTCGCGAAGAATGTGACAGAAATTGGATCTGCGCGTTGGGCGGTCTGACCGCGATCAGTCAATGACCGGTTAGCTTGGTCGGTTCCATAGATTTACTGCAGCTGATCGGCGTGGTTTCGAGATGTCTGTCTGTGTCTGTCAGTCTATGTGTGTCGGTATACCGCGTACTGATAGCGACTGTGATTAATGTGAGATGCGATCTGACCACCGAAACTAACCTAGAATTAAAATCAAGCTGCAGTAAAACGCAGCTCTCAACGTTTTGGTCTAAATTTGAGCAAGGCTTCTAGCATAAAATGTGAGAGAAAAGCCTAAAAACTGAACGTCGTTTGTTTTTCGTTATAAATCCGTTCAAAAATAATAAAGCAGCAGACGAAAACACAGAATCAAACAAATTTTTAATGTAAAATGTGCAAATAATTACGTACGCGCGAATAATGCCTGGTCCGTTTTATTGTGGTCATCGTCGTCAGCAGCAAAAATTTATTTCACGTTTATTTTATTTTGTCTATAGTTGCTTTCCCCGAGATTTTCCTTGAATGGCACTGTATAGCTGATATGCCGTTACAAAACTGCTCACTCCCTGTTAATTGAATGCTGGACGTCTAAGCCTATGCAAAACGTTCACAAAAAGTGCTCTTTCCCCTATAAAGCATCTTGCAATTACAATTAGAAGACGGCACGAAATGAAGTAAAAATTCTGCTTACACAAAGTGCCATCAATTTGAATTATCAGCGCAAAATTTAATGTCATTCTTTTCATGAGATTTTCATTTTTTTCAAAGTGTTGTTTATAGTTTTTAGCGCGTTATTGGCAGACGCATAATCAGTAACTTTTTTGTTGAAAGTAAAATTTTGTCAAAAAAGATTGAGATTTAATCAAAATTCTCAGTGTTAAAAGGATATTTTTACGATGCTAAGAAAAACTATAGTGGCTAAGTTTTCGTGAAAAAAAATCTAATCTATTACTTCTGTAAAATGTCTGCTAAACAAATTGGACTGGTGTGACTAGATCGTGCAGACCGCAGGACGACCTCGAACGTTAACTGTGCCGAGAAGATTTCGCTGAGTTCAGAAAATGCGCCAGGAACACACACACATTGACGAGTGTACGCCAAATTGCGACAGAAATGTATCAGCGCAAAAGTGAGGCACTAAAAGCTACTAAATTGTTTCGACTGACATTATTACGGGCCAAACTGTGTTTGAAAACTGTTACCGTTCGGCAGCGTTTCCCAGTCTCCTTGATTAAAAATTTGATATACGTGTATCTGTCAAGGCAAGACAAGTTTCTGCAAAAATGTAGTGTAACGTTTAAAATAAACGTCGTTTTGTGTTGGTAAAATTCTATTTCACTCCGTGCAGGTTTGTTATTGTGTTATTGGAAAACGCGTTTTTAGTGGGCCACACTTTTGTGGACACGTGTATAGGCCTATTCTTTTACAATTTTACATTTACTGTAGTCTGTTGACCTACTGCATAATTGTGGTCTGTCGATCGTTTATTAAAGACACATTTGATTTGGTTTGATTCGATTCCAACTTTGTCGTTTTTCTATTATGCTACATGTAGACCTAAACTGGCAAACATGCACTGTAGCGAGTGGTTCATCATGCTTGTATTTAGGCATACTACACTGTGTCCCAAAAAACATCCCCGACATTTTTGACTGTAACTTGAAAACCAATTATCAGATTTTGATAATTTTTGGTACAAATATTTCCGACACAACTTGCCATCAAATAACCATTCAGTTTTTCACCTCACCCAACGTTTGTTTCTGCACTACCTGGGGAAAGCACAACCAGCGAAATATCACTTTTTTATCTAATGCGATATAATTGCTTAATTAACATAACGCGTAAAAACACATTTTCTTCACATTTCTGACACTGTGGCTGACATTTCATTCAGTTGTCCATTTTTCAACTGCATACTGTAAAATTGCTTGAAGTGTTGGCCTATTATGCGAACACAGGCAAGGAGACGCTTTCTCCATTCACTTGACAGCAGTATCGATAATGTTCTGCTCCAGACCAATACAGGCTCTACCAGTCACTTCTAACTTTACAAACATTTCTAAACTTTATCTGGTAGACACACTGTTGCAAGACAGTCAAACCTTGTAATAGACCTGCTGTTGGGGCCCACAAACTAGGACAAATGGAATTTATTGACGTTTTTCCAGTCATTTTAACACGTATTACGTCTGGTCTGCTTTCCCCAGGTAGTGCAGAGGCAGACATTCGGTGAGGTAAAAACTAAAACACTTTTTAATAGCCAGTTGTGTCAAAAATGTTTCTGCCAAATATTATTAAAATCTGCTAATCTTTGTTCAAGGTACAATCGATAATGTTGTGGATGTTTTTTCAGGTTTTTCAGGTTTTCTGTTTCTTTCAACACATATTTTGCTTGATCTGCTATCCCTAGGTAGTGCAAAAGCATACATTGGGTGAGGTGGAAAACTGAACAGTCATTTGATGTCAAGTTGTGTCAAGAATATTCGTACCAAAAATTATTAAAATCTGATAATTGGTTTTCAAGTTACAAATGAAAATGTTGGGATGTTTTTTTGGGACACAGTGTAAGCTTATCAACGAGTGTGAATATACCGGGTGTTACAAAAACGGGACCCCTGTTTTAATTTTGGCGATAACTTCCGCAAAGTTATATCAATTTTAACTACGTTTAGTGTCACAACAAAAAAATCCATAACGCATAAAAATAAAGTTACACTGCACATCTAACAGTTATTATGTAATTACTTTATCTATCAAAACACACACCACTCCCAAAAATGACGACACAATCATGTTAGCTTTGTCGATGTTAATAGCTCATCAGCAAACTCAAAAGTTAAAAGTAGAAAATAAACATTAATAGGTCCTATGTACTAATTAATTAGCGCAATGTCTCAGCTTTTCGTTCGCAAAATTTCAGCAATCTAATTTAAGTGAAACATTCTCAAATTTGAGTTGAACTGACGTAACTCCGCTATTAAACATCGATCGTCTTTCGTTATTCTATCCATGGCCTACGTATCCGTGCGCCATTAAAAGTTCAAAGCAGACAACTTTGGGCGTGAGTACAATATGAGGTAATATTGTCATCACAAAGGAATGCTGTGAATAAATAAACAAGTGTGAAATTGTTTGGAGTAAACTTTATAACGTTGCACAATGCACATTGGACATGTAGCCTTCATTTTGAGAGTGGTGCGTGTTTTGCTAGGTAGGGTAATTACAGCATTAAGGTCAGGTGTACAACGTAATTTTGCCTGCTTGTTGCAACAGTAAAAGTGGTTAAAAATCGGCGCATATTTGAGTAAGTTATCGCAAAATTAAAACAGAGGTGCCACTTTTTCTGGAACACCCCTGTATGCACGAACGTTGAACGAGTGCCGAGGACTAAGGAGTAGTCTAAATTGGCGGTCTAATTCTGCCTCATATTTTACCGATCGGCACACTATGGAATCAACCGCAGTCGCCTGATTGGCAGGCGAATAGCCGTGTCGCCCGTGCCGTGACCATGCAAGTCGATGCATTCATTCGTTTTATTCATTCCTGAAGATTGTCTCTGGACGACGCGTCCTGCTGTCGACACGACGGGGTTCCGCCCCAGACTATAGGCCTATAGGCTATAGCCAATAGTAGGCCTATAGGTGACGTTCTGATTGCCAACACTGTAATAAACGTTGCGAAGAGAAGTTTTTTTTTAAACGCTAGAAACGAATTCTAAAATTTTTAATTAAACAAAAAATGTTAAAACGCGTTTTTGCATAAACTATTGTTATTTTATGTATAAGTTACTAACTACTTGTTACTAGTTAAAGCTACCGTAAGCGCTGTTACGAGCCTGGTATAGGCTATGTCTTTCGAGCTGCGTTTTCATGAGTTCTTCTACATTTTTGATAAATAAATGATGATAATTCACTCTCCACTTCTCGCACCGAAACAAGCACCCGCACGTCTTCGTCACAGCGGTCTGCCAATCCGGACTTCGTTGGCGACAGTTAGGCTAAACCGGTCCGCAGTCTTAACTGCCTGCCTAGATAGAGTCCATCATTTCTGCATGAATCCTTGCTATAGGCATTCAGTTCGTCTCCCATAGTGATCCATAATAACCGCTTTCGATCGGCGTCTAGGCCTACCGCGCAGTTCAGTGCCACTCAACTATAGCTGCGTCATACATGATAGACGCGCTCGCTCGTTCCCGGTAATTCGGTTAAAGCGAAACTGGCATTTTCACTGCAGGCCGAGGTAATTATCGCTATGCGCGACGCGTGACGCGTGTCAAAAAGACCGACCATAGCACAGCTTACGCTACTCGAGACTATACACTACAGTCTACAGATAGACGGCATGACTCGTGAATGATAGACCTAGAGAATGTCACGCACTTGAGCCGGTGTACCGAGATATAGGCCCCACAATGATAATTATTAGTCTATCATTATTGCCCATGCATTCCGATTTACCAGCAGGCCAAATGACGATTGTTATTAGGCCTAACCGTTTGTGTATACAGGGTGCGGCAGAAAAAAATAGCCCCCTAAAGTTTTTTGCTGTTTTCTCAGCAACCGTTTAGCATTTTAATCTGAAAATTTACAGTTTTATTTTAAAATTTTTCTACGGCTAAATGCCAAATGAAATTTGATTCCATTGAAAAATGACGAAGTTATAGATTTTTTAACGTGACCGCTTACCGATTTTTCAGCGTCAAAAAATGTTCAAGCTACAACACCAGTTCAATAACATCGTTGAAACAAGTCAAACAACACAGTTAACTAATGATCAGATGCTAAAATTCCATTGTCACTGTGAATGTCCGAAGTGTCCACCGACAGCTCCAAGTTCCAACACATGCCTTCAGTCGCTTAATTTGAGAAGTCTTTCACAGTCTTGTCGATCGGTTCTTGTGGTAGGTTGCTCCAGATAACCTAAAGCAATTCCTTGAGTTTCGCGATAGTTTTTGGCTTTGTTTTAAGCTTGCGGTAAGCTCCAACATTGCACACCACACGTGATAGTTCACCGAGTTTGCATTCGGCGAATTTAGAGGCCAATGGTCTTTTCTAATGAAATATGGACAGTTGGCCCGCAGTCAGTTTCCTGCGCTGCGCGCTGTGTGTGCTGGTGCGCTGTCCTGCTGGAAGATGAATCCGGTGGGCAACCGGCGATTGCTTGAAAAGAACGATAATTTAGTGATAATTTATAAACAAAATAAATTACTATTTGTCAAAGCGTCACTGTGACGTTATCGGCAGTAACGTGGTAACCGGTTTTTGAAAATTAAATAGCATTTTAGCTTAAACATTTTTTAATGCTGAAAAATCGGTAGGCGGTCATGTTCAGAAGTCTATAATTTCGTCGTTTTTCAACAGAATCA
>Ga0056128_1007968_pt1 | contig 13380 bp, 7 predicted proteins | sample WorMetLIZISLAND2_FD_71113 | JGI IMG/M metagenome (GOLD analysis project Ga0056128, IMG submission 71113) | Marine gutless worms symbiont microbial communities from Max Planck institute for Marine Microbiology, Germany - Olavius geniculatus... ... | reverse complement strand
AGTTACTCGAATTCATTCGATTGTCAAATAACTGCAGTTTAACGGAATATTTCAACTTTTGCTTCACAAAATTTAGTAAATTAACATAAATTTACGTATGTGCGTTAATTTTTTTAACGCATGTTAATTTATTAACGCGTTAATTAATGCATTAATTAACGCGTCAATTGTGACAGCTCTATTTTTATACTTTTAGCTTATAGTTTTAATTTCTGCTGACAACATGGCAGACGAAAAATTCGAAAGAGTTTTGTTCAGTTGTATTGAGACAATATACTTATACTAGTAAATTTGTTTTCATGCCTTGACATAGAGTGACGGACAGACGGACGGACGTACAGACGGACGAACAGAATTGCGATGGCTAAGACGTGCTACAGCAGTAGCTGCTGTTGCACGTAAAAACTTTGTAAAGACTTAGTTAAACATGACAAACTAGCAACGTAAAATGATTTTTAATGCAACCAGTCAGCAACAATCGATAAGTTACAACTAGCAACTAGCAACTGGTTTTTTGCCGATCGTGAATTTTACATATAATTAAACCTCGGTTTATAACCGATCACAAGTTTACTAATGTTTAAATTTTCACCCACACAGATGCTATTTTCAGCTCACCTCGTTGTTGTAACCTTGTAGAATTAGTTATGTTGAGCCTTGCAGAATGGATGCCACCGTCCCACAACGTCCACGGCTGAAACCCGTAAAACGGACACCTGCACAGACCACAAGACCGAGTAGCTATACACATTTTGACTGTCATTAAGACTGTTTACTGTGTCACGTGCCACGTTGCGCAATACCATATGCGTGTATGCGTGTGACTCGAACAACAACGCTGATCAACAACATAATTCGTCCGATCAGACACAAAAAGTGTCACATTTTTGTGCTTCAAACATTATAATACAACACGAAATTAGTGATAGATTACATCTTGAAAAACAGTAAATAAACATCGAAAACAGAATATTCAACACTTACACAACAACGCCTACTCATCGCCATTCACCAACTGCAGTTATGCATCGTAATCGCCAGGCGGCGATGACATCTGTCCAGCAACAATAAAGAATCAAATTTGTTCTCGGTTATACGTTATGTTATGTGCTGTTACGTTACGTTGTGTTCACTAACCGGAAATTTAATAGAATAGATATTCTATGTTGTACTTGATATCGGTGTTTATTTTAAATATTTTTGATGGCTGGCCGTTTAAGTTACGGTTTTAAAGTTTACCAAACATCTGTCTGCCGCGTTAGAGGTGACTTTTATTGACTGACAATCAAGATTGTATTTAATGACAAATGAAGTAATCAGACAAAGTTACGACGGAAAATCATGGGTCTGTGTGCTTGTAGGTCGTGACATACCTCATCGTCCGTATCTCCATCGGCGCCAAATATTATGCTATTACTTTGTCTCTAACGCTAACTTTAAATTTTAACTACGCGGCCATACGTCGTTTTCACTACTTTGGGGCTTTATGCTTGAAAGTCACAGGACACCGCAGGACTCCATGGAAAGACCGCAGGACACATAAATGATAACCGCAAAACGGTTTTTAGTCGTGAAATCAGGACTTAACCTTTTAGTAGTTCAGTAAATTTAAATAAACGCCGCTATATAATTTTATGTTTTGCTTACTTACTTGCTAGTTGCTATTTCTATCTTGTGTTTAGGTTGTCAGACTTCATTGTGGCATCGACTGGAATCAACCAAGACTTCATCATCTGCAGAATGTAGCGGTGATGAAACAAAGAAGCTGAAAAAGGCGCGGACTCCCATCGGTCAGCTTGACGACTCTTGGGAAACAAAGTCAAGCAAAGCAGAACCAATGAAGGCAGAACCTGAAGGTCCCACCGAAACCGACCCATATGCTCCATTTCCTAATGAAAGAAATCCTATCACTGGGGAAATTGGTGGACCAAGAGGCCCAGAGCCCACTCGATATGGTGACTGGGAAAGAAAGGGACGAATTAGTGATTTCTGACTTGCCAGCGGTGTGCATTTTTTCAGTGTTTAGCATTAACATGAAATAGGTTTTGTCAGCTGATAATTGTTTCTAGTTAATCAGTCACTCATCCAATCAGTCAATGAATTATCGGATTATTTGTTTTTACAGCTGAAATGTTGGATTACACATAAAATATAACCAAGATATTATTAATTTAGCAGTGAACACATATACAATCTAAAATGGAATGATGTTCTTGTGAATTTTCTCTCAAAAAAACATATAAGTGTAATGTACATATGATTATGTTATTGTCATGTAGTAATAGCTGTTTACAGTTGTGTATGTGATATGCCAGTATGTCTCATTATACCTCATTTACGCGATGAAGCAAAAACATGAAGCAAACTTAGAGAACATGTCATGCACGTGTATATTGAATAAGTTTGTTTCATTGTGTAAATGGGGTATTACTATCCTATGGATATTGTTGCAAATGGAATGTTGTGCACACTGGGTGCCATTCTGCTGCAAAAACCAGTATTGTTAGTACTGTGAAGTAGATGGACATTGGACTCAATAACCCATGGTAGCCTAATTGATGTACACTGATTGTGGAATTATATATTCTGTATGGAAAACTCCTATCATTTAAATAGCCTGTTTTTCCTTTGCCACTTCAAGTTAGTGTGGCTTGGAGGTGTAGTGGTTAGGGCATTTGACTTTCACATGACCAGAAAAAGTGATTGTTTTTGGTGGTAATCCAATTTTTAAATTTTTCTGGATTCTACACTACCCACTGGTATTGTTTAATATTGGGAGATAGGGCATAAACTAACACCCCTTTGTGTTTACCAGGTGGCAGTACTTTATTATTCCATGCAGAGGTTTGAGGTCTTTGCTTGCTTCTACATGTAATTTTTGTTTCAGTTTAGGCTTGTCCGACAACATCTGTCTAGTGACTTGAACTGGTAGAGCAGGGTTCTTTAGCGGATGTCTTAACTGTTCCAAAGTAACAGTGTCAAAGTTTGAGTATTTTTCAGATCCTAGGATGATTGATGATACCACAGTTGAACATGTAATGTGCCATACTATGGCATGTTGTAAATGGTTATTAATTATTATTAGATATTATTATTAGATTTTTTTTATAGTCAGGTGTAGGTAGGAAATGTGATCATGCTTTCTGCTGTCTATAACATTACTGTAATGTTCAGTTTGGATTTTTTGTTACTTATTCACGGTGTTTCATAAAAAGGACCTTTTTACTTTTTCTTTCTTTCATAATTCACTCAAATGATGGCCAATTTACACAAAATTTTTACCAGTTGTAGCTAAAGAAATACTAATTCAAAATATTTTAAGAAAATACGGCAGTTGATTAAATGTTTTTTGCTAGTTGTGACGTAATGCTGACTTCATAATGTGTCGTGAGTACAAGCTTGTTTGTCTCAACTGGTGCTTTCAGTTGCTACCCTGCTTCGATGGTGAACTTAGTCTGGTTCATTAATGAAAAAATGTTTTCGTGTCAGCACTGAGCAACATTGAGACATGAAATCAAGCGTCTCACGATCCAAAAACTCAACCATCTTGCAAGCTTGGTGTGCTAGTGCACTGTCTTGCTCGAACATGTGAAAGACCAGCTATCCCCACAAACACATAAATATGATCGCTTAGCACATTTTTTGTGACTGCAACTGCAAAACTTCAAAAATTTGTCATCAGCGAACCAGATTTTTTACTGTCGAAGCAGGGTAGCAACTGACAGCATCAGTTGAGACTAGCAAGTTTGTACCCACGACACATGATGTCAGTGTTACATCATGACTAGCAAAGAATATTTAATCAACTGCCATATTTTGCTAAATTATTTTGAATTAGTATTTTTTCAGCTACAACTGGTAAAAATTTCATGTAAATTTATCATTGTTTGAGTGAGTTATGAAAAAGGGGTCCTTTTATGAAACACCATGTATAGTGTTGGGCATGCACTGCAGTAACTCTTTTGTCCCTGCAAAACTCTGCAACCATTTCTACACCCTTTCCCCAATTTCACAAGTCTTTGCCAAAACGTATAAAATTAATAACAGTACTATCAACAGTATTATGTTTTATTTTAAGAATGTCACTACTTTTCTAGTTCAGATATGGATTATAACCTTTCTACACACAATATATTTGACAGTTGGTAACAACAAATACAGCACATACAGATAGTTCCCTACACTGATAGCAACACTATTATGCCTGCATCATTCTCAGCAACATAATTTTAACACTGTGACTAACTAAACTACTGCAGAATATAACAGTGCAAGGAATTAGTGTGCAACGAAAACATTAATCACATCACAAATAAAAGGGGCTTATGTTTCTTGCAAAACTGTATAGGAATTTTCTAAACATTTTTGCAAGTTCTTACTAAGTCAGCAGTTTTGTTATGCATACATTCACACCTGCATATTTTTGCATAATATTTTGTTTTTTTCTTACAATTTTTTTTATAAATCAAATTTTCAACAGATTTTCATAGGTCTGATTTTTTTCCTAAGTTTGTTGTGAAGTTTGACTTTATAAACTTGTATAAATTATGGATCTAGGCTTATTACAAATAGCATGACAATAACACTTAACTTTTACTGATAGTTAGTGTATTTTATAAATATAATATAATCACAAATATAATGACGGCAGCACGCAGACAGTAGATAAGATAGGCAGTTGATAAGTCACCTGTCATCTATAATACACCCTCTTTTATTTTTGACGTTTCGGCAACCACTGCTGCCTTCTTCAGAACAATAAAAGAAAAAGGTTGTATTATAGATTAAATAAATGACTTATAAAGTTATTGTTGCAACCTATGAGTATATTCAAAGGGATACTATGGACAGTTTATTTCATATAGCAGCCAGCGGCTGTTTTCATACAATAGTGTTCAGTACAGTACATACACTCATACAATACATGGACCATGCAAGTCAATTATGTCTCTAAGCAGCCGTATTCCAGTGGCCAGCATCCTTGAGCACCTGTGTGAGAGAAGCAAAGAACGTGAGTTGGCTGGATGGCAAAGCCTGGTCAACCAGGGCTTGCGGCATCATACCACCCAGGTCGGTCTGTATGAAAGTTGTCAGACGCGTTCTCTCCGGGTACCTGTACAATTACAGAACTGAGTTTTTGGCCAGAGCTGGATTAATAATAGATGTGGCCTGTACCAAGAAATAAAGTACAAACAAGACCGTGTCTCAACTGAAATTTAACCAACTTGGTAGGCCTATCCAACATCAATAGATGTAATCAAGTGCTAGCTTGTGGCAGATTAGGCCTAAAAAGTAAAAAAAATATTGTGATTCTGGTTGTCGCCTGTCCCTAAAAACCTTGCATCTCTAAAATTTTTATTGAATCCTCAGAATCATGTTTGCAGTCTTTAGATTGTTTTCAAAGTTTTACTGAAAAAACTGCAGTCTGTTGTGCTGCAGTAGGCTTATCCTTACTTATGACAAGAAATTTGAGCTAATGCTCATGGGACGTGCGAAAGCCTATAGCAGTTCCTACCCGCAGGCAGTCACCCATTGCAGTACTAACCGGGCCCGGCGTAGAGTAACTTCGTTTCGGCCGAAACGCGTTACCAACTACGCCACCAACGCCAGTACCGTGGCGCCACCTTGTGAATGATATAACCTTGCATCGCAGCAAAAAATCCATAAAACCCCCTATTTTGGCGTTCAAGGTCATTCAAGATCATTGAATTCGGCGCCAATCGAAAGCCAGTGTACGACTTCCTATTAGTGATTAATAGTAACCTAGGTCCTATCTCGGATCGTTACTGAGATATAGCGACTTATTGGCCAAAAATCGCAAATTTTTTCTACCCCCCTCTCATTTAGCGCCCTCCTTTGGGGTGACCCCCTTCGAATTTATGGAAAAGCTTTACGGTTCCTGAAACTAGAGTCTTCCGGGCAGCCGACAGTGAAAATTTGGCAATTCTAGCTTGCACCGTTTTTACTGATCCACCCGTGTGACGGACAGACGGACGGACAGACAGAATTGCGATGGCTAAGACGCGCTGAAAGCAGTAGCTGCTTTCGCGCGTAAAAATAAAAATAAACAAAATTCATCCCATACCTATTTTTTTCGCCGGCTGCAACTGGAAGCACAGAAATTTCCAGAAAACGTTTAGGCCTTGGTTAAAGTGACAACAGGATAGATGTGTGTTTTTGGGAGTAGTAGACTAGTAGCATACCCTGGAATGCGATTGCACATGATGGCTGATGGGTAGTTAGTTCCACGTACACAGTCTGCTGAAGGTGGTGCGTCAGCGTGCTCAATCGACTTGGCTACATCAAACAAGCAACATGAACGCTTATAATCACAGCAATTTATTGCTTTAGTCTGTTAGGATTCTGGTCTTATCCCCTGCTACACTCAGCCAAGTAGAAAGTTCTGTGTAGACAGCAATATGGGTTCTTTATTGTTATCAAAAAGCAAGTGGGTGACGTCTGGAAATCAGTAAAACAAGTCATAACCTTGCTTTAATTTTAGGCCGTAAAATCATTCTGCGACATCACAGATTTGTAATATTACTGGCTACATTAACTATTGAAAAACAAAGATTTAAACCAAAAACGTATATACATAAAACAAATTGTTTTTGTAGACCTAGAAGCCTACACAAAACTGTTGAAAACATATACAACTAGAAAGCAGTCAGAGCCCGCAGACCTCCGCCAAGGCCATGTTGTTCGCCAGGTGGCAGCACCATATTCGGTTTGGCAGCGGTTACCCTTATGCCCCATTGAAAGCAATGTTAATGAAAATTTCAAAGTAATCCAGAATCCAGGATTCCTTCCGGATCACCCCCAAAATTGAATCACTGGTAGTTTTTACCATTCCTGACATTCCCAGAAAATTTCAGAAAGATCCGTCCATAACTTTTTGAGTTATCTTGCTGACACACAGACAGACAGACAAAGTCTGGCAAAAACATAACCTCCTTGGCGGAGGTAATCATAGCTGGCTTTTACGTTGATTCTTCTGTACTATATATTTTTTACCGCCCATTGTATTGCCAGAACAATGTCTGTCTGTCTCTCTGTTCGACCGTCCATCTGGTATAACGTTGATGCGTTGTCATTTTATACAATGGGCTACCTATCCATTAGTGTAGTTTTAAATCTATAACGGCAAAAATATGACTTGGTGACTGGTGAGGTATAAAGATAGTGGTCGATCGGGATCAGGGGAGCTACGTCATAGGGGGTTCTGTCCTACTACGTCTGTAGAGGGAATTATGTACAGAGGGGTTATGTACGGACACCAGTCATTGCAGCTGACCTGCGGTGGCCAGGAACTCGTCGTTGCGTTCAATGACGACGACGTCGACGAAATCTCTGCACGAGACGAGACCACCCAACGCGCTGTGAGTCACCGTCCGAGCTACGTACACGTTCTACCAGACCAGTCATCATTATAGGCTATTGTAAGCCACAAAACTTTCATACCTTCATAGCTTTATCAAATATTAATCTATGTTTAAAATGTTCGTTCACTAGCTATGCTTAGTGATAGGCTATTACAGACTTGAAAAACACTGATGTTAAAGATCTTATCAGATCAACAAATGCGTCGAATGTCAGCTCAACCTATAGAACAGGCTTCCAAAGAGTACTTTGTAGCACCACAATTTTATTTTGAATTTGCCTGTATTTCACGACGTAAACGACGCGTTTTGGGTGTGTTATGGGATTTTTAATGATCACTCAATAATTGCAAATTTACTGCAGAATATATCAGTGAACGAACAGGGCATATTGAAGTTTGAACATAAGTGCAGGTTGATAATTGTTGCAGATAACAGAAAAGAAACTTACAGGGGTTTACTTTTCACCAGTCACTCGTAGTTGTATTTACACGAATAATTAGCTTAAAGTCTGCTCCTCGGAGCTAATTAACGTCGGCGGCAAAGTTCGTGACAGACTTTTAACATGAAAATTATCGTTCCGGTTGCTTCTGTCCTAAAAACGTTTATACCGATTTTGGTTTTTACGCCATGTTCCGGTTAAGAGCCATACAGGAAAGACGGACAGACAAGACTTGTAATGCGGCCTGTAGGACAGCCGCAGAATTAACTGAACACGTCGATCAATTTATTGGTTGGACATTAACTAGTGTGGGCCGCAATGCGGCGTTATAGCGTGCGCACTGTTCGACAATTTGCATTATGTGGTAGTTGTTTTATTGTTGTCGTTGTCTTTGTCGTCGTTGTCGATGCTCGTTTTTCACTGTATCGCGCGGCTCTTGAACTCGCGTTAATTATTCACGACATCATAATGTACAGAGTGTTCGAGCCATAACGCCTCACGTTGCCGCCCCCCGTCACTCCATGTCCCACAAATCAATCGACCTGGAAGTCTACTATAATTTTTGCGTCGTTGTCCCAATAGGCGGCATTACGTGTTTTTCCTGTTCGCCTTTCCGTCCTGAACTATAATATACACTGTGTCTCAAAAACATCCCTGACATTTTCGACTGTAACTTGAACATCAATTTTCAGATTTTAATAATTTTTGGTACGAATATTCCTGACACGACTTGCCATCAAACGACCGTTCAGTTTCCCACCTCACCCAATGTATGCTTCTGCACTACCTAGGGAAAACAGATCAAGCAAAATATGTGGTAAAATAAACAAAAAACCTGAAAAAACATCCTCGACATTATCTATCGTAACTTGAATAAAGATTAGCAGATTTTAATAATATTTGGTAGAAGTATTTTCGACACAACTGGCTATTAAACAAGTGTTTTAGTTTCCACCTCACCTTACGTCTGCTTTCGTACTACCTGGGGAAAGCAGACCAAGCATAATATGTTTTACAATAAACGAAAAAACGTCAATAAATTCCATCTATCCTAATCTGTGGACCCCAACAGCATGTTCATTACAATGTTTGACTGTCATGCAGCAGTGTGTCTACCAGATAAAGTTTAGAAATGTTTGTGAAGTCAAGAAGTGACTGGTACAGCTCTGATTGGTCTGGAGCTTGCTTGCTTGCTTGATGTTGTCCGTCGCGAGCGACGATGACGCTGTGCTAGCTGGTCAATGACGGGCAATGGCACCGGAGAGGACTCCTTAATCCAAAATCGGATGCACAGACTCTGCAGAACATTATCGACACTGCTGTCAATGAATGGAGAAAGCGTCTCCTTGCCTGTGTTCACATAATGGGCCAACGCTTCAAGCAATTTTACTGCAGGCAGTTGAAAAATAGACAACTGGATGAAATGTCAGTCATAGTGTCAGAAATGTGAACAAAATGTGTTTTACGCGTTATGTTAATTAAGCAATCATATAACATTAGATAAAAAGTGATATTTCGCTGGTTGCGTTTTCCTTAGGTAGTGCAGAAACAAACGTTGGGTGAGGTAGAAAACTGAACGGTCATTTGATGGCAAGTTGTGTCAGCAATATTCACGCCAAAAATTATCGAAAGCTGGTAATTTGTTTTCAAGTTACAGTCGAAAATGTCGGGGATGTCTTTTTCGGACACAATGTAGTAACATAATACAGTAATCACGCTAAAAAATATCTAGCTAACGTATTTTTATGACGAGGTCTGAGGTCAGTTTAGGACTCATTCGAGCCGCTGGGGACACAATGGAAAGCCCCATAAAAGCATACTCTTTCCACAGCAATAGACGTTGCAGGTACACATAGGCTAACAGCTTTTCTTAAAACTTTTGCATTTTAGAAAATCGCTTATCCTCCCTGAATGAGCCTTGGTTGCTTGAAAACTTAAACTTTTTGTCACTTAATGAATCTTATAGCATACTAGTCACTGTTTTAACCGATGTGTTCATTCAAAGAGTAAAAGCGTGTTATTTCATATACGGGATGCGGTTGTTGGAGAATGTCTCGTTGAGTGATTGACTTGTCCCAGTCGTTGCGTGGACTGTCGGCCGTGGTCGGGTTTATGAAGTGAAACGCCGTCTCCGGGTCAGCTTCCAGGATTCCTTCAGTCTTGTATCTACCCAAGAAACAACGACGCATCAGTTGCGACCACGAACTACAAAACTATAACCTATACTTTTATAGCCTGCCGCAGCAAAAGCATATAGCAGTTAATAACAGATCTAATGTATAACAAAATTACTGTGCTTTTGGTTTTCATTGCTCATAAGTCAAAAAAGCCGCTTTTCTACACGAATACGTTAGGGGGTAAATATAACTAGGCCCTACTTGATAATGAATTTATCTCAAATAAAACCGTGCTTAGCCTTACGTAAATTAAGCCCACAGGACTCCGAGAAAACGGCAATTAGGCCCATGTACGCAGTGCAAACAGTCTGTAATTCGTTCGGACATGTGCAACGAAATGCAATAAAACTGCAATAGAACAAGATGCGGTCGTCGTTAACGTGGCATAACCGTATTTTATTGTACTTCACTGCAGTAGCGTAAACAAGGGGGTCTAGCCCCTAATCCTCCAAGCAAGACAAGCACACGTTAAAAACCCTTGCGACGAAACTGGACAAAATTTGACAAATTGATTTTTAGCAAAATAAATAAAATAGTTTCAACCAAATCTCATATTTTAAAAATTTAATGCACCAAATTCGATCCCGGCTAGGGACGGGCGGGGCTCCGCCCCATACCCAGCTGGGAGAGCTCACGGTGCTCGCATCGCTTTAACTGGATTTTATGAGTCTTGCTGAGAAGAGGGTAGGGATGGGGAAGAAAAAGGAAGATGAGGGGGTTAAAAAGGGAGGAATAAAAAGGAGGAGAGGATAAGGGAGAGGAAGCAAGGAGAAGCACCCCAATTCACATTTCTGATACGCCTACGCCACTGCTTTACTGCGCATGTGCAAACACCGTAAGCATGTCGCCAAGATCTTAAAAATTAATGTAAAAATCGGCGCAAAATGCGAGTGCTTTGTTACTGACATTGTGCCCTTCCAGTCAGTTGAAGGTTTCCAGTAAACGGTCGCATCAGCCTGCAACAAAATATACGAGACACATTCGAGACGTCACCGCCTGTTCGCACGCGGTAGGCCTTTACGGCTGATAACAGCAGCGGGGCATAACAGAGGGGTAGCTGAAAGAGTTCGAATTCTCAATTAGGAAAAATTCCGCATAAACATTCTACTTCGATACAATTCTATAAAACACGCAAAGTTGTTTCTATGTCTGCTTTGTTGTTTATTTTCGTCGAATAACGATCGTGGATTACGCCCCATTGTATAAGCTTAGGCCTAATCCAATCAGCGGTTTTGCGCAGTCGTGTAATTTTGCTCGTATAGTGTAGTATATCCTTTCGTCTTTCTCGCTGTTTTGCGATTATCTGTACTTCATTCAAGGCGCCATTCGCGGATTGTGATGCAAAAACACGTTAAACGACGTTGTTCGGTGCAAAGTGTTGAGGTTATAAAGCAATTTACAAAAATTGATATAAAATTAAGCACAAAAATTATGGCAAAAACAAACCGTTTCTTTGGCTATCTTCCAACCTTCGTTATCGCTACGAAAACTGCAGACTCGGTCGAGTATTTCGGAAGCCAATTTCTGGAATCTGTCCATGTTTATGACGTTGCTTTTTGCGCTGCGTCTGCAACACCGTAACAGAAGAACTTCCATAACATCGCAGCCTAGCGTTCTCAGTTAAGCTGATGTGCGCTTAAAGCCTATCTTGCAGTGTATGCAGATAGCATTGCAATATCTTAAGTTATTTTTGTTCGTTTATTTTTTTCATTAACACGAATTTTACAGTAATACATGCGAATAAGTTCACGCAAACGTCAGTAATCAAGCGTGCATCCTATTACAAAAATTTTGCCGCAAATGCGATAGTTTCAATAGCTCGTTTTTTGGCCCTTATAGGCCTATTGCAAGCTGACGAAAAAAACTGCAAATCAGACAAAAGCCCTGAAGACTATAATTATATGAAACACAGATCAGGTTTTCAAGCTCACAGATAGGTCTATAGTCTATAGCTGAAGTCTGCTGTTAAAAAGTAAAGCGTCGTCCGAAATACATACGAGCAAGAGATGTCTGCGACGAATCCTCGGCACGTCTGGCTGCAGTCAATACAGAATGTGCTATGCTGTCATGTGTCGTGACAGACTGTAGACCGTGTGAACAGTGAGATTAGGACTCTATTCAGCGCTGCGGCTGCATATACAGCGCTAACTAACGACCAATGCACCGCTGTCGCCGCATAGTGCAGCGCACAATGCAGCTGAATGCTGAGTGAACTCTACGCACTCGTCGGCGACACTTGCGGTTGCGGCACTGCTGGAAAGGAATCATGGCGACCATTACCCCCGCACGCCAACTTGTGAACGAGAGCAACAACACATTTTCACAAAATAGATACACATAGGGATATAGGCCTACGGTAGCCTTAGTGTCTGTAAAACAGAAGTTCCGTTTCAATTGATGGGATATTTTGTTGTCAAACACACTTCTGTGTCAGTAATACACTCAGTATCAGCGCTTCTAGATCAAGGTGTTCTGGGTTGGTGGCATGGCGTAGCGGTAACGCGTTGTGTCTGATCAACGAAGTTACTCTACACCAGGCCGGGTTAGTACTTGGATGGGTGACTGACTGCTTGCAAGCAGGTAAACCATCTCGGTATATATAACGAACCACTTAGGTCAACTCAGCCTTTCATCCCTCCGGGGTAGGTTAATCAAGTACCGGCCTATTGGCAGGTACGCTTGTGGGGTCCAAAGACGCATTGTGTATTAGATAGGTTTAGGGTTCTCTGACCTCTGAAGAGAAGAACATATTTTGGAGGTTTAACCCAATAACTCTCGATAAAAAAACATGCAATTGCAAATTGCAACGAAACTGTCAGTATGATGCTGTCACTTGGCTAATGCAAACAAGAAAGGCACTTCCGCTTTATGCCAAGTTATTTTTGCAGTTTGTTAGGCACTATCGATGATTATCACACGACTGTTCAGACAAAGTATAACATACTTAGACCTACCAGTTGCTTGACGTTTCCTCGAGATGCGATGTACGCTCGAAAGTCTGCAGCTAAATAGTAGACAACGCAACTAAAAATGCCAGTAGGCCCTAGTACACGTATAAGCCTATATCAGTCATGACGTCTTAAGTCTCCCAGATAAAAATTCAACTTCGTCAATGTGACTACCGGTACCACATTAGCCAATGTATAGCTATTTAGGCGTATATTACAAAACTGCATAGATCTATTTAGAAACCAAGTATATGGTAACAGTCATCGTATACAATAAATTCTTGATTCAAGCAGCAGGTCTGTTGGTGTGATGGTATGATGGAGGAAAACACAACAACCGGAGAAACATTTATAATAAATGAACTGTTGTGTTACGTTCAGAATAATTTTGCAAGTTCTACTTCGTCAGGGTTGCAAACGACTGTTAGTGGATT
>Ga0056128_1007965_pt1 | contig 13382 bp, 5 predicted proteins | sample WorMetLIZISLAND2_FD_71113 | JGI IMG/M metagenome (GOLD analysis project Ga0056128, IMG submission 71113) | Marine gutless worms symbiont microbial communities from Max Planck institute for Marine Microbiology, Germany - Olavius geniculatus... ... | reverse complement strand
CTTTTTTGCACAGTTCAATTTCCAGCGGCAATAACAAAGAATATTTAACTGCTGTATTCAAATATTGACTTTAGTCACGTAAGAAATTTCTTTCGGAACATTTTGCTAAAAACCACATGATTCTATGACATACGGTTGCAAAATTATGGTGTCATTAACTTTGTGCGGTTTTTTTGGACCACCCTGTAGTATGCGAGGACGCATTCCGAGTTTATACCACTCCAGATAGTGTGCGACGCTTACCCACTCTAGCAGTGCGGTATTCAGTACTGATTAACTCGCAAACTGTATTTGACCATGAAGGCGGCTACAGCTTTCGTTGCCGTTTACTAGTCTAACATATTTTCGCTAGTTCAGAGACCAACGTTGACTATAACTGTGTAAAAACATGTGATAACATCAGTGGGCCCTGGATGGCAGGCAGTGCCGCAACGGTTTCTTGCCGCATTTACCTAGCACTTTCACAGATTGGTTTTAGTCTTTTTTAAAAACGTAGTTTTTGTCGTTTGCCACCGTTGCAAGCTGTGCTGTGCGGGTGCTGCGTTTCTCGTATAGTTCGGTGTTGCATGATTGCCGGATCGTTGCGTTAAAATGTGAAAACAACGTGAAAGTGGAATTGGCGTGCGATTTAGTTTTAGTCTTAGTTTCATCGCACATGTAGGCGCTATCTTAGTACAGAATGGTGTGACCTGCACGGACGGTGCGTAATCGTTGTTCGGGATATTGATATTGCCGTCTTATACCTCAGAGTGTGACATGTCTAGTCTATAGTTGTCCGTTTTATTTAACTGGCTAACGTTGCTTGAGAAACAGTAGCAAAATGCCGTTGAGCGTGCAAGCCGAGTTTGTCTTGTTCCTGCAGTTTTTTTGCTCAGATGAGCTGCCGTGCGTCGTGTATGCAAAGATCAAAAGGGTCAGTCAGCTATTCTTGGAAAACCCGCAATGACTTTGATGGTTGCTCAAGGTCATTACTAACTAACAAGCTGTATAGTGACTTTATAATACCTCGCGTTTAGTGCATGATCGTATTCGAGGTTTTGCCACCTTGAATTGTCCTTCAATTCAGTTGCCAGAGTTGAAATTGCAGTCCGTGTATAAATTCCTATTTGAACGTCGTTAAGCGATATGCTAATGTGTGCCATATTTTCCGACCGGTTTAGCAGTATAACTGCAAATTGATGCTTAATTGTGTCTTGCACTATTACCAACGCTGATGATTATGAACAGGGCCTATGGAATTTATATTCGTGATCAAAAGTCCAAGAGTGATGAGCTTGTACTTTCGAATCAAATACAGCAGTAGGTGCAGTGGCTTCTGTCCCTATACCTGGTGGGTGCAGCTTGCGCCCAGTGAAAAATAGGGGGAGGAGTTTTGATAAGGTTACAGATCATACCGTCCCCCTTATTTTCACTGGACAAACTACACCTTTAACAAAACTCTCCTCTCTATTTTTTGTTTCCCCTTTATTTTTCATTTCGCACCCTCAACAAAACTCCTCTCCCTATTTTTTACTTCCCCCTATGTTCACTGGGCAAACTACACCCTTAACAAACCTTTCCCCTATTTTTTACTTTTCTCCTGTTTTTTAATGTACACCTTTAGCAAAACTTCCCCTTCCTATTTTTTATTTCCCCTCTATTTTTCACTGGGCAAACTACACCCTTAACACTTTCTTCCTAGAGGGAGAAGAAGCTTTAAAATAGAGGGGAAAACTTGAGTCAGAAATTGGGGGAACCTGAGCCCAAACTGGGGGGGGAAGTTGCGCCCGATTTCGATTCCAGATTTGGGGGATAGAAGCCACTGAGTAGGTGTAGAAGTACTTCACGCACAGCTTTCGACACTATGATGTCAGCTACGTCTCGAGGTTTTAATGAAGTTTTTGACACAGCTGAAATCATGTGAAATGGCCCGCAAAGGTCATTTGAGGAGACCAGGTCATCGGAAATGGTCAGCGGTTTGATGATGGGCCGTAAATCGTCGGAATTAACCAGCAGGCCCATACGACGCGCCGCTGCAGGGGTCCCGCAATTTGCCATTTATCACCGGAAGTCACATCGTTTGGTAGGACTTCCTATTAGTGTTCAATTGTAACTGTCTGTGTATATAATTTTATACTTTGCGTCAACTGCCTGCAGATTTAACAAGATATGGTAAAAAATTGGTAATGTTCAATATTTTGACTGTATTAAACGCCCAGACGGAATTTCGCCATTGATCTGAAAAAAATTATAGCGCTACCTACTGGTGACAAAAGCTGACGAATAATGTTTCTCTTTTTATGCTGGTCGCGGGTGTGACAGACAGACGGACAGACAGAAAGACAGAATAATTGCACTGCGTAGTCTACAATGTGTCTTGCGAAGATATGCGTGTTTGCTCAGTTATTGTTACATTTCGCAGCCGACGCGTATAGTGGATTGAAGATTGACTTTGAGTGTTGTAAATTACAGTATGGTTATTGGCCGGGTATGTATAGTTCGTTTAAATGCTCTGTCATTTTTGCCCTGCGCTATATATTGAGCAGAAACGATCGTTGATATTTTCTTGCCCATGACAGTAATACCCCGTTTACACGACCGAGCAAACATCGAGCAAACATCGAGCAAATGTAGTCAAAATACACGTGTTAATTGCTCGACGTCTACTCGACGTTTGCTTGATGTTTGCTCAATCGCGTAAACGGGATATAAACCAGCATAATAGCAGCACGCGTTATGCCGTGGCTACACGCATCGATTTTCTCGGACGAGGTTTTATGCCTATCAGCCAATAGATGCCACCTGAACCTCGGACGAAGAAATCGGTGCGTGTAGCCACGACATTAGGCTATAGGCCCTAAACGGTGTACGACACTTTACGCCTGCATGCGCTCCGTTGCCCATGTGATTGCGAATAAACGACGAATTATACTTAGGCGCAGTTTGAATGAGAAAAGCCAAAATCTTCTGAAAACGACGATAATTTTATGACCAAAATTTTCCGGGGTTTTGCTTTGTATCGCGCTGGGCAGATAGCAACGGTAGTCAGCCTTTAGTTGCGTTCGTTCGGCGGTGAGCTTTTTGTGAAATTTGGCGAGACGGGATGTCGGAAGAGAGGGAATGAAGCAACGGAAACGAAAATGGAAACAATGATCTTACTCTTAATTGCTGACATTTTTTTACAGAAACCATAGAAACGTGACAAAAAACCAAGCCGGCGGCAACGTGCAACGTGCAATGCAAAGCCATGACCAACACCGATAGCCAAATACGCGGACAGCGGATAAACAGCCGACATGCGACAGACAAATAAATGCACGAACGGACGCAGACAGAAACAGACACGCTGCTTACATTTAAGGGCTCTATAGTTTGCAGCTATCGAGCCAGTAACGAACGTGAATTATTTGTACACGTTTTCATTGGTTGTTGTTTGTTTTTGTTTATGGCCTACTGAAAGTGATATAATACATGCCGTCTCTGAAATGATGTGTGTATTTGACGCTCGCCATTTTTGGAAAAAAGGATGGAATGCTTGATAAAATGATCTCCAACAGAGTTTCAACAACGCATAAAATATATAATATTTTTACCTGTATACTTGGTTATATTGTTACTTGTGCGCGTATACATACACCGTGGGCCATAAAACGTGCCACTTTATTTTTGTCCATATCTTCGCCATATATTAACCGATTTTCAAAACTCTTTTATTTGGAGACAATTAGCAATAACGTGATTAGTGAATATTCTGCCACATTTTAACTATGTCGCTACACTACCTTGTGAAATATAAATGCAAGAAAAACTAGCAATCATAGACAGCAAGTGTGTTGGTAAACAAAATACACTTTCAGCAAAAATGCAGTGAATGATCTGTACGAAGCTAGACTTTGTTAGATCTGTTTCTTTGGATATCTGGCGTATTAAACGATATGCATGTTTCTGGCCTTTGTGGTTTAGCAAGCCTACCATTTCATTCACAGTGACCACGTTCTCTTCAGTACGTGTATGCTTCAGTCTGCCGGTCTCATGACTTTGGTCGGTGCTGTGTGTTTCCCAAATCTCTGTTAATAACATTCCCACTCTTTCCTTGTTGCAGTTTATCTTTAAAAATTATGCCAGTATTTTCCGAAAACTGTATTTTCGAACCGGTAGGCTACAAGTCCTTAATCGTGGCCTTGTCTCCACTGCTAAATGGCACATTACATCACCGGTATATCGTCAGCGCATTAAAAATTATTATTTGCTTTTGTTTACAAACATCAGAAATGTATGTAACACTAAATATAGTTTAATTTTTGCGTAAAAATTTGTAAAAATTGTTTCAAAAGAAGATTTTTTTGCATACGTATTATAATGATTTTAGTGATTTTTGAAAATTTATGTTTCACATGGTAATGTAGCAACACAGTTGAAGTGTGGTGGGATATTTAACAACAACTTTGTTGCTAATTGTTCACAGTATGTGCTAGTGAAAGAATTTTGAAAATCGGTCAATAATTGGTGAAGATATGGACAAAAGTAAAGTGGCACGTTTTTATGGCCCACCCTGTAGTAGACCGAGTCATCGACTGTTTGTGGTAGTCGTGATTTAGTGTTTGCCGTGATAATATTATACGAATAATTATCGTCTATGTGTTGCGCTGTTACATATTGCCGGTAACTATTAAACACTTTAACAATATATTGCGCACTTTTTTCCAAGTCAGATGCTTTCTGCAAAACGATGATGAATTTTTTGGGGTGAAACAGCAGCGATCATTTTCATGCTTTGCATGGTAGTTAATAGGCCTGCATCAAAGACACGCGTGGGTGGGATTTGTACAGTAGTTTAATACCCCATTTACATGATCGAGCAAACATCGAGCAAACGTCGAGCAAATGTATTCAAATACACATGCTAATTGCTCGACGTTTGCTCGACGTCTGCTCGATGTTTGCTGGCATTCGTCCAGCTAAGTATGGTAATTAGCATGCTAATTAGGAGGGAGGGCGGGTTGTAATTGGAAGACCTATATAACACGTGATCAGCTGTGGGCTAAGCCTAGGCCTACATTTGAGCCAGGGGCGGGGTTCCATTAGGCCTGCTCGATGTTTGCTCGATGTTTGTTCGATAGTGTAACCGGGGTATAATTGTACTGCCGTCTTTCGACAGCCGGGTTTCATGATTATTTGACAGAGTGTATGGACAGGATCTGACGGTGACACCTTTCATTACTCTGCCAATTTCCCGTCACAAGCGCCAGCCAGTTGTCTTAACAGTCTTTTAATTTCTACGTCTCACGCATGCTGCGAATTAGTTCTTCTGATCTCGAGGCGTGAGATCTCTGGAATCTCTTTACGAAAACAAGCATCTGACAGATAAAAAATCGCCGCTCATCAGAGCTCTCTCACCAGAGCGACGTGATTGGCTGCAGCGATGTAGTCCTCGAAACCAAGGTCTTGGTCTCTAGACGCCTCGAGAACAAAAAAAAATAAAGTCTTGGTCTTGGTCTTGAAAGAAAAGTCTTGAGAATTTAAATAGGCTACGTTTTGCTATTTATAAGATAGTGTTTGAAGCCCCGCGCTTGAGATACATAGTGGCTGACCCCACGTGCAGCAGGACGGATTTCGGACTTTTGCTGCAACTTTTGGTAAAAATTGAAACGCCATTATATACGTGTCGGTAGTTAATGAACTGAATTGCTTGTAACTCCACACAGTTTACAGCTGCTACTCAGATCGGTTGTCTGTTACGCTTCAGAGCGTCCTTCATCTCACTACAGTCACTCGGCAGTCGGGCTTTGCCAGTTTCCGCATCTACGTCTGCTCTGTGGGCGTCTCGAGACCTTTATTCTGTTCCGCCACTTTTCATATCCGCATCATCATTTCATTCGAGTGCACAGGCAGCGCGCTGACGTGGACCGAGCATTATAGTAGATACTTTTATTTAGGTCACTTTAAAAAGATCTACGATCGTGACGACGACAGTGATGAGGCAGATATTGATGAACAACTATAATCGCTGTATCCGAAGCATCTCGGCACTGAGGCCAGCGAGCGCGAAAGCTGGGCCGTGAGCTCGTGTGGAGTTACATAAATCACTATTCGCATAATGTGGCGGCGTGCCGTGCGCATTCTGGCTTTGAGTCCTACTGCGTGGTGGGAATTGCGAAGTCGTGATCCGGCTAGCCGGTCGGCAGAAGGATACAATCAACAACCGTGTTGCTGCTGTCGACGCACGCCAACTGATGATGCTGCGTTTACCGGCGGCGCTGACGGCCCATGCGAAGCACAGCGGGACGACTGCGTGACAACTCGGCGGATGATAAGCAGTTGGCCTAGCCTATAGTTTCAGCTGGCAATATTTAACCTTGGCCTTCCTCGGTTTGAGCTAGAATAGTTTGAGCTAAAAGTTTTAAAAACATGTAAAAAATTTTAATGTTTAAAAAAAAATTTTTAATGTTTTTTTTTTATTTTTTAATGTTTATTGTGCTTTTTAATGTCGTGTTTTTTTGTTCTTGTTAAAACATAGACGTGCAAAATTACAAATATGATTTATTTCTCATAGGCAAATTGCGTTCAGCTGTTTTTAATTCTTACAATCAGTACATTCTGGTTTTTAGTCTTTACAAATAGTAGGTTTTTGTTTTTAATTATTTGAGTTAGATATTCTTTGCGTGTATAATGGCGAAATAAGTAGCGATTGGAAACATCTGCAGTTCAGTGTTTATGCATGTTTTATAATGTTTTTTATGAAAGTGAAAAACATGTTTTTGTTTTTTTTTATTTGCAAATCAATGTTTTTAACATCTATGGTTAACACCAATGGAATCAGGAAAGACCACAAGCAAATTAAGGAGCGTACAAAGTGACTGAACCGAACTGAACGTAACGTCTCAGCTTCGCTCCGAACACACCTTAGGTCGCCGCTTACCGCAGCAACAAATTGTACATTGACCTTGATCTTGATCTTGAATCGATTGTTAGCAGTACTTTTTTAAAAAATCGAAAGGTTTCCGCATCCGCAACTAAATAGAAATTCACCCGCGGTGTAGCAGAGTAACCGCGGGACAAGTCTCGAGGCGTTGGCGGCGCGATGCAACGCTGGCTCCGCCGTAAAAACGGATGCGCTGGGCGTCACAACAGCCGACTCGAACGAGCTCCTGCGGCGCCGCCGACAGGGGGCCCATGAGGCGCAAAAAATAGAAACTGCTGGTGAACAGCTGTGACCAAAAATAACGAACGCGCGCTAGAAAATAGACAAGTCAGGTCTACAGACGTTAGCTGACCTCTACTCTAACAGCGGCGAGTTTTACGCTTCGCGGCACTGCGTGCAACAACCTACATGTAACTCGTAGCGAAACTGCTCGGCTTGTTTGGTGAAAGTTTGCACGCATCAACGTAATACCCCGTTTACGTGATCAAGCAAACATCAAGCAATTGGAGCACACGTCGTGCTCGTGTATTTTGAATACATTTGCTTGATGGTTGCTTGATGTTTGCTTGACGCGTAAACGGGGTATAATACTCAGCGTGCTGTTAATTCGCTTTTCATGGCGATTCTGTATCGATGAAAAATCTGACGATCAGTATACAAATTCTCCCTAAACCGCCGACATAGGGTTCTTTTAGACACTATCCGAGACATTTTGGTTGTTAAGCTTACATAAAAACGCGAGGAACTTTCGCAGAGCGTCGACGACTGCACATTGAACTGCAAGAGTAGGTCTACAATAGCTTTTGTTGCTGTCGTTTATTAAGCCCATTTTGCTGTATTTTTTCTGTACTCAGCGAAGCGAGTCATCAAAAGATGCCGCTCTGTCGTCGCCGGCTTAACGTCACACGCGGAAAGCCCAGACACGGCATGAGGCAATATTCTTGCATAAACTTCGTGGAAATTAGATTCGTTAGTTTGGCGAGTTAACTTAGGCATTGTAAAAACCAGCCTGGTGGCTGTTTGTCGGGGATTCATATTTTCAGTCACGCCAGAGTGCACTGCGGCATGGCGTATCAATAAGATTCGTGTCATAGTCAACGTCATCAAGTGATCGGCTTGAGGTATTTTGTAGGTCTAATACACCATGTTTTTTTTTTATTTTCACGCTATGCGCAATAACATGGCTTAGTGACGTAATGGTTAGCGCGTCGGTATAGCCTAATTGCATCCAAGTCGCTAAGGGTTCGAATCGCGGTCATGTCGCTGACAGGTAACGACTCTGGGCAAGTTATTCACGCGCACGTGCCTCCATTAACAAGCAGTATAATTTAGTACCGGTGTAATAACCGGGAAGGTGGCCATGTTCTATTGCTACAACCCTGCTACTTGGAGCCTCAAGTGACGCCTGTAGCGCTTAGCTAAAGGCGCGTACAGAGCGACGTAACTGAACTGAACTGACACGGTTTAGTTTTTAACAAACTGATCTATGGGCAAGCAAAGCGAGCCCATTGATCATTGGTTGACGCATACGTCAGCGTAGTCACGTAGGCCACCGACGCCGCTAGACGGTGCTTATTGTAATGCATTACTACTAGCCCATTGGTCAGTTTGTCGAAAATTAAACCATGTCAGTTCAGTTTAGTTCAGTTCAGTTAAGTCGTTTTGTACGCGACTTTTAAAATTTAAAATAACCTGTGAGCCGCTAAGTCACAGACAGTAAAAATTGTACGTCAATGCCGGCTCGTCTATAGAATGCAGTGACTTAGAGTGTGTGCATCCATCGCTCGCAGGGCATTGATTGCATGGTACCTGCATACACTAGCCGCCAGGCACCAGCCACGGACGGCTCAGCTGATCGCAAATTACGCACTGCAGACAGCGAGCATCAGCAGGTGATCATGACGTGATTATGACGTGTTGATGACGTCAACACCTGTAGGGTCAAGCCGTGCACGCAGCCAGCCAGCAGCTGTAGCTCCATCGTTAGCGCTATGGACGTTATAGTCGTCATCAGTCAGTATTGTGAGTTGTGACCGCTGGGCGAGCCAGCTAGTATGTCGTAAACAGCCAACGAACGGCTTACGGTAGGATATAAGCCGAGGATAATCCCCAATCCCGTGCCCCCCGTTCGCAGCTTAGCTTCCTAGGTTGACGTTAGAAACCACTCCCACAGGCATCGGCTAACAGTTGAGGATCGTACGGACTTATCGCACTAATCGTATTTTATTTCTAGGTATTTTTCATTAATTATTTGTTACGCCCAATGGCGACACTATACACTAAGCCGGCTGTAGTACCCGGCAGTCAGCTACTCGGCATATTATACGTTATGCAGCGTTATCGCATACGTACGTGAAACTATAGCCCATGTATCGTATCGGTACATAGGCCTACACGATGAAGGCTATACGTGCTGGTTGCGATGTCTTGTCTTGTTTATTGCATCTTCGTTCATTGCGTTCCATCGTAAAGTCTTCGCCGTTTCGCGGGAACGCGGACACGCAGCCAGATAACGCTCTACTCGTACTATAGGCTACGAGCCACATCTTTCATTACCATAGGACGACGCAATACATTAGCAACGCGTACGTGCTCCAGCATTTATAGGATTATAGGACATTATTCAGCGCAGGATTCAGATAGGCCACGTGAATATTAGTTTTCGCCAGTAGTGGAGACCACATTCTCTTGAAATACCAAAAAATCAAAACGCATACATTTTTCGTCATTTTTAACGCACCTTTAAAAAGGAAACACCTCAATATGGTTAAAGAAACGACGATGTAGGCCTTTATATGAGACCCAAATTTCTAGTATAATTATGTTCTGTGCCAATCACAGGTGGCGATGAAAGCACTGGAGATAAACAGGTGGCTTTGACACTAAAAGTGTCTGATAAACGTTGCAAATAGTATTTTTTTAATGTTTTAAATGTTCAGCGGAAATACTGTACGCTGACTGGGAGACGTTATGTACACCGTGTCCCAAAAAACATCCCCGACATTTTCGACTGTAACCTGAAAACCAATTATCGGATTTTGATAATTTTTGGTACGGATATTTCTGACACAACTTTCCATCAAATGGCTGTCCATTTTTTCATTTCACCCAATGTTTGCTCTGCACTACCTAGAGAAAGCAGATTAACCGAAATATGTGTTGAAATAAACAGAACACCTGAAAAAAACATCCCCAACATTATCGATTGCAACTTAAATAAAGATTAGCAGAGTTTAATAATATTTAGCAAAAATATTTCTGACACAACTGACTATTAAATAAATATTATATTTTCCACCTCACCCAACGTCTGTTTTTGCACTGGGAAAGCAGACCAAGCATAATACGTGTTAAAATGAATTAAAAACGTTGATAAATTCCATCTATCCTAATCAGTGGGCCCCAACATCTGGTCTGTTACAAAGTTTGACTGTCGTGCAGCAGTGTGTCTACAGAATAAAGTTTAGAAATGTTTGTGAAGTCAAGAAGCGACTCGTACAGCCTGGATTGGTCTGGAGCAAAACATTATCGATACTGCTGTCAATAAATGAAGAAAGCGTCTCCTTGCCTGTGTTTGCATAGTGGGCCAACAGTTCAAGCAGTTTTACTGCAGGCAGTTGAAAAATGGACAGCTAGATGAATTGTCAGCCACAATGTCAGAAATGTGAACAAAATGTGTTTTTTACTCGCTATGTTAATTAAGCAATCAAATCGCATTGGATAAAAAAGTGATATTTCGCTAGTTGTGTTTTCCCCAGGCAGTGCAGAAACAAACGTTGGGTAAAGTGTGAAACTAAATGGTCTTTTATTGGCAAGTTGTGTAGGAAAAAGCCTATCCGTACCAAAAATTATCAAAATATGTTAATTGGTTTTCAAGTTACAGTCGAAAATGTTGGGAATGTTTTTTGGGACACAGTGTATATATACTAGCATTGGTTGGAAGATCGGCAGGTTGTCATACCAAGATCGTACATACTCTAGCACTGTCGAAAAAAGTCTTTAATGTGGCGAATAAACGAGACGATCGTTGCAGCGACGATCGCCGCCACCGAACAGGCGATCGTTCGAGCAACTGGTTGCGACCGGTCGACTGTTTGTGAATACATGAGGAAACGATCGCCGTAACCGTCTCTTCGTGTATTCACTCAGGCGACCGGTCGCGGCAATCGGTTATTAGCGAACATTAACACTTGACCATCCCCACAGCCATTCACACGTTTCTGGTTTGCTCGCGTCGTCATGAAACATTAATTAATGTGTTTAGCCATGTTCGATGGATGGACGTGAAACAGGAGATCGACCGTATCCGTATAAAGATAGGGTCTACGTTCTATCGCAATTATTACAAGCAATTATTACAAGCACTCGATCAGAGAGTCTAGAAGAGATATGCAGTGCAAGGCATTTCAGGACCACGGTACAGCTCACAGGCGTTTGAAAAATCACCGAAAACTAACGAGAAAAACCAGAAGCAATAAAAATAGTGATTGCGCCTCTGAAGTCACGAACTCGGATTATTATTAGAGTCCATAATACGTTATCCAGAGATGATCGACAGACTGGACAGAACAGGTAGGATCTAACGTTTGTCTAAACTCGTATAGGCTACTGAGATGCCAGAGACTGTTCCACACGGTGCGTCCATAAAAACCTACAAGGTGCGGCAAAAAGTGGACCTCTAAAGTTTTTCGCTGTTTTCTTAGCAACCGTTTCGAATTTTAATTTGAAATTTTACAGATTTATTTAGTATAACCTTTTACATATAAGTGCCAAATAAAATTTGATTCTGTTAAAAACGACAAGGTTACAGACTTTTTAACATAGCGGCCTACCGATTTTTTAGCATTAAAAATGTTCCGGCTACTACACCAATTTAATAACATCTTTGAAACAACACAGTTAAATAATTATCAGATGCCAGAAATCCATTGTCACTGCAAATGTTCAAAGTGTTCACCACCAGCTCCAAGCAACAACAACAGCCTCCAGTTGCCTTGTTTGAGAAATCTTTTACAGCCTTGTCGATCGGTCCCTGTGGCAGGTTGCCCCAGATAATATGAAACGCTTCTTTGAGTTTGCCGCTTGTTTTCAGCTTTGTTTTAAGCTTGCAGTAAGCCTCCAACATTGCACCAAATACGTAATAGTCCATTCTGTTTATATTCGACGAATTTGGAGGCCATTGGTCTTTTGTGATGATATCTGGACAGCTGGCCAGTAGCCAGTTCTGTGCTGCTGCGCGCTGTGTGCGCTGACGCGTCGTCCTGCTGGAAGATGAATCCGGTGGGCAGCCGGCGATTGCTTTAACGGAACGATAATTTAATAATAATTTATAAACAATGTAAGTTGTTGTTTATCAAAACGTCACTGTGATGTCATCGACAGTAACGTGTAACCAGTTTTTAAAAATTAAATAGCATTTTTAGCATGAACATTTTTGAATGCCGAAAAATCGGTAGGCGGTCATGTTAAAAAGTCTATAACTTTGTCGTTTTTCAATAGAATCACATTCTACTTGACAGTTAGATGTAGAAGGTTTCACTAAATAAAACTGGAAAGTTTCATATTGAAATCCCAAACGGTTGCTGAGAAAACGGCAAAAAAATTTAGGGGTCCACTTTTTTCTGCCGCACTCTGTATAAGCTCCGCTTGTTTGGCTAATGTCTTTGGGTGACGTGACACAGACGTGAGATACTGGATAAATTAATGCAACACCTGCTCTGTCTTTTCCGCAGCTATTTGTCAAGATGCGACAGTCCGATTAATAAATAACGATTAGGCCCCCTGTATAAGTTGGATGCCATTTCTCCATTTTATGTCCGTTTGACCAATTTTCGCGTCTTCTAGATTTCTAATGACAGCAATTACGTGGTGGCTTATAATACAACTTTATTGCGTGTATTTTATGGTTCTTTAACGCAAAATAGTTGGCCTGTTTCATGTTTTTATCTCTGCAATGTATATTTTATGATGTGTGCTGCTTTGCGTCAAATCAACTGATGATGACGAGTTTGACGACGATAGTGTTTATTTGCACGCCCACAGGGTGATCAAAAATCTCATCATTTTTATTTGCTTTGACGGTATTAAATATCAACCGATTTCCATTTTTTACTGTCAAAATCAAACAAAAAAATACGATGACGATATTACTCACAACTCACTTGTGTCGCTACACTACCTTGTAAAATCTCGGCGCTTCGTTGATCGCGCATCTGGTCAGTTTCGTCGCCGACTTGAGTGCGGCGTTTAGCAGCAAGGCGGACACATTAAACAATTAAAGTGAAAACTGCAGGATGTGACCGTTACTTCAGACAATAACTGAGATAATAAATAAACACGTCGTTTCTTGTTTTTAATTTCTTAAAATGTGTTATTACGTCGTCTTGTTTTAATTGTTGCTTTTAAGACTCTAAAGCTGCGTTTTGGATGGCCTAACAACCATGAACAAGTTTAGTGCGCCACGGATAAATATATTATAAAT
>Ga0056128_1007962_pt1 | contig 13386 bp, 5 predicted proteins | sample WorMetLIZISLAND2_FD_71113 | JGI IMG/M metagenome (GOLD analysis project Ga0056128, IMG submission 71113) | Marine gutless worms symbiont microbial communities from Max Planck institute for Marine Microbiology, Germany - Olavius geniculatus... ... | reverse complement strand
TGTTGCTGTGGTAAGGGTTCGATCGTATGTTTACTGTAGCAGTGAGACATCGCCACCGAAAAATGCGATATATTCATCTATTTATTAATTTATCAAGCACAAAGAGAACATAAAACGAATATGGCAGAAATCTAACATATCTAGATCATCAGAATAGTTGCATTGGATGTCTTATAATTCGACACGAGGAAGTTTTTGGACAAAATAAGATTCGAATCGGACAACTTTTTTTTATCTCGGAAAAAATTTGTTGCCTAGTGCGCATGCGTAACCGTGAGTTGAACCGAGATCAAAATTTGATCGGTGATCAGATGGCAGTTCAGAATTGAACGGAGATCAATGCTTGAACCGCTTTGGTGCAACGCAATTTACGACTTAACTAGGTTCAAATTCAGATTTGACCCGGGTTCAAAGTTGAATGATGCTGGTGCAACGCGCCCTAAACAGTAGTTTTTATTTAGACGTCGACAAGAAGTCTGTCCAAAAAAAAGTCATTTGAAAATTTCTGGATTTTTTTCAGCCCAGATGGCTCCCTCTTGCACTTTGAGAATACTACAGAACGATTACAGAAAATAATAACGTGACCATTGTCATAAAAAGTGTTGTTAATTAATCACATGACAGCAAAACAGATTCATCAGACGCACAGAAACAATCTAAGATCACGAACTTCAAGCAGCTGCTGAGCCGTAGGCCGTCGCTTTGGATTAATGACAAGAACACTCTTAATAAAGGCCTGGAAACCAACAGTCCTGAAATCAAACATAAAATATCTAATTTCATTGACTCTGTCACTGTTCAAGCTGGCCGTTTCATAGCAAAGTATTTAATGCGTACATCACTTAAGGGACATCCTTAGACCTTAGACCCTATTTCCTCCAGTTCCTGCCGGAACATCGGGCGACGAGTTTTCTCCATTTCGGTCTGTCGCTGGCAGATCTCTTTGCACCCATCCAAGGACATACAAATAAACAATAGTCGGCATTCTGCTGGAAAGATCCACTCCTTTAATATTACTTGCAGCTTGGACTGTTAAGCTGGTCTATGGTCTATGTTTCAGCAGTTACTTTAAGTTACGGAAGGGCCCCCAAAAAAACCTTAGGAATGCTGTATTAGACGTTTGACAAGCTAGATGCCCATGCACAAAATACTAAACGTGTAACGTCATATTTGTCCCTGATTTGTCTGTGACATTCCAGATCACCTACAGTGAACACTAGAAACCCACGCCCTGTCCAGCAATCATTCTTTATCGGCATGACAAACTGCTCAGTACAATAACGGGCACGACTGCAGGCATATGCACTGATTCTCAAAATACATACGCACAATTTCATCTGTCAAATGCTGTCTAAAATCCGCATTAATGAAAACGTGGGTATGTGCCTATGATTTCGGCCTGACACTGACCAATAAATGCACTCAACCTGTTTTGCAAATTGTTTCAGTGGCAAATAAATTACCTTACAGCAGTAGAATGTTTGCAGACCAAAAATCCAAAACTACTGTACATAAATCCATCAGGACAAGAAAACCGACAAACCCACCATCTGTTGCGGTTGGCCAGCTGTGGCGGTCTGTACCCACTCTTCGACATTATGAACAACGCTCTGCAATGTTATACAAACAAACAACTTAAGGCCAGACTAATGTATAAACAGAAGTGTCGATCCAGAAAAATTTGCCACAAAAAAGTTTACGACACCATAATTTTATAACCATACGTCACAGAGTGATACAGTGCAAGAAAAAATTGCTTACATGACAAAGACCATGTAAGAGATTTTTTTCTGCACATTTTGCAGCGAACAGCAAAACCCTGCAATGTACTGGATGCAAAATTTTGATGCCATAAACTTTGTGAAATGTCAAATTCAAATACTGGCAACAGATCAACTTTCACATACAGTTATAATTACGTTGCCAGAACATTCACCTGTGAACAGAAAACAGTACAGCACGAAATGTCACTTGAAATCGATATTCACCGCATCGGATGTAGGTCAAACATCGGTGGCTGAAGCTCAGCAAACTCGATGGCGGTAATTCCCACGGCCCAGACATCACACTGCTGGTTGTAGCCACCTTTCCTCTCCACCGCCGCCACCTCCGGCGCCATCCTACCACAAACATCGTTACTCATTAAAGCCAGGTTTCTCTTCTTTTAGTTTTGCTAACCATTCTGTAAACTAATCACCAGTTTACATGCATTTGTTACTAAAGACAAGAAATTTGAGCTAATGCTCACAAGATGCGTGAAAGCCTATAGCAGTTCCGGTTCAGTAGTTTAGCTGAAAATTGGGGTGTTCACGCTAAGTTAATATACAAATACCAAATTCTCTATCTGAATCACATAACGATAGTTCCGTGGCGCCACCATGTGAATGATATAGACTTGTGTCGCAGCCCGAAATCGCCAAAAAAATCCATAAAACCCCTATTTTGGCGATCAAGGTCATTCAAAGTCATTGAATTCGGCGCTAATCGAGAGCCAGTATACGACTTCCTATTAGTGATTATTAGTAACCTAGGCCCTATCTCGCACCGTTACTGAGATACAGGGACTTATTGGCCAAAAATTGCAAATATTCCCTACTCCCTCTCATTTAGCACCCTCGTTTGGAACGACTCCCTTCGAATTTATGGAAAAGCTTAATGGTTCCTGAAACTAGAGCCCTCCAGGCAGCCGAAGGTAAAAATTTGGAGATTCTAGCTTGCACTGCTTTTGACTGATCCACCAGTGTGACAGACAGACGGAGAGACAGAACTGCGATTGCTAAGATGCGCTGAAAGCAGTAGCTGCTTTTGCGCTTAAAAACTAGATGGTCGTTACGACTCTGTCGACTGTCATGCCTCCGTCAACGTGTGACAAGAAGCTAGCTATAGCAGAGAGAGTGTATAATGCGAAAAAATGGAAATCACAAAAAATCTATTTATAGCCAAGCCGCCGGTGATTGATCACACACGACGAAAATGTGGCGTGATTCATCACATCGCATGAATATTCATTATTTGCATGGCTAATGAGCATCGCTGCAAACGTTTACAGTGAGAGAATAATTTTTAAACAGTGAAAGTGTTATTAATTGATTAATTACTAATTAATAATTAATGAACATAACTCCAGTGTTGCAGAAAGACTTAGGGTTTAATTGATTGAGAAAAAATTAAATGGTTTGATGAATTAAAAGAGAAATTAAATAAGAAAAGTGACTGCATCACTATACACGTAACATCAACTGAGTAGACATACTGTATAATGGCTTGCAAACGCTGTCTAGAAATGTGCAGTGACGACTGATGGCGAATAAATATTAGCCAACTAACCATCATTGTTAGTAAACCAAAGTTCATGAATTTTTTTTGTTCAACGCAGAAGAGATCGTGGTTGATAACACCGTTTACCGCTTGTCGATATCTCCATCCGTTCCAGAGATAATTGCACTCAAAGTCCACGCACAGACAGATGCATTATACACATAATATAAGCTACCATATCTACATATGTAGATCAACAAAAACTATTACTTCAGTAAAAAAAACTGTTTTGCAAACAAAAATTTAAAAATAACAATCGGTATTGCATTCTCACCAATATGGAGTACCAATAAAAGATTTCCGTTTGCACATTGTTGCCGTAATTTGAGCAGACACTCCAAAATCCGCTAAAAAATCGACAACAACATTAGTCAATTCCTGTGATCTATTATATCTCCATCTGTTAGATCATTATAAGCTCAAACCTCAGTACAACTTAGTAATGTTTGCAGCAGCACCTCTGCGTATTGCAGTTAAAAATTTGAAATAAAAGTATTTAAAATTTTCGACTTTGTGACCACTTTATAAATAGGATAATGGCATAACAATTCACTAGTATCACAACATGGCAAAAACTACTGTCACAGAACATCTATGCTGTCATATTGAATGCCACAAGAAATGAAAACAAAACAGCTTAATTACCAAGTTTGACTCTTCCATCATCAGTCAGCAATATGTTAGCACCCTAAAATTATGTACAAAAACAAATCGAAACACAAAATGAGAAACCAAACATTAGCTACTGCAGCAAACTCGTCAGTTTAATAAGCATTAATGCTGCTTGAAAAAGTGAACTTTTATTTTCATCTCACTAGAAACAAGAATGGTGAAACAAATTTAAAAGTGGAGGACTGGAGGTATAAATAATCTGTGAGCGAAGCGGCAGGAACAGTTCAAAATTTTTTCTGCATCTTTGTTAAATCTTGCACCCTGGTATTTTTAAATTCCCCGACTTTCCTTGGTCCTCTAATTTTTCTCTGACTTTCCCTGACCGTAGAAAAGATGTCCAGGCAGCAGACACTGCATGCTATTAAATAGGTTCATACTACGTCATATTCATCCCTTTGCAGCTGAGCAGTACAAACATTTAATGATCAAAGGTTCAAGAAAAAGTTCTATAACAATCTATTCTTTCTGGAGCTAACATCCCTTATACACTAAAGAACAAAAAAATAAACTGGCTCTAGACAAATCAGCCTGCAAAATAAAGTCAACCAACAACAACACTAGATATTTAACACTGAAAATACTTACAAAGAACTGTTAGGATTAACGCTAAAGGAATTAATTAAACCGTGCTCACTGTTACTAATCTAAACAGCCATAAATCAGAATAACATAACAGAATAGCAACTGCAATATATTTCAATATCAGTTGAAAGTCATGTGAGCTTTAATATTGACTACCAGTACATCTTCTGATAATGTAATACATTTTCTTCTAAGTCTATAACAAATCTCTCAGACCTTAATATCTCTGTGCATCATACTACGGCCGTGCAAATACTGCAGCCCATGCAATGTCTCACGCAGCACAAATGCTATCTGATTCTCCTTCAGTGGGCCCGTTACTACGAACATACACAAAATTACCTTCTAAGCCACAGTTAGAAAGAAAAACATTTTTGCAACTTTTTCACTTTACACGTAACCAAAATCTGTCACGTCTCTAAACATGCTAAAAATGTTTCGAAATATTTTTGCAACATGCACGTGAAATTATGGCAACAAACAGGATGGCATAGAACAACTCGATTATAAGATTTCTAGCTTTCTACACTATGCTCCATAAAGAACGTGATACTTATTGGCTGATCATAATAATTTTTGACGTGTGACATCAAAAACAAACTTGATGCGAATGACTGTACTTTTGGCCACCTCACTATAATACTGTCACTGCACTACCTTGTGAAATGCAGGTTGCTGAGCCTGCTGTCTGCAAGTGGTGTCAACGTTTGCCACTTGCATTCGCACTGGAGGAGGACATTTTGAGCACATGCTGTAATAAAGAAAATGTGATGTGACACATGCGACTTTTCAAGACACAATAGTTGTCAATCATGTTTGTTGCTTTTCAGTTAATCATTTCTGAGCCAATGCCATGCACTATCCAGTATGAATTCATTGTTGTAAATGGCCGAACTACGACTGATGCATTTCACAAGGTAGTGTAGTGACAGTATCAAAATAAGGTGGCCAAAAACCGCCAAACCTAGACAGTCATTTGCGTCAAGTTCTTTAACGATGTCGAATGCCAAAAATTATTAAAATCGGCCATTGTTTCACGAAGCTATTCAAAAAAATGAAAGTGGCACATCTTTTATGGACCACGGTGTAGATGCAAGAATGCTGCAGTAATAAACCCATACAAGTAACACCATAATTATAACAAAAGTCTCAATTCTTACGTTAAGCACTAATGTTTGTAACAGTGCACATAATGGCATTACAACAACGCCACTCTAAATCATACTGCCATATGAGAATCAACCAAAAAGCAACAGAACACTGATCCTGTGTGTGCTTTTCAAAGCACTGATAAACCTGGGACCGACAATATGGTCCACGATGAAATGTGACCTTAAAGGGCACTGGCCAAAGCATTCAGCAAAGATCTAAACAGCAAATCAGTAACAGTAGTTTCACAAACAAACATCGAAAAGCTATCTTAATTCTTTTGACAATGCTACAGCAAATTACTAGATATACCGGTATAATGTCGAATGCAACAAAAAATTTGAGCTAATGCTCACCAGATGCCCGAAAGCCTATAGCAGTTCCGGTTCAGTAGTTTAGCTGAAAATTGGGGTGTTCACGCTAAGTTAATATACAAATACCAAATTCTCTATCTGGATCGCATAACGACAGTTCCATGGCGCCAGCTTGTGAATGATATAGACTTGTGTCGCAGCCCAAAATTGCCAAAAAAATCCATAAAACCCCCTATTTTGGCCTTCAAGGTCATTCAAGGTCACTGAATTCAGCGTCAATTGAGAGCCAGTGTATAACTTCCTATTAGTGATTAATAGTAACCTAGACCCTATCTTGCATGGTTACTGAGATACAGCAACTTATTGGCCAAAAATCACAAATTTTGCCCACCCCCCTCTTATTTAACACCCTTGTTCGTGGTGACCCCCTTCAAATTTATGGAAAAGCTTTACGGTTCCTGAAACTAGAGTCATCCTGGCAGCAGACGGTGAAGATTTGATGATCCTAGCTTGCACCGTTTTTGACTGATCCACCTGTGTGACAGAGAGATGAACAGACAGACGGACAGACAGAATTGCGATGGCTAAGACGCACTGAAAGCAGTAGCTGCTTCCGCCTGTAAAAACAGATGTAAAGTGAAATAATAAGTGTCAACACATCCAACGATTTAGTGAAAGATAATAAAGACTAGTACATACTGTGATAAATATCTTGCATCGACCCACCACCACAATACTCCATACAAATCCACAGCTTATCATTCCTGCAGCACAGCACTATCCGTCAGATAATACGCTATTTTAATGGAACACAGCCCACAACACGGTGCCATAAGTGAGCATGAAATAAACAATTAAACATAAACAATATCTATTACAAAGCACACGCTTAATACAAGCAGGCCTACTTTTCCATTTGTGGTAACATTACAGCAATGAATGCAAATGCTGCAAGTCCTCTGTACAAAGCAGAGTGAGTGAGTAGGGTTTAGCATTCCACCCGACAGAGTATAAATCATTTCAGTGATGGATTTTCCAGGCAATACACATACACATTATAATGGAACAGAAAGAGAACAGAAAAAATCACGAGAAAAATCTTCTAAGCACAGAAGGAACACTAATGTGGCATATAAAGTCAACACTTGTAAACAACCATGCAGCAATAACAAAGCTATGGAGAAAAATACATGTTTTTAAGTATTTCAAGCATATATCATAGGAATTCTTAACACTCACAATAGATAGTTATAGGGCCTACATTATTGAAAACAGTCATAAGAACTTTCATACTGACTAAGTCTTATAATACAGTTAAAATCATCATTTTCTTGACAGTTTAAAACAAATCACACTAGCCTTAAAGTAAACATTTTTCACAATCCAAACAAAACACTTTTGTCGTACAGGTTCTTTAGTACAACAGAAAACGTATATAAATAATGAATGAATCAATGAACTTTCTGACAACTGAAGCAAAACACATACCTAAGATAACTGCCCAAGTATGCAACAATATTTTCATGTCGGCAGTCTCTCAACATTAATATCTCCTGCTGGATTACCGTAAAGTCATCACCTGCAAAAAAAAACAAATAATCACAGCAAGAATGTCAGGTAACAATAGTTTATTAAAGAAAAACACCAAAATAGCAAAAAAATAATCAGTCATAATCTGCATAACAACAACGCAAGAAAACATAACCTGAGTGAGTGTGAGAGTAGGGTTTAAAGGTCCATGGCGATGACCTCACTTGTGAAATTTATGTAGACCTCAATTAGACATTTCACCTTGCATCTATGATATGTTGATTTTCAAGCTTTATAAATATGTATGAAATTAATGTCTGAATAAAACAAAAAAATAACTTTACGTTATGTTATGCTCAAAATCCTATCTTGGCAAGTGGAGGGAAGTGACGTCACCGGTTGTGCTCAGTCGGTGTTTACCAATTAATTTTAATATTTCTAATGACAAAAAATACTGTGTTGCATGCAGCAGTATATAGGTAGAAAATGTGATTTTATAGTGCTTATGTTTCTATGCGTATTTTACATTGATGACAAGTACAACTGGTGACGTCATCAGTCTGTCAACATGGCGGCTTGTTTTCAACAGCATTTTTGTAGATTGTCGATTTCAAAAATAAATTTCTTTGTGTTGACAAAATGCTGGTTGCCAATATTACTATCAAAATTATCAGAAAATTATGCTGTTTTAGGAAAATGGATAAAATATATATGTTAGTGTCGCATTCACTCATTAAACAGATTCACACATACATACGTGATTCAAGTTTGATCACTTTGATAGCAGCTAATTCGTCAGTTGAACGAACAGCAGCCTGAAAGTACCAACAATACACAAACCTGTCAAATTAAAAATAAAATCCGAACCTAAAGTCAATTTTTGACAAATTTATTGTTTCTACTACTTACTTTCCTAGTTATATAATATGAATCACTCAGCTGTTAAATGAAGATGCAATACAAAATTAAAAATTGGCAACGTCATTCATTCCTAAATCCTAACTCAAGATAAAGTCTTTCGCTGTAATTGTCACCGACAATGTCCTAATAATCCACATTTAACAAGTTATCAGACCTTGAATACGTCGCCATACGTGCCGCTTCCCACGCGCTGAAGTAATTGGTAATCATCCTGAGGGTTGCGCCGCGATATGTCCATCGAACACGCCGCATCGGACATTCTAAAACTGTGAGTCATCCGCTTTTCGACTTTTTCTGTATATCTCGAAACACAAATATCACATAATCACAAACTTTATCAAAATGTAAACAAACATTCCAAACCGGAAGTTCCGCAACGGCAAAAACCTGTAGTGATGGGTCAAATCACCGAAATATCGATTCGATATATCATATCGATATCATGAATGAATGATCAATCAATATGAATATCGTACAGGGCCTATTATTGTTGAACTGGAAATAAAATCACATTTTTCAACAAATTGTACTATTGATTTGATGGCTTTTGTTTAGCATGATTCTCTGTGTGTAAGAGCCACACAGTAGATTATAGTTCCTAAATTATTGGGCTGACCGTATAGTTGTCGTTCGTTCGTCCGTCTGTGTGTGTAACATATGTATTGTGGCTAAACGGTGAGATATATGACCTAGGTTACTATTGACCACTAATAGGAAGTCGTTATTGCCTTTCAGATGACACGTCTTGATCTTGGATAAGCTTAATCAGTAAACCTATATACACGCTATTGTAGCTAAACGGTGCGTCGTATGTCAGAAACATTAAAAAATAAAGACAAGGTTGCTATTAATCACTAATAGTTAGTCGTATAAGCCTTTTTACATGACACAAATCATTGACATTGGATGACCTTGAAAAGTCATTATACGCACTCTGCTATATGCCAGCTCTTGCGGTATCTTGGCTGAACGGTAAGTTGTAGGTACAGGGCCGTAGATACATCGAGGCACGAAGAGGCACTTGCTTCCTCGTTCTCAGACCACTTCCAAAAATTGTATCACAAAACGAGTTTCAGCTAGGCAAAGCCCCCCGTCCTCAGAAGCTGAAAAGCTTTCAAAATTCACTTAGGCCTAGTCCCTAAATTCCGCTGGGGCTCTGCCCCCAGACTTCCTATTATAGGGGCCTTACACTTGTATTTGGGGGGCCTCCAACTCTCTTAACTGCACAAAACAAGAGTTTAAGCTAATTGAATTTTGAAAGCTTTCTCCTAGACCTCCCAGCGGACCCCGCTGGGAGACTATGTCCCCCAGACTCCCTGCACTGCTTCCTCGTTTTTCACATCCTGGCTACGGCCCTCAGGTAGTTGGCGAAAATGCCGTCGGTCAGGGCGACGACAAGTTCCTGTGATTAAGCTGTCAATAGTAACCATGTCTCCATGTGCAGCGGTTTGGCCGCAATTTTCAAAGCAAAGTTTTAACCTATTAATCTCCGTATCTCAGAAATAGTCGGCCCTCTCTAGCGACAGCTGGACGTCTAGTTTATATTTTTGCTACTGACAACGAAGTGTATTGCATTACTGTAGGTATAAAATTCCCGTTTGTCTCCTCCTAGCCTAAATGTTTTAGGAACTACAGGGTGGGCCAAAAAAGTAAGCTATTGTACTTTTTCTATATCTTCGCTAAATATTGACCAATTTTCACAATTTTTTCACCTGTGAACTTTGGAAGAAATTTGCTACTCAGTGACATGCTCACCACACATATTATGTCTTTACACTACCTTGTGAAATATAACTATCCAAAATGTACAATATCTACAGATGATAATAAGATGGAGTGGAAAATTTTTTAAGTATTTAAGAAAAAATGTTAAATATAACTTATAATAGTTGTCAAAAAAGTTTAGATGTAGCTACGAAGTAAGTTTTCATGTTTCAAAAAATAGTGCACAGCTTGTAGGGCTGCACAATTGAAATACATTGCTCTGTATGCTGATGCAGTTAACTGAGCAAGATTGCAGCCATCAATCAGCATAAATTTACATCAAAATTACTGCACAGTAAAACTGTTAAAATTATTCCAAAAAATGTTTAACATATCCACCAATGTTTTTGACACTTACTATAACTCATATTTTGACATTCAAGTTAAATACTTTAAACCATTTGACTTTCTGTCCATCTGTAGATATTGTATGTTTTTGGATCTATTTATATTTTACAAGGTAGTGTAGTGACATAATAAGTGTGATGTGAATGCCGCTGAGTAGCAAATTTTTAAAAGTCCAGTAGCGAAAAATTGCGAAAATTGATCAATATTTAGAGAAGATATGGACAAAGTGCAATAGCTTACTTTTTGGCCCACCCTGTAAAGTCAATCGCTAGTTGCAGCACCGGACGAATGTGATATTTCTTTCTTTCTTTCTTTCTTCCGAGTACGGTCAAGGTGTAACAAGTTGAAGACTCAATCCTTGCCAATTCTGAGTGCATAGCACGAACAAAAAACCCAGCTGTCGATAGAATAGTCGACCGTAATGGTTGCCAACGACCTTCAAGGTCATCCAAGTTTCATCTCATCCGACAAGGCGTATAGCACTTCCTGTTAGTGATTAATGGTAACCTTGGCCGTATCTCTCACCGTTTCCGAGATATGGCCGGTTTTCTATTGAATTCCCCCCCCCTTCATTTAACCTCCAATTTCAAAATGTTTTTCTTGCACTAAATGGATGAAATTTTGCATACCAAGTTCAACACACATGGCTAACTACTGGTGTAAAAAGATTTTCCCTACGCAATTTTGTAAACCGGCATCCCTATGAAATAGCCCAACCCATGTGGTTACGTAGGCCTATACGACAGGCTTAGACATTCTAACGTTATAGGGACGGTGCCGACAACCGATGGTCAGACAAGATAAAGTGGTTCAAGAAAATAATATTATACCATGTTACATTTTGCAAATTTATTGCAGTGTACGTTTGTCAAAAATTACGAAAATCACAAAAATCAGTTTACAATATGTTACAAAATTAGTTAACCATTATAGCGAACACAAAGCTGGTGACACACGTAGGACACATGTGCAGATAAGAATCGCTCATTAAAACCATCAAAGTAGTACTAATATTGTCATAAAAATATCAGATTACTGCAATATCAAACAACCTAAAAAATTTAGTGTCACATTTTTGAGGCCTTAAACAAATCGAACTATCAAAATATCATTGCTGCATTAAAAAAAGTACCAGTATCGTTTCAAAGTAATTCCGAGTTTTATACGCGTGACATGTTAGTCATGCATTATGCTGATTATATAATATGATTATAAAATTATTATTATATGATTATAAAAAGCATGCAATATTCAATAGTAAGTACACACAGCACAACTATAGGCAACGTTTCCTTAGCCTTCAGCCAGACACCAGCTTACACTGCTAGAACGGATACAGAGCCAAGGCCGTAGCCAGAATTTTTGTTCATGGGGCGTTGACTTTCCCTCCTTTTCTCCTCTATTTCCCATCCCTCCCTTCATCCTTTCCCCTTTCCGCTCCCCTTTTCTCCTTCCCTTCGCTTCAAAGTAGGACCCCTCAAATTCAGCAAAGACGTCTGGGGGAGCGCCGTGAGCTCCCCGATCGAGCGGGATCTGGGGCAGAGCCCCAGCCGAAATCGAATTTCGTGCATTTTAGCCTTAAAATATGGCATTTAAAGGCAACAGTTTTAATTATTATTTTCAGAATCATGCAACTGACCAAATTTAGTGCATGCAGTTTGGCAAACAAGAGCGGCGAAACAAATTTAAAAGTGGAAGTAGAAATAATCTGCGAACGAAGCGAGCAGAAAAAGTTTTAAACTGTTGTACGCAGAATTGTCACATAACCGTAACAAATTTTCAACATTTCGGGGGGGTTAAATCCGCTATCCCTTCGCCCCTTTAAGTACGGCCCTGTACAAAGCTATGACAATGGCAAAACTTTGATTCAAAGTGTCAACTTTTTGCCACTGGGAACCACAATAGTCAGATCAGTTGATTTTTTCGGCCGAGTGCGTTCTTCTTACCTTACACCAGCGGGGTTGCCATTGTGATTTTACAAAAGCGAGTATTGCAGACCGGACCACTGACAAACGAAGTAATGACATAGGAAAACGATTAGATTTTTTTCGGGCAAACTTAACAAGTAATTTGAGCAATGCGCACTTGACACACGACAGCGACATAAACTAGAGTCCGTCTGTACGATAGCTAAAACGCGCTTAGCACTATAGGTGCTGTCGGGCGTAAAAAAACTCACAGTGTAAGCCTATAGCCTCCCGACCAGGGCCGTCAAGAGCCAGCGGGGCCCAGGGAAACATTCTCGCGGGGCCTCTTAATAAAAAAAAATTTTAACTTTTTTTCTTAAATAGCGCATTCTGGTGAACTTTATATTTTTTAGCAACAGCGGGGCCCCAAAACGACGCGGGCCAGGGGTAACTTGCTCCCTACCCTCCGCTCTCGACGGGCCTGCCCGACATGACTCGACCTGAGGGCTATTCGGCCCATGCACACGTCCGGTATGTATCCAGTCTAACAAGAAATTTGAGCTAATGCTCACGAGACGCGCGAAAGCCTATAGCAGTTCCGGTTCAGTAGTTTAGCTGAAAATTGGGGTGCTCACGCTAAGTTAATATACAAATGCCAAATTCTCTATCTGGATCGCACAACGATAGTTCCGTGGCGCTACCTTGTGAAAGATATAGACTTGTATCGCAGCTTAAAATCGCCAAAAAATCCATAAAACCCCCTATTTTAGCGTTCAAGATCATTCAAGGTTATTGAATTCGGCGCCAATCAAGAGCCAGTGTACGACTTCCTATTAGTGATTAATAGTAACCTAGGCCCTATCTCGCACCGTTACTGAGAT
>Ga0056128_1007959_pt1 | contig 13386 bp, 10 predicted proteins | sample WorMetLIZISLAND2_FD_71113 | JGI IMG/M metagenome (GOLD analysis project Ga0056128, IMG submission 71113) | Marine gutless worms symbiont microbial communities from Max Planck institute for Marine Microbiology, Germany - Olavius geniculatus... ... | reverse complement strand
TTGCTAGGTAATGTGGTCACACAATAAAGGTGCGGTGGGCGGAAGAACTTCACGTTTACGCGCCATAAATTTCTGCTTGTAACAGTGAAAGAATGGTTAAAATCGGTGCTGAATTACCGAGGTTATCCCAAAAATAAAACTGGGTATCCGTTTTTCGGACCACCCTGTATAACTGCATTCACTCACACGCATAGTCTATCACGAGATTCAACACAATATTACATATAGCTGTTGCGATCAAATTTTCAACCGCCGATTGAACATTTGGGTATTGGCCAACTTCTTTTTTAATTGACCCCCTCTTTCGCGGTCCGAAGTTACAGCCCCCGCCTGCAGTAAAATGTGAGCGAACGGACGTCATGCTAAATGAATAACGTTGTTTCGGTGGCTGAGTATCGCAGTACAGCACACAGCAGCCGGAGGGCAGTTAGCTGGCCGGAAGTGATATACCAGTGCACGTCATCGGTGTCATTGCGATGCGTGTGATGACGACGTAACATCTGTTGCTGCGGGCCCGTCGTGTCTGCAGCTGCACGCCAGGCCAACCACTAAGTGACTGACCACCGTCGACGAGTGACGACGTTGTCAGAATACTGTACCAGTTCTCAGGCGCGCGCGTGTATGTGACCAGCTGCAGTCGCACGAACCATCTCGACGTCATGTCGCAACTGTCTGAATTACGGAAAAGCTGAGACGCCGATAATCTAGCAGCGACGAACTATTGCTGGAAAATTTGCAAGGAATAGGTCGGATCATGAAAGGAGATCTTACTTGAAAATATAAGCTTGTGGACAATATGTACTTTCATTGTATATAATACAATAATTGGAACACAACTGAGGTTGGAACGTATTCGATGAAAACGTTGGCATTTGTCGACGTCGCAACGCCGCGAACCACGGCCACCACGACGTAGCTGAAGCGATTAATCAACTACGGCTGCGACTACGCCAAGATGCCGTTCTACAAAGTTCCCGCTGCCGTGATCAGCAGCAGTAACAATGGCGGTCCACACAGGATCCGAGCTCCGCTGAGACATTCCGTCAACAATGGCGACACGGCGACCACGTCACGTGACTCTGATGTCATCAGTAGTGACGTCATCGCGTCAGCCGGCGAGTCTAAGCGTCCGACATCTTACTTAGATCAGGTGCATTTTATAGCTCAATGCGTAGGCCATAAACATGACCGACTGAAGTCGCGTTCTCAACACGAGCAGTGTGAACGAGGCGTTATTGTAGCCTACTATAGGCTCAGCATAGTTGTGAAAAACGTACGTTTATATTTTTTCTATAAAACAATTTCAATTTTACAAAACTTTTCAACGTTTTTAAATTTTTAATATACCTTGTACTGAAATCGCGCAAAAGTTGTCCCCCTCCCCTTGAGAAAAAGCAATAGGCCTGCGCTTTGAGCCTAGTCCTCAACGGACGTAGACGCTCCTGTCTATATACGTACGTCTATGGTTACCAGGATGCAGCTAGAGTGAACGGCGAATTACTGAGGACGCCGAGCAGCAGCAGCAGCAAAGAGGAAAGACGCGTAGAGATGAGCAGCAATCGGCAGGTGAAGAACACCTGCAATCAACAGGTGTCCGCAGAGACGCGCATGCACACTGGCGGTGGAATTGAAGAGAACGCGCTGCGTGATGCTATTTACCGGTCATCACGCGGTGGATGGACGAACACCACTGACCGACCACGACAACAGCCGCAGCAGCCCACACTCAACACCGTATGAACTGTGTTTTGTTTCAACATTTTCCGCACGAAGCTAGAAAACAGTGTCAGCCCAGTAGCGGTATGACATGCGGCCGTCGGTTTAAAGTAGCGCAGCTCCAATTCTAACCGTAACCTTAATCCTGACTTTTGCCCCTTTGAACGGAAAATTGGCTCACCGGTTACTGACGCCCAGAGGAGCGTTATATATTTAGCATGATGCCAGAATGACAGAATAGACTACACATTGCATGCACGCCAATAGCGTACGGGTATTATGGGAACACCGTGTAATGATGCTACGCATTATTACACAATACGTCATTGTTAGATACTGGCAGACAGATAAACCGACAGACTGCTGCAACATACTGTAGGCCTATATTTCATAGCGACACGGTATAATAATGGAATCGCGATTAGAATTTGTCCATCAATTTGCACGGCCTGCTATCAGTCACTCTCCTACACTGTGACCGTATTTAGCCTACACTAAACAGTGCCTGTTGGTGATAAAACTTGAACTTTGTGATCCGTACGTGTATTGACGACTTTTTTATTCGCTTTTTGCCATTTTACGGTAAATAGCCGATTATTGCATTTGTGAATAAACTCGTGGGTTGAAACGGTATACAAATATGCAAGTCCACTTTTTCATTGCAGCAGCTAAATGTGCTCTAAGCTGGCTTCCGGCGCCGTGAGCCATACGTGAACATTAAATGTTTTGTAATTTTTTCTGTTGATTTTCGACGTCCGGCGCAGTGGCGGCGCTACACCAGGGCGAGCCAGATCAAATGACCTAGCTGGAAGATCCACCGCCCTGGCTCATGCCCTGCCTCGGCAAAAGTGTGAACAGAAAATTAAAATTTTACCATATCTCAGATATCTGACTGTTTTTAGCTGACCGTACTTAAGTAACGGTTGAGCTATTGGTACGAGTTGTCGTCTGTCCGTCTGCCCGTCTGTCTCTCTGTCTGTCCGTAACGGATGTACTGTGGCTAAGCGTTAGGTCTTACGGAAAATTTTTGCACGAATAATTAGCCATGTGTGTTACACTCGGGCATGCAAAATTTTAGCGATTTACTGCAAGAGGAACATTTTCAAAATTGGAGGTTAAATGAAGGGGCAGGAAATTCCATGGAAAACTGGCCACATCTCGGAAACGGTGAGAGATGAAGTGAAGGTTACTATTAACCATTAATAGGAAGTGGCATACGCTCTTTCCGATTACATGGGAATCATTGACCGGGGATGATCTTAAAGGGTCACAACGCACTATGGTAGGCCTATGCCAATCGTGTGGTATTGTGCCTAAACGGTAAGTCGTAAGAGGTCTGCGATCGTGCCGTGGGGCGCTGGCAACTTTCTATAGACTGTCAGTAGTGACCATGTCTCCATCTGCAGCGGTGTAAATTGGCCGCAATTTTCAATAAAAAGTTTAAGGCTATAAATGGCCATGTGTTGGAAACGGTGAGAGATATGGCCAAGTTCACTATCAGTCACTATAGAAAATGAGATACGGTACGGTCGGCTTTTCCTAGCGACAGCTGGGTTTTTTGTATTTGTTTGCTTTTGATAGTAAAACAATCAGCGATAACACTATCGTTTAGCCGCGTACAGGCCTACTAGGCCCTACTTGCTGGGGTTCATTGCTTATTTGGTGTCATTCTGTTTTCTACATTGCTTCTCATTTTCGACAATTTCCCTTTTCATTAAACGGTTGTAAAGCTAAGGGGAAGGCAGAAGGTCCAGCCCCCAATTCCTCAAACAAGACGTAATCACAGGTATAAACTGCAGTATAATGTGCCAATTTGACAGTTGATTCTCAGGAAAATAGCTAAAATCGTTGCAACCACATCTCATATTGTAAAGCTACAATGCACCAAATTCGATTTCGGCTGGGGCTTTGTCCCAGACCCGCAGGGGGAGCTTACAGTGCTCCCCAAGTCCTCTAGCTACATTTTAGGGGTCCTACTTCTAAGAGGAGGGAAAGGAAAGACAGAGGCGGAAAGGGGAAAGAAAGTGAAGGTTAAGGAGGAGAGAAAAAGAGAATGGAAACAAGGAAAGAGACGAAAGGAGAAAAGGAAGGGTAGGGGAAAGGAAGCGAGGAGTGAAACCCCAATTCGATACGCTACTGAATCAGGCGAATCTTTCGCAGCCAGTGATAGGCAAATCACAAATCAAATCACAAGTCCAAATCACAAATCACTTGCAAAAATGAATTAAATCAATGTCACAAATCACAAATCAAATCACAAATCATATCCTCAACTCACAAAGCATTTAAAGCCCAAATCAAATCACAAATCATTTTTGTCAGAACTTGCACTTTTTAGAATGTTTAATTTATGTAATCTAATCTGTCAAAAATCGCACCATATTTAAAATTGAGAATTTTTCACCAAGCATAAGCCAGTGTGCATGTGCAATATGACGATGGGTATAAAAAAGTCTACAGTTAGACCTGTATTACCTCTACATATATCCAAAAATCTAACTGTTGCAGCTGCTGCTGTGCTCACATGTCAGCAAAACAGCAGCTGCCATTGGTTAGGTCCTAGGCCCCTACTGCTTCAGAAATATTCTATTTGCCAAACAAGACTAGTGAACTTTGCAACTTGTTTCATTATCGCTTGTCAGCACAACAACTGTATCAGCACTGAATGCGGTCTGTCGCTGACAATAGCATTGTGCATACCATCGAAAATTTTTGTGATTTGGAATGATTTCAAATCAAATCATAAAATTTCAAATCAAATCAAATCAAATCACATGTTTTGTAAATCAAATCATTATTTTTCAAATCAAATCACTGTACGTGATTCAATCGTGATTTAGATAAAATCATGACTTGGATTTGCCCACCACTGTTCGCAGCGTTTGCATGGGACTCTGGGTGACCTGACCTGGCTTGAGAATTTTCTGACCTCGAAATGACCTGTCTCTGTTACTGCTCTGGCGCCGCCACTGGTCCGGCGATCGTGATCTTCGACTTTTAGAACTAAAAGTTTGCACACGGGTTGCTCCTGAGTCCTGACCTGGGGAACGTTTACACCATTTTTTCTCTGCGTCTTTTTACAACGTATTTTCGAGTAACAGGCGGACGGACAAAAGGAATAAGAAACGGACCAACGGCTGCGGACCGACCGACAGACAGACGGACGAGCAAGACTCGTAATACCGTCTATTAATACGGCTACATAATAAGGAAAATGATGCCATATGCTGATTTTGCATGCAGCTTTCTAGCCGACTTGCTCTTTATTTTCAGAGCTTGTCAGCGGAGTGGGCGCGGCGCACTGACCAAGCCGGGGACGGGGTCGGGCCGCGATGGAAGGGACTTGACGGGCGACGGTCGACTGACGACGGTCAACTTCTGCTGCCCCGTGACGGCGCCGGCGAGGGATTGATAGCGCGCGAAATACGCGAACAGCGCGAGCGCGAGCTACAGCTGATGCTGCAGCGCCGACAAGCGGCCATCTCGCCCAACAACGGCGTGACGTCACCGTGCCCTGGCGATGACATCAGCAGCGTGACGTCATCGTCTGTCGGCGAGCAGGAACCGGAAATACACGCACGCGACAACAATGACGTCAACAGCGACCACGGCGGCCAACCGATGCAGCCAACGGACAGCGGCATCGACGGATCAGCGGCAGTGGCGGAAGACGCTGCGCGCTGTGCTGACGTGGGTGACGGAGGAACGACTGCGCCCTCCAGCGACCAGCAACTGGAAAACCTCACCCCAACACAGACGACGACGATGACGACGTCGAAGCTGTGCGGCGGCCGTCTGCAAGAGCGCAATCAGACAACTGTAGACGATGAGTTGTTGACGCGCCGAATTTATCAAGGTAAAGTCTCGTGATTTGCTGTTATCTTTTGTGATCGCTTTATTGCGAAATGGTGGTCAACTGCTCAATGTGCCAGTAAAGAATAATCAGCGCGCTACGCTGCAAGCTATAAACGACCCTTATTGACAGACAGCGTGTCTGTAACCTACTCAGTCTGCGTTCGTACATGCCTGTTTGTCTATACGCAAAACAGAATATCGCTATAGCAACAGTACTGTCCGCAGGTCAGCTGTCGCTTTGCAGCGTAGACAACCACGTCGCCTATACCGGCCTGTATTGGTGAAAATTGGTCAGATTGTCATAAATCTTTAACAGTTATGCCTTCTTTCACTTGCAAGTTGCAACACCCTGTGTACTTCTCGTTTTAATACGGACGTTCTCTGCATGATTTTTGGTATACATCATAGATGTTAAAAACATTGATTTGCAAATAAAAAAACATAAAAAACATGTTTTAAAACTTGTTTAAAAACATTATATAAAACACGGATAAAAAAAAAACATTAAACTGCAGATGTTTCCAATCGTTACTTTTTTCGCCATTATACACGCAAAGAATATCTAACTCAAATAATTAAAAACAAAAACCTACCATTTGTGAAGACTAAAAACCGGAATGTACTGAATGAATACAGATCAAAAACAGCTGAACGCAATTTGCCCATGAGAAGTAAATCATATTTGTAATTTTGAAAAAACACGACATTAAAAAAACATTAAAAAACACGACATTAAAAAATACAAAAACAGTAAAAAATAAAAAACATTAAAAATAAAAAAAAACATTTAAAAAAAATTTTTAAAAACCATAAAAACATTTTTTTAAACTTTACAATTTTTTTACATTCATGGTATACATGGCTTCATGACGGTTATGCCTATCTGATTAACTGCATTAAATTTATAAAATGACTAAAATGAGAATGATGGCGTTTAACTAAAACATTTTTTTCGGCGAAACCACGTGATGTTACTGTATTATCGTATGGATGACTTTGCCGTGACGTGCCATTTACAATAATCTTTATATATTGCTGTTTGTGAATCAGATGTCGGTCAAGTAAAAGGCAATAAGCCGTCACATGACGGTGCGGCGAACTATTCGCGTAAATCTCAGTCGATGCCGAAACCTTCGCTCATTGAGAGAGAGATTCAAGAGCTGCGAGCCAGAGAAGAAGAACTCAGGTAAACTCGCACACTCATCTATACCAAGACTTTTGTGTGCGGCCGTCCTATACAGCCGCATTACACGTCTGTATGTCCGTCTGTCCCATATATACAGGATCTTATCAGGGTAGACCTTGAAATCGGTTGAGTCGAACGAATCGACTCAACTCGACTGAAAACCGGTCGACTCAGTCGACTTATACGAGTAACTGAAGAACAAAACCGTAGTCCGTCGAAAATAGTGTAAACTTTCTCCACAGAAAAGTAAGCTATGCCAATTTTAAGTTCAAAAAACTCAAGATCAAAGGACGACAAAAACCTCCCGAAAAACAAAAAGACACATATGTCCGCACCGCCTAGCACACAATAGTTACAGCACAGTGCAGTCGGCGGGTATACACTGGTGTGTAGTGGGCACTAGGTAGACGGCCGCATACATGTCCATACATAGCGTGGCGACATCTTAGCTTCTTTCTGATTACAACTTGAATTGTCGTAAACGCGGTTTAATATATGGAATTTGGACTAAACGTATTATTAACATTGACAACCTGATAAACTGAATGTTTTGCGTTGTGCAGAAAACAACGTGAGATGACGCAACAGCGCGACCGCTTGACGTGACTTCCTGGATATGGTAGACACGTGACATGAAACCGCGTGACAACTAGAAGCATATAGATCAGTCACTAGGCGGCACGCACTGCTTAATAAACTGCAAAATACTACTTGCTCAGATGTGACATATTGCAGTGTTGATTTATCAGGAAACTTCAGTGAACTAGACCTAAATCGCATACACAAACTGTACTTAGCGTGCTGCAGCCCGTATGGTTCACAGAATATTGTATTCTTCATCTTCATTGCAGTGTCACTGTGTCACTGTGACGAATTATGGGCAAATGCCATATGGGCAGTGCCGAATTTTACACTGGGCGGCTAAATTGCATCACTGGACGACCCCATAAGTGCACCAAAGGGAATCTAAAGGTTAAAAAGGTCAAAAGTGGTGATATAGCTCTTTGTGGAAAGCCCATCTCAGAGATACGAAGCGTCACATACTGTATGGGATCACACAGTGTTACCTGCCACCCGACACAGATGAACGCGCCCTGCCTTAACCCTAGCCAGGTAGGCCGGTACTCGATTTACTTACCCCGGAGGGATGGAAGGCTGAGTTGCCCTAGGCGGCTGGTACATACCAAAATGGTTTATCTGCACGCAAGCAGTCACCCATCCAAGTACTAGAAATCAGTATTGACTATCAAATGTTAACCTATATTTTTTTTTACAATTTTTGCACTGTTGAAAGAAAATCAACGCTTGCCAAACCACCTTAACACTGGTCCAACAATACCATGTAGAAAAATAAAAAAAAATGAATTTATCACAAAAACAGGACATATGCACGCTTTAATCCATGTGAAGAATACGTGATTTGTAAATAATCTTTTTACTTATTGTTTGTGTTATATTGATCATGATAAGCTAAAAAACAGCTCACAGCCAATTGGCATAACTTGAAGCAGTCGATTAGGCAATTGATCAGTGGCGCCAGCAGCTACGAGCTTGTGTTAAGGCTAAAGGTGGACACTTTGAATATCAGTTATAACTTGGTATAACTAATTTGTTGCATGTGACAGAAAAATATTTTTAAAAATGAGAAACCAAGTCATCATTTTCTAAGACAGGTCTCTTTATAGGACATCATAACGTGTACATGCCATGGTTTTTGCAGTAAATTAATCTAGATTTTTTCAAGGTAGAGGAAACACAAGTTGAAATGTCCAAAGCAGACAGTATGACATAATTAAAATAGTCACAAAAAATAATTAAAACAAAATAAGATTCTACGAAAAAAGCAAATAGCGGTATTCAGTACCGATGGATGGGCTTATATTAAATTCAGTATAAGCTTATGGTGAAAACACGCATGATAATGATAGAATCAATCTGATTGCTATTTAGCGTAGCAATAAAACGGCACACCTGTTCATAAGTTTAATACGAAATATAATAGCTGACGTTTCGTACGTCATATATCCAAACGTCACTGTTCCACCATCCATGTTACTATGCCTACAGTTTAACACACACTTGCCGAAATACACGTTTTTAAGCACCAGTGTTTTTCATCGTTGTTATCGATTTACAAACAATGACAACTCGCACGGCAGCCGCTGCGTATATTCTGTGACAACAGTTTATCTATCCGTAATGTCACTATATCTAAGCAAATTTTACTTTTGCCAAAATCGGTCTTGTAAGTAGTTTATCGTTGATAACACATCGTACGCATGTGTGCTTGTTTACATTGACCGGAAATTACGCAAATTTGCCTTATGTAACATAGCGTAAACATTAAAAATTACTGAAAATGCAAACTACGTTGCGTTACGACAACAAAATAAATTAGATATTCTTCGTGTCAAAGTTGTTTTTCTTTTCTATTTTTCATTATTTTGAGCAATTAAATAGTTTTATAAGGCCAGCAACATAAACCCCGACTGTCGAACCTTCGGATTTAAGACACACAACCGTACGGAGAATTGCTACTAGAGTATAAGCTATAGAACTTATCATCAACGCATTGTTCAACGGTAGCACTAATCGCTGAATCGGCGCCAATGGAGCATGCGATAATTTGCTGCCGGTGCGGTCGGTGCTGTTCGTGCGGTGTTTTGTTTCACAGACCATTCACTGACCCCTTACTTATGGCATAATATTTGGCCTCAGTAGCCTACATGATGTTACAGATGGACGACACATGAATAGCTGCCAAGGTCCAAAAATTACAATGCATGAAATCGACTATCGATTTACTTCCCTCCCTTTTTTATCTCTTTTCCTTCTTTTTTCCTTTTTTCTTATTGCCCCTTCCATTTTTTCTTTTCCAACCCATTTCGTATTTTTCTCCAAAATTTAGAGTTTTGGAGAATGCTGTAATTAAGCTCTCCAGTCGGGGTCTGGGGCAGAGCTTGAGCCACCACAGCATTTTTGAACATATTAAGCTCTGAAGTTGTGATTAATGTAAACAATTTTCTATTGCTGCTGTAGAAAATTATGTGTAACAGACAGAAAAATGAAATGCATGAGATAAAACTTTGGCAGGCAGAGAAGTGTGAGTTGACTAAAAATATGCAAGACTCGCGCAAAATGCGTGACACTTGGCAGGGCTGCATAAGCGCAACTGTTAGTATGGTTGCTAAAAAATGAAATGCGGGAGATATTTCAGTTTAGTGCATAGAAGCTGGAAAGAGGCTAGTTAACTGGAAGTGTTTGAGGCTCATGTGAGATGCTGAGAGTGAGACGTGATGTGTCTGGAGATGTAATCTGATCAGTGTTGTGCGATACTTGCTGCACTGTGATTACTCAACATGCACCAAGTATTATTAATTACATTGCTATCAGTACTTCAGATTAGCACCCTGACTATGCTCCAGATGGGGCACAGCCTGTATTACCTTACCAATGCTTTTTTTGAAGTGGGTCATATCCAATACATTTTATTCTGTTCAGATTTGTATCTAGTGCATTTTTAAATTGATAATAAATGTGGCACTCATGGTTTGGCTGAAATCGTGCTGAAGTGGTACACAGTTGGCAGGCAATGGTGGGAAGAAGTGGCAAGTTCATTTTGTCTGGTTCGCTAGCTTAAAAGTCACACAGTGTGACAGTCCATATGCAGCCTTAGCTGTAATAGTTAACAGCATAGGCCTAATGCTGACCGTATTCTGTTAGTTTAGTGGTGTGTTAGTGTGTATAATTGTTAGATTTGCTAAATAAAACATGAGTTCCACGTCTGGGGTTGCACCGCTGAAGTTTGTTTCGGAAGCTGAGATAGAAGAGAAACGGAAGAAGAGACAGGAGGAATGGGAGAAAGTCCGTCAGCCGCATCAGCCACTTGGTACTAAATTGAGCTTATTGTAGTGCTGAGTGTTTGAATATTCTATATGTGTTAATTGTAATACTTGTCGTTGACTGTACTGTTTGAACATATAAACCCATAGTTATGTCTGTGTGGATTGAAAACTTGCTGCTAGCTGATAATTTTCAGCCTTAATTAGCATTATTATATCACTTGCATTCGTTATTGAATCTCTCACAAGTTACAAAATGTGCATCAGTGTATATACAAGTGTAAACGTAAAGCCACAAGGGCCATGGGGTGGCCACTGGTCTTCTTATTCTTAGCCCTCAGCCAGACATTAGCTTACACTGTGAGACCGTGGACATGGGGCTTATGCATCACTTAAGAGTGCCTGTTTTTGATAGCATCTGTACTCACTGCACTCACTCAAGGAGGCTATCGCCAGGATGAGTTGATCTGGGTGGTTGGTTATATAATATATATTGATGGCTTACCTACCTGCAGGCAGTGAGTACCCATCCATGTGCTTGCCATTGTGTTTTTTTATTACAGACTTTGTAATTTTTGTGATTGGTGCAAGCAGTAGATTATTGTGTGTACAGAGGCACCAGAAGAAGTTGTAGAAACAAGGTCACTGTATGAGCAGCTACAGGCTCAGAAGGATGCTAAGCAACTTGAGTATGATGAACAGCATCGACTTAGTGCGTATTTTTGTTCTACTTACTGCTCTGTTCTATTTCGGTTTGCTGTAAAGTTGTGTAAAGGAAGTGTTTATTATTTCCTCATGATATATTGTTACATTGTTATATTTCAGCATTCGTGGCACTGAATGGCCTATTTTGTGCTGATGTGTCGTTAAGAAACTACTCACTCACTCACATTTCAGCATACATCTTAATGATCAGTTGTTATACAGCCATTCTAACAGGCCACATTACAAAACTTGTCAATCCATCGATCTGTCCATTTCTTTGTCTGTTCTGTTTACTTTGTAATCAAAAGGCATTGAAAACCAAAATGGTGCGAATGTTTTCCAGAGTAACAGTAACAACTGGTGTGCCACTTTTAGCCCATAAAAGCAAAAGGTCTCTTAGGTCAGGAGCTCCATGTATTCTTTATGTGGATATGGTGACTGCATAATAAGTTGGCCCTGACTCAACATATTTTTTCTACTGTTATATAGAAGTGCCAGCTTCTGCAGTATGAAATATGCATTTGTTAACATGTGCAGTTTTTGTGATACTGAGCTTGTGTGGTTGACAGAAAACCAGGTTCACGGTTTGGACAAAGAAGAAGCTGAGTTTCTGGACTTTGTGCACGATCGTCAGCAGGAGATTGAGAAGGAACGACAGCTGGAAGAAATGTCGGCACTCCAGGAGCTCCATGTATTCTTCATGTCGATATGATGATTGCTATTGCTAAACCAGGCCTTCAGTGTAGGAAGAAAGGTTAAAGGGGGCTAAAGGCCCTGTAGCACTTCATAGGAGACCCACATCCGAGCTACAGGGTATCACCTGTCACATGAGATTACTCAGCATTACCTGCTACTTGACACTGGCAAACATGCCCCATCTTAACCGTAGCTAAGCAAGCTGATACTTGACTTACCTAGCCTGGATGCCGAGTTGACCTGGGTGCTTGATTATACAGTATACAGATGTGGTTTACTTACCCCGGGACATCCAGGCCCGATGTGAATCATCTCTGTTGATCAGACAGAATATGTTAACCAGTAGACCACACCACCATCTAACTGTTGGTGAAGTATAAAGTGCCAGCAGCAGAGCTTGATAGAATACAGTATACATTGTATGTTAATGATCAGTATTTCTGTCATATTTCATACATTATCCCTCATTTTGATGCTTTTGATATTCTTTGCATCCTATGGTACTATATAAATGTTTTTGGTTGATTGGCTGAACGAACCTACTTGACTTCGCATCACAGAGTTCTGTAGCAGCCCAGTCTGACGTTGGTGTTGCTGCCTCAACATCCGTGTCCTCAGACAAATCTCTGACTACAACTACAAAACCATCAGCAGCAAAGAAACGTACTTCGCAGGCAGAGCTCTTAGCTGGAGCTGTTAAACGAAAAAGGTATTGAATCTATTGATGTTAACTATTGGTAATGTGGTAATGTCATCGCGATTTGTACTTGTATAGCATTATTTCAACAGTATGCACCGTGTGAGCTGTGATGTACAGTTTGAGTACTGCGTCGTCATCATCATCACTTTTTCAATTTTGCTTTAGTTTGTGAAAGGCAACAACCAGTAGTTGAATTCTGCGGTTTTCTTGGTCTTTTTTTATTGAATACAAAGTTAGTCGATTAATTTCAGTTAATGTTTGGCCATGAGTCAACCTAATTTTGCACTCAAACCCATGTACTATTTTACTTGACCTCAAAACTAATCACATACCTAGAAGGTTGAGCTGACTTGGGCGCTGGTTAGTGGTTACGGAACATATGGCTACCATTGACCCATCCCAGTACTAACCACACTGAATGTAAAGGAACTGTGTGTGTGATAGTATTGAAGATCTACAGTTTTGTGATGACTTACGTTCTGTGAACAGATCAGATGCCGAGTCTTCAGGCAACGAACCATCTCAGTCTTCAGAACAGCAAGGTGAGCAAACAGCTTTCGGTGATGGATTGAAGCATGCGCTGCACAGCCTGCATAGATCTTTGTCAATGCAGGGAATGGCCCAGATAGTTCAGAGTGTTTATGTGGGTCAGGGTTCACGTCCACTACCATGCTTCACCTAGGTAC
>Ga0056128_1007957_pt1 | contig 13387 bp, 7 predicted proteins | sample WorMetLIZISLAND2_FD_71113 | JGI IMG/M metagenome (GOLD analysis project Ga0056128, IMG submission 71113) | Marine gutless worms symbiont microbial communities from Max Planck institute for Marine Microbiology, Germany - Olavius geniculatus... ... | reverse complement strand
AGAGGTCAAGAAGACAGAGACATGATACTTGTTGTGCACCAATGGCATTGACGAGATGATCGTGAATGTACAGAAGAGCAGTTTCAGTGGAATGATGTTTAGAGTAGGCAGACTGGTGTGAGGCCCCTATAATGGGGTCTGGGGACGAAGTTCCCATCGGGGTCCAGGGGCAGAGCCAGGCAGGAGACAGGGGGCGAAGCCCCCTGAAGCTAAAACACTTTTGGCTTTTAGACGTTCACTGAGAGCCGCAAATTTGCTCATTTTTTTAAAAAAAATTTGAAACGCAACAATTCAGTTACAGTTTGTGTTGTCTTTGCAAAAAGTGAAGTCTAATAGGCCGCAATACGTCACAGATTACTATACATTAATGAAAAGTAATAGACTTGTCCGTTTTGGGTAAACTTTTCACATGTTTAGTTATTTTATATTTGAAATATATTTTTTAAAAACTAAAAAATTTTTTTATACCTAGCATGAGGCCCTGAGCATACGCGAGGCCTCCCCCGGCCGGGGTACGGGGGGCCCTTCCGCCGACTCTGCCTATATTGAGACACCAGTCTACCTAAAAACCGCCGATCAAGCGCACGTCCTAGAAAGAAATTGTTTATATAACTTACCACAGATTAGTCTCATATCTGTAGCCAAACTTTTTCAAAAGGGATTTGACTCAAGTCATTTTCGCGGTTTCGGAGGACGAGAAGGAGCTTCGATCAATTGGGTCGAAAACATCAAATGATCGGTCTTAAATCTATGGCGTCGGACAGCATCGGGTTACAGAAATAGCTGCGGTGGTCTGCGGTTAATAAAAAACAATTTCTTGGATCTGAGGTGATCTACGGTTGACCTGTGGTTGATCTGCGGTGTTCCCGTAGACCGGAACTTGTTCGTTTTGCATAATACCGAACTGTTTATGCGAGACTGTGTGAGTTACGTCTTTACAACCATGCTGAGGGGACTTATTACTCCAAATCTTACGGCTTCCTGTGTTTACGGCCGACAGACGCAGCCGAGTGCTAATCACGAGGCTGCACGACGAAGAACTTTAAAAAAACTGCGTTGCATAGTTACTCGTATCGCGGGAAGAAGGTTGCCTGCGTGCAGTGACGCCTCGGGTGTGATGTATTAGCGGCGTGAGTTATGACAGTTGAACTGTTATGACAGTAACGCTGCCGCGGGCGGGCGCCGCTAGGGGTCAGTGTTGAGCTAAGCTTCAGCGCCTGCTGCAGTGAAGCGTGCATCGTTTATCTCTATCTGTCAGTGTGTTTATCAGCTCGTGACGACTACAGTAGTCGCCTTGCCCCGTCGCTGCTGCAGTTTGCCGTCCTGCTTGAGGCAAAACAAAACGCGAATTTTTCACACTTAGTTCTTTAAGCCTCAGCCGCAGGCTCCACGCACTTCGGTTTGTCGTAAATTATTGTGCGTTATAGCTCTTTATGGGAAATTCGTCGCATAGCTACTGAGCATCACCTGCCATATAGGATCACAGAGTATTACCTGCCACCCGACACAGATGAACGCACCCCGCCTTAACCCCAACCAGACAGACCGATTTTTGATTTACTTCCCCAGGAGGGATGAAAGGCTGAGTTGACCTAGGTCTCAGCACATGTATACGGTCATCGGACGTTTTCTGTTGCCGGTGTCGTGGGAAATTTGTCGCACCTGGAAAATTTTTCCCACCTCCATATTGTCATAATGTAACTAACCCTAACCCTAACCCTAACCCTAACCTCAATCCTAGCTCTAATCCTAACCCTAATCTTGACCGTGCTTTTAACCCTAACCTTAACCCTAAATTTAACCATATCCTTAATCTTAACCCTAACCCGTACTGCTGCGTGTGGGAATAATTTTCCGGTTCGACGAATTTTCCACTATACCGGTACTCTATTTACCTACTCCGGAAAGATGGAAGAGCTGAGTTTGGTGTTGGGTATATAACTGGATGGTATTTGGGTGGTTTACCTGTCCGAAGACAGTCACCCATACAAGTAGCTGACAGCGACTTGGCTGTCCGGACACCCTGCCGTTATTCTACCAAACCACCGTTGTGGAACATTCTGTACAACGAAGCCACAGCATGTTTACATGTTCGATGTCACAAGGCATGTTGGGTGCGACTTGTTGGCAGGGTTGTTAGCAATACCGGCATGAAGTATTGCAATAGCAATAGCAATTGCAATTGCAAGATTTTTTCTAAGTCATTATTGCAATACGATTCCAATACTTTTTGCAATACTTTACTGTTTGCTCCCTCAAATAAATTTCGATCTTTGGTGCTGTGTACAACTTTTTTCTAAATTTTAGGTCAACTTTAGACTATGTGATAATGTGGTAAACCTAGAATTTAAGCGATAAGCAAGTCGTGTTGACATGTTACTTTTTGTTCAGCCCTTTTCATTTGAAAAAACAAAAGAACGAAAAGATTTTTTGCGTAATTAAACAGCATGCTTACGATTAAAAGTGTGCTTTACATCAAAAAAGTATTGCTTTCAAGTATTGCAATATTTCAGTTCTAAAAGTACTGCAATACCGCATGCAATACTAAGCAACTAAACAACCCTGCTTGTTGGGCACGAAATCGACAACGAGTCAAAGTAGTGGGGTTTAAGCTTTATTTGCCGTGCTTATTACTGTTTCTCTGAGTTTGACATAGATAGAGCCGGGTTTTTTAGAACATTTTCAAATTCACGGTCGAATGGAGGAGAGATAGAAAAAATGTGCGTTTTCAACGGAAAACTGGCGATAAAGGCCAAGGTTACTATTAATCACTAATAGGAAATGGCATACACATGAGATAAAAATCATTGACCTTGAATAACTTTGAAGGTCAGTACTGCAACAGGAACTGTATAGACTGTAGCGCATCTCTCCTAGCGACAGCTGGGCTTTCTTGTTTTGCTTTGTTTTAATTCACGCGCGCCAGCGGCCGATCGGCTTACTACTCTTTATAAAAGCCAAACGTTTATTGCTCGTGAAAACCGCATTCGTTTCCCCTTCTGCCAGTCGTTGAGGCGCGATGAAAATGATGATAATGACAATGCGTCTATGGAAATGGGTAAGCGATACATTGAAGTTTCTGATCAACGTGACAGAAATAGTTGGCTTGTCCCATTCAAGTTATATAAACAGTTCCGCAGTAGCTGAATGCTTTTTTCATCGGTGCTGATGACGATTTCTGGATAACACTATAGTCAGCGAGTGAGAGTTTTCGACGGCTTGCCAGCGCGTATCGCCGTTTTTAAAGTTGAAGTATAGAAGTATAATTGGCTTTCTTCTGCAGCGAATCCATTATTATGGGGCCGTCCTTCATAGAAGGAGGCCCCATCATGTGTTGATCCTGTCCGTCTGTCTGTCTGTCCCGTGCCTTCACATAGAGGGAAAACGAAAAGGCCTACGAATACCAAACTTGGTAGGAAGGGTCCCTGGAACACCAGCACCCCGTGGACCAATTTCAAGGTCAAGGGGTCAGAGGTCAAGGTCACGGCGGCTAATTGTGTTGTTGACAAAAAATCCCCATAACTTCTCCGCCTGTTGTCCGATTAACTTGATATTTGGCAGGTAACGTAAGGATCCCTTGCCGCTTTGCACAGACCTAGAAAGCCCAGAAACAGCACGCACGTACTCAACTGCAAGAACGGCCCCATAGCGGGCGGCCCCTCAACGGCCGCACCCTCTTGTTTTATTTTGCTGCTGGTGGTGAGTGAGTGCGACGTCTGGCGAGTGTCACGAGAGAACGGTCTGCCACAGCGCGTACACCGTCATCACCTGACAGCCAATCACAGGTTGTCAGCATGTCCAGTGCTTGCGGATCAGTGGTGCCGAAGATTGCCAACATTTCTGAAGCCAGCGCTGAAGTATTTATGGCGACAGATGTGACGTGATTGAAATTTATCGCAGATTGCGCGTCTACAGAAGGATCAATACCGTATTCTGTTAGGCCGCGGGTTTGTGACAGTATCCAGATTTCAGCTGAGCCAGACACTTTGCTACTGCTGCTGCTGCTGCTGATGAGGATGATGATGATGACGTTTTTGTTACTGATATAAACTTTAACCGTTGTATATAGCCCCCAACTTTTTATAGGCTATTAGCTTAATATATGGCTTTGATCTTACCAATGTTTATCTTTTCCTGTCAGCATTTCTTTATGTTACCAGCCATCCAGGTCAGCATACCCTGGCCACCCTTCTGTGCATAGGAGCAATGAGTACCACCCAGCGAAAGCTGGGACATAAGCAGGCACACCGCGTGATGCGGTAGCCCCGTATCCGGGGTCACCTCGCAGTGTAAACTGGTGTCTGGCTGAGAGCTAAGGAAACGGATATCAGCACCGCTTTATGGGTCTTATGGCTCGAGAAAGACTTTACGTTTCTTATGTACACATAGATTAAATGCTTTAGCCATTTTTCGTGGAATGACCTTTTCTATGCGGATCTGTCGTTACGGAAGTACTTGCTTGTGTTCAGATACTGACGGGTGAAGATTGGAACGCCGTGATGTACGATGGAATACAAGCGTACGGAGGTGTTACGTCGTTCGGTGCAGTCGTCTGCGTTTACTTCGTCGTCCTCTTCATCTGCGGCAACTGTATCCTCATCTACGCCTCTTACATATACATATTACCATATTAATAACCATATTAATGGTTTTACCATTATTTCAACCCTATACGCTCCCACTCCTGAGCGATTGTAATATGTGGACGGCTTCACCATATTACACAGTTTGTAATAATAATAATAATAATAATAATAAACTAATTTGTATAGCGCCAGTGTGTCGATTGACTTCAGAAGCGCTAAATCATGACAGAATCATCGTGCAAGTTATACCCCATTTACACGATCGAGCAAACATCGAGCAAACATCGAGCAAATATGAAGCATGCATAAAGCATAGCCTACACGAAGCAGCATCAAGCAAACATCGAGCAAACATCGAGCAGACATCGAACAAGCATCGGGCAAACATCGAGCAATTATATTATGTTAGCTGGACGAGCCAGCTTCATCGTGTAAACGGGGTATTACTGGCAAATTGATGTAGCCAGAAGTCAAAAACACTATCGCCAAAAATGCAAATTTGCTAGAACACCGTGTGTGAAAAAATGTGTCTAAAGTTTACTTACCGTGCAAAACTTTGGCAAATCTACGTATATCTTCAAGGTGACTAAAATTATCCAATTAAAGTTTTTTGTGTAATTTTTGTGCAATTTTATGTAGGCGAAGTCATTTTGTTGTATTTTATTGTATTGATGTTTTTTGTTGCACTGCTCAGTTTCGCCGTATGTCGTACCCGTTTGACATTACAAGTATTTATTTTGTCAGAACAAAAGATTATAAAAGTTAATTGATTAATTGCGAGCCGTAGACTAGTTATCAGTTATAGCTTTGTTGGTGGCGTAGCATAGTGGTTAGAACGGCGGACTTGGCCGGCGAACTTTGCCTATCCTGCGCTAGACTGATGGATGGCTGCTTGACCACTTTGTGGGCACGGCGTCCGCTATCAGTCAACCAACAAGGCCAACTCAGCCTGCCATTTTCCCGAGGTCGGTTAAATGAGAGTAACCCATTTATATGGGTTACGGAAGGTAGGGACCTTAGTACAACTCACTGGGGCTGCCTAGCCGGCCGCTGCGCCAACCTGTGTCTGTAGGCTGCACGCGGTGGCTGTGCGACCGGCGGCTCTGGTCAATGACGAAAGCGTATTAGAGGTGTGTTCGCGACGATGCGCTATACAAATTGACGACCTTTCACTTTTTTACCCCGTTTACACGAGGAAGCAACATGATGCAGACTTAGAGCACACATCGTGCACGTGTACATTGAGTACATTTGCTTCATGTTTGCTTTTTCTTGTAAACGGGGTATTATTGATTTCTCGCTAAAGTTGTTTATGCGACGTTGACGCGGTACGTGAAAAAGTAAAGGCGTGTACAGAGCGACGTAACTGAACTGAACTGACACGGTTTAGTTTTTGACGAACTGACCAATGAGCAAGCAGAGCGAGCTTGTTGGTCATTGGTCGATGCGAACGTGAGCGTAGTCACGTCGGCCACCGACGCCGTTAGACGGTGCCTACTGTAATGCATTGCTGTTGGCCATTGGTCATTTCGTCAAAAACTAAACCATGTCAGTTCAGTTCAGTTCAGTTGCGTCGCTCTGTGCGCACCTTAAAATATATGTACCGGTAGTATATGTGGAGATTTCCGATGCGATCGCTCATGATATCGTACCGGCAGACTGTGTAATAAATGACACTGGCTATTAATATCTGTATATGCTTAGACCGGACGATGATGACGTCGCTATTAATCTTGACCGTGTCTGTGTCCGCTAACAGACATTCTACTCAATGTGTTCTTGGCTATCGCCGTTGACAACCTGGCTGATGCCGACGCACTGGGAGAAAACGAAGAAGCGAAAGACGACGACTCGCCGGAAGTCGATGCCGACGACGTCGTCTACGAGGTGTGTAAAAGAAGATTTTAGAAAGAAACGGTTAAACGTTTAAGGTTTGACTAATCATAATGATTTAATCATAATGATCATAATCATAGTCATTTATTAATAATACAATTTCTATAACGCCTTAATGTCCTAAAATACAGAGACGTCTATTACGTAATAGTAACCTATTTTAGAGTTATGGAGCGTCACCTGCCGTATAGGATCACACAGTCTTACCTGACACAGGTGAATGTGCCCTGCTTTGCTCGAGGCAGGCAGACCGGTACTCGATTTATTTACTCCAGAGGGATAGAAGGTTGAGTTCACCTGGGTGGTTAGTTATATACGAAGATTATCTGTCCACAGACAGTCATTCATCTAATTAGTTTTAGCTAGCGAATAGATCTATTGACATTTTGTCGATCAGTCAAAAGTCTGAATCTAAAATTTGACATCAACCAATGGAGTAATTGCATAAGCAGCATATTCCTGACATTATTGTCTATCGATTTTTAATGCATTTTTGTATTATATAATGTACAAACGTCGGCGCATATAGCGAAGACAATACTAGCAAACTCGGTTGTTAGTGTAGCCGAGAGTACTAAAGAGCCTTGTAGACACGTACTGATAATACACTGTTTTTTTTGTTTTGCACTATAATTTTTACTTATTATTTATTTTCATTTACCTAAACGCTCTGTTTGCTTGGCTTAAGCGATGATTTGGTCCCGGAGCACTATTCTGATTGGCGTAATCAAAACAATCAGAGAAAAAAAAACAGGTTAAGGCAAATTTATTAAGACTGTAACCAATAATGACGTCACTGATTGGTGTAATGACGTCATCGAGTGTTGTGATGACGTCACAGGTGGAGCCGGTGGAAGGTGACGTAGATGCGGAAGCAGAAGGGCATCATGATGATATCAGTGAGAAAGCGCTGCCGTACGGCGAGGACATCTCACGCTTTAATCACATGTAATGCCGCACGTCTCTGTGCTTATTTTATTCATTTGCTTTTAATATATTTCTGATAGGCCCCCTATTGGTACGCTAAGTTCTTAGTAGGCCGCTCTGTATATTTTTAGTTGTGTGTAGTTAAAATTAGTTAAACTACTTAAGTCTGCACTGCTATTTATGGCGATAGAGGAGTGGTTTGTTGACGTAGGGACAGCATAGAGGCGGAGAAATCGCCGACCAAGTCGAAGCACGTGACCATAGAGACTATGGACACGGTCGACACGGACGTCATAGACGACGCGCGCGGTAAATTACATACTGATTTACGGCATGTTTCGTGTATAATTACTTATACAGCGTGTATAGTCGGCTGGGGAGGGAACCCCCATTTGGAGTCCCCCCCGCTTCAGACCCCAGCCGCACCGATTTATGTCCAACATTGGGAAAACGAAAAAACAACGACGGGTTGAGGTCTGGAGAGGGGCTTGCACCAAAACATTTTATTTTAGCATTAAAAAATTAACAAATTTTCTGTGGAAGATGCACAGCCCCTCCACAGACCCTTTTTGTGGCGTAGAGGGATACCCAACATTAGGGAGACGAAAAACAACGACGGGGTTGGGTCTTTTACCTCTTTTACCCCTTTTACCCCTTTTACCCTTTTACCAGCCGACTGAGGGTTTGAGAAAATACCAGATGATACGACAGTGAAATGACAAGTTAGTGATTACGAAGAGACAGTCCAGTGGGGTACAGTAGCGAAGGATAATCTCACTCAAGAAACAATTTTAGAGGTGCATTCCATTCCTCACCTTAGAACGACATTTCTGACGCCAAGTCAATGCCAAGTTAAATTTAAACATCTGGCACGTGAACTTATCACTACGGTCAAGAGTCTAGCTTTTCACTTATGGGGTTGCCACTATTTCTACGCAGAAACAAGAAATTTAGCTCTCGCGTGTAAAAAGCAACTAGAGTTTATTATGCCTCGTTAAACTCGCACAATACATTCTACGTGTTGAAACGTGCTTACATTGTATCTGGAATCGATGGTGTATTCTGCCTGCGACAGTTATAGGCCTAAACGGAAGCGAGACGTTTCAATCGTTCTGCTCGACTAGAGTGAGATCATGGGTGGGAGATATAGGACAACGAAGTAGGTCGTGATTTAATTATTGTCGGTGTTGGGGTGTTTTTGTGTCGGGCAGAAAGCGGCGGTGAGACGGAGGACGAGGACGAAGGTTTGGGTGACGACGAAGAATTCGACGACGAAGAAGAAGACGAAGACGGCGAACCGTCGGGCGCCAGGCCGCGACGAATTTCCGAGCTCAAAATACCCAACAAAGTCAAACCGATTCCACTCGCCAGCTCACTTTTCGTGTTCTCGCCGACAAATCGGTTAGACGGTTAAATGGTTAAATGGTATTTCTCTTTATAGGATGCCCATTTCAGAGCTACAGAGCATTGCCTACCAAATGGGATTCCAATCACCCAGTGTTACCTGCAGCCCGACAGACTCACCATAACAGCAGCCAGAAAGGCCGATGAGTATCGGCCTTTCTTTTTTACATACGCGGAGGGATGGAAGGCTGAGTTGACCTTGGTGTTGGTTATACACCAACATGGTGTACCTGTCCGCATACAGTCAACCATCCAAGTAGTAAGTAACCACTTGATAGCGACCCGACCGGGAGTCGAACCCATGACCTCACGATCGCAAGTCTAACATCTTAACCGTTACACTACCAGGGCAACAGAAGTTTTTTTTTTTTAAATACGAATATGCACAATGATAGAACTATAACCAGTACTATTCAATGGGCTCTAGAAAACGCCACCACGGACTACGGAGGGCCAAAAGGGTTTTTAGAGCAAAATGGACCTAAAATACTGTCTCAATTGAGCGTTAAATGTTTTGCGAGCTTTGTTTTTGTTATTGAAGTTTAATTAGCGTCATGGTCTGTCTCTTACATTGTTATTCGTTGGTCCAAAGGTCCGTCTTGGATAAAGTTTTCTAGCTTTTTAGTCATACCGCTGCTTTTCAGCAGGGAAGAAAGTAGCATACTGCTGATCTTCGTTAATTTTTCAGCGCTTTTTCTGTAACCGCGGCAAACATTCATTTAGAACGAATGATATGCCTTCCATTAATAACGTCAGTTCATTCGTTCCAGGGCTTGATTCATTCTCTGGGTACAAAATTGTTCATAATTTTGGTTGTAGATTGTGAAACTATTTGAGCGTTTGTGTTTATTTCACACAGTGTGGTACCCCCGGGTTTTTTTGTCTTTTTCATTTCATTTTAATGTGTGAATCTAATGCTGCGCTAGTGAAAAAATGTATGATACTTTGCGCTGTATGGTCTGCAGATTCCGTGTGCTTTGTTTTAAGTTCTGTTCTCACGCGTATTGGGGTAATTTTATTCTCGTCTGCATTCTCATCAGTAGCTCGGTGTTGGCTGCTGAGGACCCGCTTTCCGCCAGATCGCCGAGGAATCAGGTCTGTACGCCATCAGCAGTATTTAAAGGTAAAATGGAAAGGTAGCGTATAACTCTTAATAGCAAATTCGTCTCAGAGCCACCACGGAGCGTCACCAGCCATATGAAATCACACAGTATTAGCTACCACCTGACACAGGTGAACGCGTCCCGCCTTAACCCCAGCTAGATAGGCTGGTACTCGACTTCTCTACCCCGGAGAGATGGAATGCTCAATTGATCTCGGTGTTGATAATATACTTAGATGGAAGTTGAACCAACGACATCTCGATTATAAGTCCGACACCTTACAGTTATACCACCAAGCAAGATATAGCCGGCTGTATTTTTGCGATCTAGAGCACATAGCGTTAAGCGCGTACTAGCTACTGTTGTAATTCCGTCTCTCCGGCTGTCTGCCTGTCATTCCAGCCGTCCGTTAAAATCCGGTACCAATTTAAGCCCAGGTGAGATTGAGATTTCCACTTTTGATCGCGTGATAACATAAAGTTTCTAGTTTTTTTCGTGACAAAATTTTGTGCAGCTGGATGAAAGAATTTCCCTCAAATGAAGGTTTCAAAAAGGGTATTTCCTAAGATATCGTTATTTCACCGTTATGAACTTGTCTAGCATGAAAACGGTAGCAGAGAGACATGGACTAGCTGCTTATCATAAGCAGCAGTACTGACGAGCTTTTCAGGGGAACCAACGTCGATGACCTTGGACGCTTAAAATTCGCAAGGAGTGAATTTTTTTATGACTGCAGGCTGTGACGCTTATTTTAAAGGCAAACTGCGTTTAAATTACTTTAAACGAAGGCTGTCGCGCGTTTCGTGATTATTAACTTAAATTTCTTGTTGCTTTGCTTAATGAAGTTTTCTAGTCTTCTTTTGTTTGCTTGTCTGTAAGATTGAAATTGTGTATAATTTTTATGATTCTTTGTGTTAGTCATAGCATCGAAACGGGGTTACTAATAATCAGCGAGTGCTCATTCTTTTAAAATATTTTAGTTTCCGTGAAAGTTTTCCATAGAATATTTTGATTAATGAAGGCTGTGCTGTTTGCACTTTTCTGCGTAAGATGAACAGAATGATTAATCCGACATCAACTTTGTGTAAGTTGTGCATAAATTACTGGTTGATGAGCATTTTGCTTTTCTACCAATCCCGTTTTTATTAAGAATTATTCCATGTATTTTATTTGGCGAAAAAAATGTTGTCTTTGTTCTCGTTGTTAGCAAAAATAGGCTACGAATACGAATTTCCGTCTTTAGGAAACTGTATATCGGGCCAGCCATATTAAAAATACATGAGCTTTAACTGATCATAGCTGCTAATCGGTAGCAGCTGTCGTAGTGCTAATAAATAATGCTTGTGTTTGTGCTAACACTAACAGGTTCTCCGGTATTTTGATTACTTTTTTACAACCGTTTTCACAATCGAAATAGCTGTAAAGGTACGTGCCGAGTGTCAGAATTTTATCTTTATTTTTTCGTTAAAAAGTTCTTGCTAGTCAAACGCATGATTTTGCTATATTTATTAATGTTAAATAATACTGACTATAAACTTGTGCTTTTATTTTATGAAAAAATGTTTTATTGTGGCGATTAAATGTTCACATTTGTATCAAGAGCTACCAAAAGCAAAACAATAAACTACACAATGTGCGGTATAATTGTGGCTAAACGGTAAGTCGTAGAAAGTCAGCGATGGTATTTTCGGATAGGGCGCTGCGACTTTCCATAAGCTGTTGATAGTAATCACGTTTCTATCTGCAGCGGTTTGGCTGCAATTTTCAGTGGAAAGTTTCAAGCTATAAGTGGCCGTATCTCAAAAACGGTGAGAGATATGGTCAAGGTTACTATTAATCACCAATAGGAAGTGACATATATGCTCTTTCAGATGAGATGAAAATCATCGACCTTGGATGGCCTCTAAGGTCACTGACAACCAGTACGGTCGACTGTCCTAGCGACAGCTGGGCTTCTTACTATTGAATAGCATAAAGACTTGTGTAGACTATTAAAGCGGTCTGTTTGTCGTTTGATGAGCAGATTATAGCGTACGGTTTGGTGCTTCATAAAAACTCGTTTTGTCGGAGTATGTTCAACTTGCTAGACTTGCTCGTCGTCGCCGTCGCTCTTATTTCATTCGTACTCGAGTACGTATTCCGCGATTCATTTAGCATATGATTAGCAGCAGGTAGGCCTATTATATATAGCCTATACTGTCTCTAAAGACTTCTGTAAACCTTTAGGGATTACTGGTAAACTCCTCTGAACTGGGGTTAGAAAGTTTGACATATTTGTGGAGGTAAATTCGTGATTTTATATGTCGAATTGGGTCTTGTTGTTTGGGTCCAAATTTAGGCCCGTTACTCATGCCGTACGTGGGTTGTGTTTGTTAGGTTACAGCAGGTTGTGCAACTAAAAGTTAATGGGCTTACGTTTAATTGTAACTGAGTAGTTCGAGTTTCAGTCAGTTCGGCGTCGGCGGAACATTTCTTGCATTGGAATTATTGCTTCATTTTGATTGAGGTGCTGATATAAGACATAACATGTTCACACTGTGGTCGTGCTTTAAGGAATTAAAATTTAACGTGGGCGAATTATCAGCCACTCTTCTGCTGATTGGTGGTTAATAGATGGTTAATACTTGCATTTTTAACTAGTTTACTGCATGACCAGTTTGGTTTACGGTCCGCTGCTAGAGTAGTCTGTGTAGGGTAAAGCCCAAATTCCATTACGCCGACTTTCACCTAAACTTCCCCGCGGGGAAAGTCGTGGACACAAATTATGAAAGTCGCGGACACAAACGGCGACAAATCATGAAACCATACAGTTTCGGTGAAAGTCGCCGACACAAATCACGAAAGTCGCGGACACAAACCATCTTGACATGTCGAGATGTTTGCGACAAAGTCCGTGACAAGTCCGCGATAAAATCCGGGACAATTTACGACAAAGTCACGGACTTGTCACGAGCACAAATCATGAAAGTCGGCGACGTGATTTGTGACGCGGACTTTCATGATATGTATCCGCGACAAGTTCGCGACTTTGTCGTTAACTTGTCCCGGACTTTGTCGCAAAGTCGGCGTAATGGAATTTGCGCTTAATCGGAGTTGGTCGATCCATTGGTCACGTGACCTATGACGTCACGTGACCCCAAAAGGTCACGGTCGTGACTCCAATATCTTTGAGGTCTTGTATTTCCATATCAGTGGAGGATAGACACGTACGTGGTCATCATTGACCACCGATAGGGAACCAATCGCCTCAACAGTTTTCCGTTTTTCTTCGTGTTTTGCACGGTCTGGACAGTCTACATTCATAGGTGTACAAACGTGTTAGAAAAAAATATTTAAAAATGTTTAAAAACATTTTTTAAAACGTGACAGAAATAAAAACGTTTAAAAAACGTTGAATAAAAAAAAAACGTTGGCCATAATTTGTTCAACCTCTTGCCTAATGCCTAATGCTGTAAGTGCAGTATACCTTGA
>Ga0056128_1007954_pt1 | contig 13392 bp, 3 predicted proteins | sample WorMetLIZISLAND2_FD_71113 | JGI IMG/M metagenome (GOLD analysis project Ga0056128, IMG submission 71113) | Marine gutless worms symbiont microbial communities from Max Planck institute for Marine Microbiology, Germany - Olavius geniculatus... ... | reverse complement strand
CGCTACCTGTAACCTTCTGGTTACATTCGGGGACGCGCATTGGGCCGAGCTGATACGGCCTCAGCGCTGGGCAGGTGTAAGAGCCTGTCCACCCCGGAGGTAAGGTAAGGTAAGGTAAGGATATAATCACAACTGAGTAAATATTTACGCGAAACATGTATACCTACTTTCTTGTGCGCCACCGTGTAGAAATCAATTAGCGAGTTACTGGCAGTGATTAGAGTTGCTGAAATATTTAGCAATCGGGCGGTTTATAGCTCAATTAGTGCTGTGCAAACGACCAATTTCGTGATCAAGTCGAGTCGACCGATACTCACTGACTCGCGGCGTCAAATTGGCGTGAAAACCGGAAATTAGTTGAACACGCGCGCCAGCCGTCATGCGCAGTTAACTCGGCCAGATAGGGGGAGACGGTACCCCCTGGCGGCGGTCTTAACCCCTCACCCCTCCTCGTAGGGCGAAATGGTCCGACTAAATCACGGACTGATTGGCATAGCACGTGTTTCCCGCCGACAGGCGTCACGTGACAGCTGACTAACGGATGATTATAAATAAGTAACATTGCAGCGCTGTGAATTATTCTGTTAACACGCGTTGCATGTTCGACAAGCTACCGTTACCTGCCAACATCTGTCAATCAAACTGTCCAACCAGCTATGAGACTTGACCGCTTGAAAATTCCGGTTGCTTTACGCTGAGACCTAATTAGTATTAGGATGAGTGATCCTTGCATGTACAGTGTTTCATAATTCTTTATTTTATAATTCACTTAAATAATGATCAATTTACATGAAATTTTTCATCAATGCTGATTCAAAATATTTTAACAAATTATGACAGTTGATTAAATATTCTTTGCTAGTCGTGACGTAACACTGACGTCACAATATGTTACGGGTACAAGCTTGCTAGTCTCAACTATTTATTTAATATTTAATCAACTGCCATATTTTGTTTGAATATTTTGAATTAGAATTTTTTTTCAGCTACAACTGGTGAAAATTTTGTATAAATTAATCATCATTTGAGTGAATTATGAAACAAACTAAAAGAGATCCTTTTTATAAAACACTGTGTATAGGCCTACAGTGTTCCTCGATAGTTAATCAAGCCACCAGCGTACACTCAGCCTAGCCATCCCTTTTCAGATACAATGAGTACTGGCAATGGTATCGGTTATTGCTAGGGAAGAAACGACGATTACTGCGTATAGGTCCTGCTACCAGACTGCTGGTAACCTGACCTAACTCAGCTAACTGTGCACCCCCGCGGAACCGCTTCGAAAAGGCGTTGGTCGTCCCTACATCATTCCGTAATCTTAGAGCAAAAACGTCTTCATCCCGTTACTGTCGTAGCAAACGGACCGCGCGATGTGCATATTTCTGTTTACAGCCGTGCTTCCAAGTGACGTCACACGATACGTCGGTGATAAATAACTAACCAAATTATACCGTGGGCACGACGGCTTTACTCCAAAATGTGAGAATGTTTCCCAGAACTGAAAGCGATAGATCCCAAGCAAAATAATGATTCGTGAAATTACTTTCCAAGTAACCCGACCTATGTAGTCACGAACTCACGATACCTCAGTGTTACGGACGGATGGACGGGCAGACGGACAGACAGACAGACAGGCAACATACGACGGTAATACGGCGCTTTGCCCTGCTTGCATTTTGCGGTGCGTGCTAAAAATGTGGAGGCGTAATTGCTATAAATATTCTGCTCGGAAACGGCGTGAGTTATCTTGGTGCAATTGAGGCGACGTTCACAACTTCACACTAAGATGGTGCCTATATGTGCGACAGAAACTCGCGTGTGACAAAAACAACGTGGGGAGCTGTTAATCAACTCGGGTTTGGCAGCGCCATCGCACGAGACGCCACCAGTGCGATGGCGTGATAGCGCTGCCAAACCTGAGTTACACTGTACGTATCTGCGCCCTGTTTTTGTTGCATGCGATGTTTTGTTGAACATGTAGACATCCTATAAGTTCGTGATATTTCGCTTGCTTGCCGTGAAATGTCACATGACGTCGTTAGTTCGAACCTCACTCGCTAGATGTCACGCTAACCACCTAAACACCGCTATTTCTTATGGTACGCAAGTAACACATAGCGCGCTTAAACTGTGTCGACTGTCGAGCTGACATTATTCAGCAACACGCTGACGGTAAGTCGCGGTTGCGATGCTGAGTGATATCACCTTTTAATGATTTTTGCTGTTGTCGATGTTAGGCCTAATCGATGTCTGTCAACGTGCGTACGTTGCTTGCAAACTGCAATTTTGTACGTTTAGTAGCAAACTAATAGCCCAATCGAAAGTAACGAAAAGCAGAAAGATAAAGACATCACAGTGAGAAATGCGTTTGTGTGTCTGCGTGCGTGTGTCTGTGAGGGTGTGATTGTTTGTGTGTGTCCGTCGTGTCGACTAGAGGTCCGCAATTTTGTCCAATGTTCCGCCCATTCAACTCCGTTCTTCCTGTGCCGCTGCTAAATTAGCTCAACCAGCGTTTGGTGCTTTTATGCGCTTGTCAACCGACGTTATTGTATAAACGACAGTACAGTCAACGCGAATCGCGTCCCGCCCTATCCTGCTCTGTTTTGTCGTGTTTTGTACATTGCCCGCTTATCGGGTTTACTCAAAAAATTGGTTTTTAGAACAACTACTTTTCATGCGTGCTTAAAAGCTTTTAAAAATCAAAAAAAATAAAAAATTTGGGTTTTGTGGTTTTTATTCATCCCTGTCTGTCCCTCGATCTAGCCGTCTGTCGGTGTGTCTCTGTGTCTGTGCGTGTTTTACACAAAAATCTCGCGGCAAGTCACAAGTCATATTGTTCCATGCAGACCAGCAGACTGAGTCCTCTGTAATGACATTTTTGTTCCGTGACAGCTATTATTAGTATTCCACTTGAGATTGACTAATTGGAATACGAAGTTCTTCACTACATCGAACACATTGGCTACAGCAACCGATTTTTTCCTGTGAGGACTAGAATTTTTTTAGTTTCTTAAGTGGTTTACTTTTTACAGTGTTTTAAAACAGTTTTTGGGTTTATCTTTTTAATGTACACAGAAGACACAAAATTTTGGCCCAGGAAGAACATCCTGTACACCATTTTCCATGTTATTGTGACATCATTTTTTTTATAAATTATAACAGTGTACAACTGTACATTAATAGTAATTAGACACAAAACGTAGCGCAATTATCCCAGTCTGTCAAGTAAACTTACCTGTATTAAATTTCACATTAAATAAAAAAACTAAAAGCTAAAATTTGGATTTTCGGGTTTTTAAAGAGTTTTGGAAGGTTCTTTAAACCAGTTTGTCAGCCATAGCCGCAACTGTTCGAGGACCGGGACAACAAAGTGTCACTTTTTACGCGCAAAAGCAGCTACTGCTTTAGCGCGTCTTAGCTATCGCAATTCTGTCCGTCTGTCTGTCTCTCTGTCTGTTACACGGTATATAGGTCAAAAATGGTGCAAACTAGGATTGCCAAATTTTCATTGTCGGCTATCTGGAAAACTCTAGTTTGGGAAGCGTAAAGCTTATCCATAAATTCGTAGGGGGTCACCTCGAACGAGAACGCTAAATAAGAAGGGGTAGGAAAAATTTGCGATTTTTAGCCAAGTCGCTGTATCTCAATAACGGTGAGAGAGAGGGCTTAGGTTACTATTAATAACTAATAGGAAGTCGTACACTGGCTTTTTATTGCCACTGAATTCAATGACCTTGGATGACTTTGAACGCCATAATAGGAGTTTTTACTGGATTTTTTGGCGTTTTCGGGCTGCGAGACACATTTCAAGAGCGAATTGCGTCGAAATCAATTGAAATAGACATGGAAAAGCTGCTTATGAAATTTTCAGCATTAAATGTAGATTTCGACGGTTTAATTCTCCACTTTCTATGCTCAAGGAAACCTGCGCACGAAAGCATCAAAGAGCGGCACCCTTGTAAAAGTCGTTATTATAGCGTTGTTGGCCAGTCTTTCGTGAAAACGGTTGCATATAGACATGGGCGTGCTGCCTATCACAACAAACATTAGTGACGAGCTTTTTAGTCGTATCAACATCGATGACTTTAAAAAACGCTGAACTTCCAAAAAGGGTTTTATTGATTTTTGCGATCTTCGCTGCAGCGCACACGCCAAGAATGAACTGCGATGAAATGGCTGGAGATAGACTGACAGTTTGCGAACAGGATCTGCTATAGCCTGTTGCGCGTCTCGTAAGCATTAACTTAAATTTCTTGTTCAAAGCACCCACACAAATGAGTTTCTATGGGCTTAGGCCTACAGACTTTTCTTCACTCTTGCACTTAAAAATGAAAACGTGTTTAGTCCACAAATGTTCTACAATGTCGACATACTTTTTGCAGTACAGCCAATTTTTCGAGCTTACCGTTTGCCTTATCGCTTTAAACTTTGTTTTTTTTGTTCTTTATTAGTTTTTTTCAGGCCCCGTTAGGTAGATACATGCTACTTGGTAAGCCATTCCAAGCGTAGGCTATACTTGTTGCGTTATCGTATATTGTGCCTCACGTTATATGCGCTTTCATTACAAAAAATTCTCTTTACGAGTATTCGTAAACAAAATTCTAGATTTGTTGCTATTGTTGTGGAAAAATAATGTAAAATTATCAATTTCGAAAAGTTGGTATCTGCGTTGCATTGTTGCAGTTGAACGCGTTATTTCTAGTCAGTTACCGTTAACGAAAAGGTCACATTTTCGTTATCGTTCCGTGACCCATCACCGCGCACGTGACAACGTGACGTGATCAAATTCTCTATTGATTGAACGCTCGTGTGACGGCGTGACGCGCCGTATCGGACCGACAGCCGTCTGTTGGGCCCACACGTCCCTCGACCCTCTTCCTTCACCCCAATCCCCGCCCCTTTTACTCTTTTACTCTCTCCCCCAACACGTCGAATAAACGCAATGTCTAATGTAATCTGGAGCTGCTGTCTCTCTCCCACGCTTTAGCGCCTTGACTAGTCTAGCGCACTGCCGGGAATTCAGGGCTACCTAGCAGTGATAACCTACGGCTTGCTGGGGCCTTGGATTAACCACAGAACGCCTGGAAAACACAGATATCACTACAGCTATTAGAACAGTACTACAGTAAGGAATATGCGTGTTACAGTTCTTTGCAGACTTTGCAGTTCGAACGAAGTCACGACACGCTGAATGCGAAATGCGTTTGTCACCAGAACTCCGGCCGTACTACAGCTTACAGCGCTTCACAACCCCACCAGCTTTGAAAAAAGGGGAAAAGGGAAAGAGAATAAAGATAGAAAAAGAGGAGAAAAAAACAGAGCGGAAGAAAGAGGGGCAAGGTTATGAGATGGTATGGAAGTGATATACCATTTTTTCAGAATGTGGTTGGGCTAGCTCCTGCCTGCAGTGCTTGCAACATTAATTAATTTTTCTTCGACATGTTGCATGACTCTGGCTACAGATGGTAAACTTTTCCAAAGCCTTCTCAAAACTTGGTTATTTACGGTGGACATCCAGTCGTACAGATGGTAGACGTTCTTATAGCATTTTTCAAAGTTTGGATGTGTTTATAAATTTTAGTCGAAGCTTCCTTAAACTCCAATTAACTGACGACGGATGGTAGACTTTTTCAGATTGACTATCGCGGGTGGTTAATTTCCAACATGTATAGACTTAGCCGATGGCATACATCTTTTCAAAGCCCAGACCACACAAAAGACTATGAAATAGATGTTGTTTTTTACGTCTGGTTAAACTGAACAGCTATATACAAATGGTAAACTTGGTAGAATGACGTCATTCCTTTCGTCTGTCAGTCGATCAGTCAAGATTTCTGCCATGCAAGGTTTACTTGCTCAACGTCTCACTTCGCCTCGCCTGTCAACGGCTGGTAGTAGGCCTAGGCCTATCCATGGCAGTGATTTCACGAGATATAGCGCTAATCTTTTGATACCGGTACCTTCCTCCGGTGTGGAAACACTAGGATTTTTGAAATTTTAAGTTCTATTAAAGTTTTTAGTTAAACTTTTTAAAAAATTTTTTTTTGGTTTTAGTGTGCAAAGGAGACTGGATAAAAAAATTACTAGCCAAGAAGCACGTCTTATACATTTTCTAAAAATTACAGCAGAACTCACAAATCACCATTAAAATATGAAATTACATATCGTCAGCAATTTTAATTGCACAACTATTAAAAATGCTGAAAACTTAAAATGTGGACTTTTGAGGTTTCTTAGTATAATGTGAGAACCGAAAAGACTTAGCGTACGAGTTTTTCAAATCAATTTTGCAGCCTAAAGCACCGTCTTTTTATCACGAGTCCTTTCCAGCCTCAGATTTGCTACGACCCTTGTGGACATTGTAGGCCTACGCTCCATAAATTTACTTAGGCTTATTTTATAGCAACGCAGGCTGGTCCTGGTCTAACATTACGTGTACTTAAACGTTTTTTTTCACTAGAGCTTTCAATAACTTTCTTTCTACATAGAAAGAGTAGGCCTACGCTAAAAATTTAGCCTTACTTGAAATCCTACAACTTTATTATTTTTTGACATGTTAATATTTTCGCCGCTGTTTAGCGTTTTATGCTGAAAATCAAAAAAGTCGATGAAAGTATAGACACGCTGAGAAACTGCACAGAAGCAGCATCTCCTTCTCTGTGTTCATTCAGGCCTGAACAGGTGCTTGCGGGCGGACCTGATTGAGACACGCTCTCGTATGGACCTCGGCCGGCGCGGCGTTGTGTTGAAAGATATCGATTTCAGTTCTAGGCTCTGTCGCACGGCTAGTATCTGCATTCTATCGCAGCAGCAATTCACACTGATTCATGGTAGCGGTGAACAGAACCTGCAAATATTGATCCGTTACCGTGCTATCATTTCAGTAGAAGTACGCTACACACCATTAAATTGAACAGCGCCGAGCAAATCATAACATCAAAGGAATTCTATAGCATATCCCCTTCGTTACGCTACGAGGAATGCATAACGATAATTTATTGTAATCAAACCACAGGACAAAAGCTAAGGGTTAGCGTTAAAATAGTAGCAAATGTATAATTTTGATTTGAAAATGGAGGGCGACAGGTGAAGCCCAACAGAAGTTGCGCAGCTATTTTTTACTGGCGTAACCATAGGAGAGCGCACTGTGGGCGCATATGCCCTCAGTAGACCACAGACGAATTGTCAAACTCTCAGCTAATTCTCAAAATGGTGCCAAAACGCACCCAAACACATCCCCATATCACACAAAAAAATCGAAAATTTTGGAGAGAAAACTACAGTGACCCCTTCTCTGGTGTAGAGAGACACCATGCACTACCCGTATCCCACTCCTCGAGTGACCCCTTTACCTGTAGATTTTGATATCGCCAGTCTGACAGCTTTGCTCATCTGATATTCATGTAAAGGTTGCCAGTTGCCTCCAACTTCGCCATTCACCTTCAGCGACGGCCCTGTTTGTAGCCTTATCGACGGAGAGAAATGACGGCATATACTTATAGTCCGCTCAATATACGCAGATTTGCGGCTTTAGCGGATCGTAGTTCATCCACACAGACTGCCCACGTCACACTAAAGGCTAGTTTCCATCAGGCGCAACTTCATGCCCGTGCTAATCGATGGTAAACAACTATCGACGCACGTCGCTGCGGCCCTTTTAGCACTTCCGGCAATGCCGCCTTTCAACGAGCGCCGTTTTGTATGTGAACTTGTTTGATTTTCCACCGAAACAGTCCTTTATTGGCGTGCTTAACAACTCTATATTACGTTATCTCGTATTTTACGCCTACTTTCTAGTTACTGCTGGTTTAATTTTATAGCTATATAATGCCGTATTTTAGTCCGCTGCATTTTGATTCATTTATTGATCGTGAACATAAAATATGCCCGCCATATCACGTGCGATTTTACGCTTCAGCGAAATAGCAAATCCAGGCTTATACTTGAAGCTTACTTATTCATTATTTCGTTAAATTCGTAGGCGACTCAATCCACTCAGCAAGACTATGGCGTCCACTTTAGTCGCATGCAGACAACAGGAAATTGCGTAGGAAGAGTAGGTGTATAAATAGGGCAGCCTCAACAACAGGCCCAACGTTCGCTTGCGTGGGAGATTTTCATTGTCTTTGAACGGGCAAATTTTATTACTACTTACCTACGAAACGTGTTATTTTTACCTCAGGCTCAGAATGCACGATAACGCGCATGGTGGTCGAATTACTCTCAGACCCACCAGGAGAGCTCACAGTGTTGCACTCTCAGATCGAGCGCCTACAGTGTAGGTGGATTCTGAATTAAGGAATATTGACAGGGAAGAAGAGCAGAAATGCTGTTAGCAGAAAGGAAGGAGATATTACAGGAGGAGTGGAATATAGGGGAGGTAAAGTGAAGTAAAGGCATGGCTATTAACACCATTTCAACTCTGGCAGTAAAACAGCCAACGGTCTTAAGATTTCGTTGAGCCTTGGCAGTAGCCTAATTTTAACCAGACGAAGCGAGTTGTTCCTGAGTTTTTATTTGTCGTGTGTCGCCGGGCTGTCATAGCAGATTAATGGTCGCCCTTGTATATGTGCATGATACAGAAGGAACAAAAAATATCTGTCATCACAAACAGAACTAACAAATTACTATACAGACACCCAGCGAGATCGGAGTCAAAAAGGAGTGCCAATTTACAAAAAATGAGTGCAAAATGTTCAGATGCCCCTAAATTTTGCGGAGTAGGCATCAAAACTCACCGACTAGACTCCAACCATTACATTCATTAAGCTGTGCTTAATCCCCACATTAGCGTCGCAACTAGATTAATGGCCTTTGCTGATCGAGTGGCGACTTATCAAAACATCCACTTAACACTGGCATGGAGCCATCGCACGAGCGAGCCGCCCGGCCGTGTTTTTTGTTCTGCCCCTGACCATCCCTCGATGTCCCCTACAAATGGCCAAAATTTGGCGCACGTAACGGCCATAGCTTTTGGGCTAGAGAAAAAATGCGGGTTGAGCGAATGGCAAGGTACTGCTTCCAGAAATTCCTCAAGCTCGGAGATAGCTTGACACTCCTCTCACAGGCGGCTATCCGCAGCAAAGCAGGGGACAGGCAATGAATGCTACAGCTGCTGTGTTGGTGTCTTCCGCATTCACTAAGCGGAGTCACCGCTTGCAAACGTTGGTGACTTTTCCGGCTTCCTGCGACATTAAAAAAACAACCACAGACGTACGGAAACTGGCAGCCATTCGCCGCACATTTGTTAGAGTTTTGGGGTTACGATTTTTCTTATGAGGCGTCGCATAGGCCTGATGGTTTTAAAGTACTTGAGTAGATTTGGATTTGGGAGGAAGTATTGTAGCAGGGCAGAGAAGAGATTTTGGAAGCCAAGACTTCCCTGAATTGTCGGTCGGCTATCACAGCGACAGCTGGGCTTCTTGTTTCCAGTGCTGACAAAATGTTGCTAATAAAAAATGGAAAACCGCAGACGTGTCGCCAAAATATGCATCAAATCACGTAACGTGTTAAATTTTTGGGTAGACCCCTGGATAATGTTTCAAACCCCATCACGATTTCAACTTGGTGCTCTGTGAGGTATCCGGAGAAGTAAAAGAAATGAAAAGGAAAAAAATAAAAAAGAGATTGAGGGGAAGGGAGGAGATGGTAGAAGGGACGGATAGGTTTTGGCCTCTGGCGATATCCCGCCTCTGATTGTATATAAAAAGAAATGACTGCAGTAAGTAAAAAATGGGGAAAGGGATGAGTACGGAAATAATAATTGCTAAATTGTTTTATTGCTACGCAGAACCCTAAACTTTTAGATGCTGGACCGCCCACATAAACTGTATTATAACGTTGTAGTATTGGCAGTAAACAATAGGTGCGCAGTGCACATTATGGGGCGCTGAAAGCAAGAAAGATTGCCGATTTATTCACGTTTTGTATGGATAAAAATGACGTCATTTGTCGCTGTTGTGGTTGAGACATCGTCTTTCTGTACGTTGTGCCCACAATATGACTGCAACGGCTATTATATGGGCCTATATACGTCGTGTAGAAAATAAAGAATTTAAGCCTATTTATGATTCTGATTCAAAAACTCGTCTACCTATTGCGATAAAAAGCTAAACAGAATGCTGTTTTATTGCCAACACGTACTTTATTTTTTTTACAAAATGCTAACAAATAACAACATAAAGCTCACCTGTCGCCAGGGTGGGCCGACAGTACGGTCAATACCTTCTATATCCGAAGGCCAGCGTCCGACTTTCGGTCGCGAAAAAACAGCGATTTCCGAGAACGAGTACAGTTTTATACTCTACGGTGACTCTGCTACATCGAACGCTACAATCAAGAATAAGACGCGTATACAGTAATTCGGCGCACGTAAGTGATGGCTGCCGGCAGCAACTTTGCATTCATAGTTGTGATCAAACCGCTGCAGATAGAGACATGGTTACTATTGACATCAACTCGACTTTGCTTTATCCAACGGTACCATCGCCGACCTCTTACGACGTATCGTTTAGCAACAATACTACACGATTGGCATAACAGAGTGCATAGTGACTCTTTACAGTCATCTAAGGTCAACAATTTTTGACCGTGTTATCTAGTAGGGCTTATGCGACTTCCTATTAGTCATCAATAGCAACCTTGGCCCTATTTCTTACCGTTTCCAAGATACGGCGACTTATCGGTTGAAAAACGTACATATTCCCTACCCACCTCTGTTTAACCTGTAATTTGAAAATGTTTTCCTTGCACTGGATCGCTGAAATTTTGTATGCGAAGAATGTGACACCAAGCTAATTAATCGTTTAATAAGTTTTCCGGTAAGACCTACCGTTCAGCCACATTACATGTGTCACAGACGACGACGAACTTGGCGTGCGGCGTAATTTTAATAACAGTGTCGAGGTAGGCCCTACATGTAATGTAGGGGCCTAGGCCTACTACTATCTGTGGAAACAACAGCCTACAACTTACGGTAACTTACTCATTTGCTTACTTACTTTACAGCAGTGTATCCCGTACGACAGCTGGTATACCGTGATGCATTGCGCCAGTGTACTCCAGTCACTCCAGTGCAGTGAACTGCAGTTCATAAATTTGAAGGTCCCATGACAGCACTGAACGAGGGAAGGGTTGACAGTGATTGATGGATGGAGTGAAGAAGTCTGCAGTGGAACTGCTGATACGACTTAACAGCAGCAGCAGCAGCAGCAGCAGTACAATTACCTCACCAGTCTTGCACCATCACCCACTCCAAATTCCTCGTTATTATTGGGCTCATTGTGAAATTTACACGTAGGGGTAGCTGTGTTCTTCCTGGCCAGACTGCCTGGTATTTTTGCCTGAAATACTCTTTTAGGTGATGAGCCTACCTTGCTGGTTAACCGGCAAAGTCTTCGGGAACATAGTCTGTCTTGTTCAATCACCTCAAAAGCGGAGACATCAAGAAACAAAACTGAAAGTTAGCATAAACAAACAACATTTGTCTAAGTGTTTAGCAATATGTAGGCTAAAGCATGGAGTCTTAAGATATAGACTCAGGCTGTAGCTTATAGACAATATGGACAGCTGGAGAGGGAAGGAGTGGGGCTAGGAGAAAAAAACTTTAGCTGACAGATGAGAGAAAGAATGAGAGTTGTCTTGAGTGACTGCTGCTGCTGCTGATGATGACGGATTACATGACGAACACTGTTGACAGAAGCGTGGATCAGTTTTGATGCCCGACCTCCACTACTGCAATTTGAATTTGTTGTACAAATCTACAACAAGTTGTGCCATTAATTCGTGCCAATCAGCTGCCACTTTCGGGATAGCAAGCTCCTCTGGACGCGAGTCTGACTCATGTAAGCAGCGTCATGGCAAGTACCAGACCTTTACCTGTCACCTTAATTTTTTTGTACAAGAAGAACACATCAAATCGAAAGCTTACAACAAATCCGCAACGTCTTGACGTTGCGCAGCTTGTTGCACGACAAATCCAACCGGTGAAGTTTGGCTTTGTGCTTTTATTTCAGTCACGCTTCCCTGCAAGCACAGACATGCAGACCGAGCGATAAAGACTTATACATATTCATAGCGGCTTGAACCGCTGTTAGACAATAGATCATCTTGCTATAAGCGGTTTTCTGTAGCAAACTGAGTACTCGTGTGATAAACGGGGGGCGACGTTGTACACGACTAACCGTCAGCAGTATAATACTCCGTTCACACGATGAAGCAAGCATGAAGCAAACTTAGAGCATACGTCGTGCTCTTGTATTTTGAATACTTTTGCTTCATCTCTGCTTCATGTTTCATTCATCGTGAACGGGATATACGAGTACACACACACACACACACACACATCTCTAATACTGCGAACTGGATCAATATTAACTCAATATGGATCAAAATGGGATAGGAAGCTATCCCATGATGCATAACATTTATGGAAGAAAGACGCGCGAATTACTGATGGGCCAGAAAAGCACATGATAGAAAAAGAAAATGCACTCGATAGGTCTACTTTCCATTCTCACAGCCAACAGTCTGCTATATCAGTGCTATTATCTCCGCAAGTGTCCCACCAGTGCGCTAAATATCGAAATGGCATAGCTTAAGAGAGATATTAACATTATTTCTGTAGTCCCGTCTGCGTCGAAAGCCAATCGCTTGTTGCCCGCCACACCGTGACGCCACTTACCGCGTAAACTGAGGATAGCATCATTTCAGCAAGCATTATCATCCATCATTCTTCTAACAGTAGACTCTACAACCATACAGCAGCCGGTAACACCATAGACCCCAAGGAGACCTTTATTCTAGCACATTATCCAGTAGTCCATGCATAGACCCAAAGAGAGACCATCGCTACTGGAACGGGGGTGGTCGTCGCTTTCATCTATACGCAACATTTGCCCCTAAATTTAAACAAACATTTTACAATAAAAACTTTGAAGGTTACTTATGCTACGCCATATAAGCTTAGGCCTACTTATCATCATATACTTCTGATACGCGACTGCATACTAGTCAATAAAATTTGCAAAGTTTGAAAAAATAGTTAGTTTTAAAATCTTATAAGCAAGTAAGAGGTGGAGTCATGGAGTGCATTTTGTCCAGTATGAGTCACCGTCTGAAAAAGTCAGAAGCCTATAATTTAATGTTATCATCACGATGTTACTCACTTCGCTCCCCCAATTTTCACTGCGCATACCCCACGCCACTATTTGTATCATAGCCTATATTCACCGTATCTGTCTCCCAAATTTAGTCCGAAAGTCAGGCCCCCGATACTGCCCCAGTCCCCCACAATCCTGTCGCTCATGACCGTCTTGAGCTGGCCTATAGGTGCATTACGGGTCAGTGCCCGGCGCGTCCATTCCAATTACTACGAGATATTGGAACCTCCCC
>Ga0056128_1007953_pt1 | contig 13394 bp, 8 predicted proteins | sample WorMetLIZISLAND2_FD_71113 | JGI IMG/M metagenome (GOLD analysis project Ga0056128, IMG submission 71113) | Marine gutless worms symbiont microbial communities from Max Planck institute for Marine Microbiology, Germany - Olavius geniculatus... ... | reverse complement strand
GTCTGCGTAGGGAGGGCATTTTCCGTTACTTTTTGTGTACTATCCTTTTTTTTGTATTCTTGCTCACGCCTACAGGTCACACCAGAAGACCGATCACGACCGTTTATGGCTCAAAATGCGTGTTTCCGCGTAAGGTAGGGCCTTTTGGGGGTGAAAAAAATTTGAAATTAATATTTAACGTATTTATTCAAAAAATTCCAAAAAATTACAATGGAGCCTATGGGGAAAATTAAACAATTATTAAAACGGCCATAACTTTGGCTGTGTATAAGATAGAGTCGTAATTTTTGGTTCTAGGGTATGGTTTTCGGGGATGGCCAATCTAATGGTGTTATTTAATTTTACCCCGGACCCTCCCTGGTTGCCATGGCAACAAAATTTGGGACAAAATGGGCTATAAATCGGCTTGTGTAAGAGATATCTGTGAGACTTTTGCGTCTACAGGGGGGTTTTTGGGGATGGGCCATTGAATGATGCCAATCGCATTTTTCCCCGACCGACCCCCGTTGCCATGGCTCAAAAGGGGCGCCAGATTCCAAGGCTCTATTTTTGAAACATTATTATACTGTTTTCAATTTTTGCAACTCCCGCTAAGTATAATGCAGTGAACTTGGCAAACATAGTGTTTTCACTTTATTATGTCATTCTGTTTGTCGTTCTATGTGTGCACAGAGTTGTAGCCTATACGAGACGTCACAATGATAACGACGTCATTGAATTGTGATCCGTAGCTTCAAAACGGTTACAGCTACGAACCTCAAATTTTGCATGCTTGTTCCGTGGTACAGTCCAGACATGGCCCCTTGAATTTTTTTTGACCAGGAGACGTGGCAAAGGTCACATGAGCCCTAAATTTTTAAGTGTTAAATCAATATTTCCAAAACCGCAAAAGATATGGATTTCAAATTTGACACGCATGTTTGATACACAGTACAAACATAATTCTTTAAAAGTTTCATGAACAAGGGAGCATGGCCAGAGTTACGTTTTATCTGTGAACCAGATAAAGTTTATCATCGAACGGGGTTAAAAATTGTGTTTTCTGACCAAAAAATTTGCAGTAGAAAATAGCGACTGTGTAGTAAGAATTTATCTTATGTGAATGTTGCATTTTCGGGCCGACTGCTAAACTGTAAGCTTAAAGGTCGGTGATTTGTTGTGATTGTCGTTTGTCTGCCCGCCTGTCTGTCGTCCGTCTGTCACGGATGTATTGTGGCTAAATGGTGCAAGATAGGGCCTAGGTTGCTATTGATCATTAATAGGAAGTTGTATACTGGCATAAATCGATGATCTTGGATGACCTTGAAGGGTCATAACACACTAGGGAATGGAATATTTCACGATATAAGTGGCCATTAGGGATATGATTTTTCTCAGATTTTTTAGCCTGGGGTTTCAAACGATGAACTTTTGCCTCAAACTCAGAAAAATGCTTTTTGATTTGTCAAATCTTCGAAAAAGCTCCCGCACCTCAGTCAGTTTTGTATTAGGCTGTATTAGCTAAGAGTTGCCCCATTGCCAGCTTAGCTGGCTTTACGTCAGTGGTGTAGACAAGAGGTTATAGGGGACCCACCCCCTAATCTAAATTTTTTGTTAAGAATAGATATTGGGGACTCTAAAATTATTCAAAATTAGTATGATCAGATCTTATTTTTAAGGTGTAATTGCACCAAATTCGATTTTGTCTGGGGCTCTGCCCCCAAACCCATGAGGGAGCTCACAGCATTCCCCCAGATTCCCTAGCTGAAGTTTAGGGGGTTCCACTTCTAACAGAAAGTGCAGGATAGGGAAATGGGAAAAAAGGGAAAGAGAAAAAAAAATATTGAAAAGAAGGGAAACAACCCTCACAATTCACATTTCTAGTTACGCCACTGCTTCATGTCTAGCCGTTATTTTGTTAAACTTTAAAGGACACCTGATGCAATTGTGGTTGACAAAAACTGCTTAGATACCAGTATGGCAGCATTGTAGACTGATATTTGCGCTTCTTCGTAAGTTCCTCGACAACTGTCTCCGGATCAGTTTCATTGCTGGTGCTATTACCTTTTTCACCACTACTTGACTTGGATGTAACCATTTGCCTGCAGAAGGTTCTGATTGGCGTTTCAGTTGTTTTGAATTATGTATAGTCGACATTTTGTCATGTTTTCTGTTTGCTTGATTCAATCTGACTGATTCTGTTTTCTGTAGATTTTTTTATTCTCTCCAGGAAGCCAATTTCCATTTGTCTCTTAGTAATGTGAGTGCACTTTTCTGCAAATTCATTTTTTCGCTTTCATTATTTTTGAAGGATTTTATCACTTTGTCAACTTTTGCTGATACTTGATGTATTGAAAGAAAATAATCTTTTCTCACAGTTTCAACAGTTTCTCAGATGTTATGTTATCTGATCTTGTCGCCCATTGAGTTCACTAAACAACTCCAAAAATCTACCAATGGTCTCTGTTCGGTGGTGTTTTACATTTTATTTTATTAAATTCGTGTTTCACATCTGGTGAGCGGCGTTTTGTTGTTGCTTTCAAGTTACTTGTCCATTTTTTGCCAGCTCTTTGCACTACCGATTTTGAAAATTTACTTCAGAAAGACGTTTTTAAATAAATCAACTTTACAATTTATGAACCTAATGACACTGTAAACACAACAAATGCTAGTATTAAGTAGCCTTCATAATTTTGCTGCCATTAGGTCACTGCTGTGCTTATCACTTGTAGAAATACAAATAATATTTTAACGAATGTCATGCGGTTTTGTATTAGCAGTCAGCTGTCATGCTGCTACATGTGAAGTGATGTTGGGTGCGGGAGGTTTTTGCACAACTTTATAAAAAATAACTTCAAAAACGTAATAAAGGGGTAAAAGTTCATCAAATGCAACATCAGAAAAATTAAAATTTAAGAAAAAATTAAAAACTCATATCCCTAGTGGCCATATTTCGGAACAGTAAGAGATAGAGCCTAGGTTACTATTAATCACTAACAGAAAGTGGCATACGCCGTCAGATTAGATCAAAAAATCATTGAGCTTGGATGACCTTGAAAGCCGTTAGGCGCTATTGTGGCTAAACGGTGCGAGATAGGGCCTAGGTTGCTATTGATCATTGATAGGAAGTCGCATATTGGTTTTCAAATGACATGAAAATCATTGACCTTCGATGACCTTGAAGCGAATGCACTATGATTGGAAGTCGGATGCTGGGTTTCAGACGTTGGTGGTGCGGTCGGCCCCACCCTAGCGACAACTGAGATTTTTTTAGCAATGAAGTAGTCTAGTATGACCGATTTTAGGTGGAAAATGCGGTAACCTATAATTAGTTTTAAAAAATCATTGCATCATTGGTGCAAACTAATCTATTGTGAAATACTCAATCAAATACTAAGGAAATTTTTTTAAATTGCTACCACAAGGTGTCATTTTTAAAGTCAAAAATGCACCAAATTTAACATCGGATAATTTGCGATCAGTCAAAACGTATAAAACGTGTGGAAATTTTTGGGCCACCCTGTAGTGTCATGTCGATGAAATTTTAAGTTCATGTTCATAATTTACGTTTCAGGCCTTGCCGGTCTTTAGACAGTACTGTTGATGTCGTAATAACATGTGAGATTGTGCAATTTTAGTGGAATTTGCTGATTACGTGAAAAAGTATTTCGTTAAAAGGTGCTAGAGTTGCAAGTCGTCTAAGCTAAAAGATACAGTGACAATGGCCGTGCGTGCGCAGTTCGAAGGAAACAATGAAATTGGTGTCTTCGCCAAACTGACCGGCCGATATTGCTTGGTTGCTATTGGTGGCTCGGAAAATTTCTACAGGTGCATCATATGTGATTTATAAAGTATATTCGGTAACAAATGCGGTCAGTCAATCGTTTAAACTAATTAATTAATTGTCATCAGTGCGACACGACTGCTGAGCAAGAGGTTCTGGTAAAAGCGGATGTGTGGATCTTTGCATGTTGCGTCAGGGTTATGCTGGGGTAGCCTTAGGGTCAAGATTAAGGTTAGGAAATTGTTTGGCGAAATCACATGATCACCTACTCGCAAATTTCCGATTTCACTTACGTTAATCAACTGCCAAAGATGTCTAAAGTCCGAAAATGAAGAAATATTTACGATTGTTTCACGTTTTTTTAAACTATTCCGCAACAAATCATACATGTGCACGCAATGCGATCTCTACATCACAGCTGTTTACTTCAAGCGTCTATCGACTGAGAACAATTATGACTGATTGTACTGGATTTTAGTTATTTTAATTGCAATTAAATGCGACTACAAACCCTAACCCTGTTTCTAACCCTAACCTTAAAACTAACCCTAATTCTTTACCTAAGTCTGAAGATCTAAACATGGTCGTTCTCGGTTTTTAGATGCCCGCGCATCTGATGTACATAATGTTTGATGTTACGTTACGTTAGATTAGTGGATGTTTTTGACTGCCATGACAGTCTAGTGCGATGCTTACTTTTATGTGTTTATTTTGTGCGAAGTTCATGTTGAAGTTGTTAAAAAGTCTGTCTTACTGTTCCAGAAAGTTAGTGTATCCGGAACTCAAATGAAATCTCTGATGACAAAGATTCATGAAATGTGCAATAAGGTGTGATTACTGCAAGATTTATGAGTAAGTGTCCGTGTGATTTCGCCAGTTGTTTAATTAAAGACCACACAGACAGCAAATATGAGCTGATTAGGTTGGTTTAATTTGATTACTTGAGTCAGCAGGGCTCCCAGGCTGGAGCATCACACCCTCGGGCTGTGGTGAGTAAGCAACTTTTCCAGGACTGTTACTTGGTATTGGAATGGCTGGGAGTTGAACCTGCGACCTCACAATCATTGGTACTGGTATGCTAACCATTACACTATCAAGCCATGCCACGGCTTCGCGGTAAAACGAACCTAGACCCTGACCCTCCATACTTGATCTGATCATATTTGGTGCCAGTGCAGTGTTTCATGCTTACATACCATTATTCCGAAGCCTGTTATTCCAACAACTGCTATTTCAACAGCCTCCTGCAGGACACGGCGGCGGCTGTCGGAATAGCAGCAGCCGAGTTTGTCAGTAGTTGAGCAACTGACGATCTTGGCCATAGCTTCACGGATCGCCAGTTTCTGTAAAGGTTAAACTTTTGTTTATTGTAAAGTTTAAACTTACCGTTCCATTATTATGTGTTTGTGTGCATTCTGCCTGGACAGGCCGTCCCTGAAATGACCTATACTGTGTTGGGTGGGACGTTAAACCCTACTCACTCACTCACTCACTCACTTGACCAACTAGCTCCTCAGTAGACCAAGTAGACCATTACTGGATAGCTAGTTGACAAGGTTTGTGGTTACATCCATACCTATATTGTAAGCAAAGTTGTGGTGTGCGTTATTGTTACATAAATGTTTGTAAAATGCTAACCCTAACTCTACTTCTAATCCTAAACCCTATTCCTAACCCGAACTGCAACTGTAAGCAAAAACCATAATTGTAATGTTCATTGCAAAATCATACTCCATTACACATGATATTGTTGCCCTCTGGTGAAAGTGAATGTAAATCATACTAATGTCTGTGTCGACGTGAATTTCAGTTAGAATAGCATTTGTCGGAAAAGCAGGCTTTGGAATAGCGGGCTTCAGAATAATGGGTTACTCCTGTGTTTTGTGACACCAGCTGAGAAATAGTTGGCAGTAGATGTTGATGCTCGTGCATGTGTTTCTAGGTTCCTACTGGTACCAGTAAGGAAAAATTGTTGGAGAATTTTATCAGTTCTTGGGAAGTTTGCTAAAGACATGTTGCTACTGGAAATAATACAATCTGCCAGAAAATATGAATGCTGCGATGTCATGATGATCAAATTCAAAGTTGAAGTCAACATTTTGACTCATCGTGAAACAGAATTATTTCATAAACAGTTGAAAAATGAAAGTTGTCCAGCATTACTAGAAGTTGATGGGTATTTTAAAAATTAGTTTAACAAAGTTTTGATTGTTGTTACCATACTATATTTGTATGTTCACAGTAAGTACAATTTTTGAGGCTGCAGTCTAACCTTCTAGTTCTGGAAAAATCAGTCATTTAACAATAGAAACTTAATAGCTGTCACACATGCTTAGTAGTATAATGGTTAGAATGTTGGACTTGTGATCGAGAGGTCACGGGTTTGAATTCTAGTCCTGTCACTAACAAGTGGTTAGTATTTAGATGGGTAACTGTATGCAGACAGGTAAACTATCTCAGTATATAACCAACCACTAAGGGTCCAACTCCAAGGTCAACTCAGTCTTCCATCTCTCTGGAATAGGTAAATCATGTACCAGCTTGTCTGATGATGGGGCACATTCACCTGTGTCTGGTGATTCCGTATGGGGTGACACCGTGTAGCTTTGCAACACATTTGGGTTTCTGGTGAAGAGCTGTACCATTCAGCCATGACAAAGTGTAGCTGTATTGCAGCGTGTTTGAAGGAGCGTTGTCTGATCACATTCCCGTGGTGCATGCATCTGTTGCCGGCTGCAGAATCGTTGGCCGACTATGTGCAGGTTTTTTGTCAAAATCTCATCAGTTATGATGAACTGTCTACCTGCTAGTTACCAGTTATCCTGATCATAATGTTTTATTAAAAACAAATCTATGTCTTACATTTGAAATTTATTCATCACTAAGTATTAGTAACGTAATCATGACATCATCGAAAATGCCATTTTCGTGGTAGATGGTGTCTAACTGAGCATTTGCAATACAAAAAACTGCACAATTTTTGAAAAAATGCAATAGAAAACTTGCTAGATTGAAAAATCGGTATTTTAATAAAATAGATTTTCGTGATAACTCTTGCCAAAGATTGTAAACATATATTTTAAGATGCTAAAGTTGTGTTGAGAACTTGAAAGCACTGTAATGTCCGTTTTTGTCTTTTTTTCCAGATATTGTGTAGATGTCTAAACGGTGCAGTCCTACCATGTCATTTTGGAGACTCACTTACAAACTGATGTATCAGGAGTTTGTGTGTAAAGTGAGTCAATGGTACATAACTGTGACAGTTCTTGCCTGTAACCATCTGTAGGAGGTTGTTATTCTTCGAGTTGACTGCTCGTTTCCAGTGTTGCTGTCGAGACCTTTTCAAAAAGTTGAGACCAAGAGCAAGACCTTTGATCTCTGGTCTCAATCTGACCAAAACAAAGACCTTGACTCTCTGATCTTGAGACCAAGAGCAAAACCCTGGTTCTTTGATCTTAAGACAAAGACCATTACCTTTGTAAAATGAAGTGGAGTCACGAGGAGATGTTGGTCTCAAAATCACAATGTAATCCATTACATTGTTTCAGGCAACAAGCATGGTCTGCTCGTACCGAACACAGCAACAGATCAGGAGCTGCAGCATATTCGCAACAGTTTGCCGGACGACGTTAAGATACAACGTGTAGAGGAACGTTTATCTGCATTGGGCAATGTGATTGCGTGCAATGACAGCGTGGCACTCGTACATCCAGATCTTGACCGGGTCGGTGAATTTCGTCATTATCATCATTATTGGATATTCTAAAGCAGGCCAGCGTCCTCTATTTCTTTACAGCAGTATTGTTCAACTTTTTTGCTGCAGCGGAACCTTAAGTAAGTGTCAAAATCACTCACGGAACCCCATGCAATGATCCATGAGTCTAGCGGCATAGGCAAAGTGGAGGTTTCAGAGTGTCTGAGGACCGATGTTTCCAGCAGAGTCAAGAAGCAGAAAACCTCTGTGGGTCTGGGGGCAAAACCTCCAAAAGCTGATGATAAAACAACCAGAACTCAACTTGGTGTTGTAATAGTTCAGCATAATTTCTTCTATAATTACATAAGTAAGTAAGTAAGTAAGTAGATGCATATTTAAAGTGTACAATGTCAGGCAGTGGCTGAATCTGAGGCACTTGGCTGAGCCGCTAGGGGGAGCAGTAGGCCTTCTGGAGGCAGTGAGTTTCAAGGAGGCGACGGAAAGTGTCTGCAGAGGTGGAACTGCGGATGCTAGAAGGTAGTGAGTTCCAGACTGTGGAGGCTGCAATGCTAAAACCGCGGGAGGCAAAGGTTGTGCGGACACATGGAACTGACAGCAGACTGGTGTTGGCAGAACGCAGAGAACTTGTGGTAGTGTGATAATTGAGCAGAGAACATAGATAAGCAGGTTGAGAGGAGTTGAGAATGTTGTACATCGATGTGGCAAGTTTGAATTCAAGACGGTTGATATTTTTCTGAGTGGTGTTGAAAAGAAGAGAATTAGCGTAGTCTAAGCGAGTGCAGACCAGGGAAGAAGCGACTGATTTGGTCATATCATCAGTGATGGCCGAACGAATATGGCGGAGTGACTGGATGTGATAATAAGCAGATTTGCAGATGGAGCTGATGTGTTTGTCCAAAGAAAGGTGATAGTCCAGTGTGACACGGAGAATCTTTATGTTGTCAAACAATGAAACTGAGCAGCCGGCAACATCAACAGAACGGACAGAAGCGAAGGTTCTGGAACGCTGACAAGTACCAAGTAGTATGGCAGTAGAGAGTAGTATGGCATCTGACTTGTCAGGATTTAATGTCATTCTGCTGAGGCAAAACAATGACTGTAAAGCATGCAGACAGGGATATCAGATGATGGATCAGATGGATTTAACGCAATGAAAAGCTGTGTGTAATAAGCGTACTGCTGATGACAAACCTGGAAAAAGTGAGTAATAGTTGCAATCGGTGAAGTATGTGTTGCAAATAACAATGGCCCAAGGATGGAACCCTGGGGAACACCGGTGGTACGCCTGGTTGGAGTTGAGGAGTGATGGCCAATGCGCACTGACTGGGTTCTGTTAGACAGATAAGACTGGAGCCAAGAGAGTACAGAGCCGATAATGCCAAAACTGGTACAAAGACGGTTGATGAGGGTGTCAAAGGCAGCACTAAAGTCCAAAGACACAAGCAAGGTCAAGGAACCAAGGTCTGATGCACAGTAAATGGTGTCTTGTGTTGCAGGTAGGGAAGTTTCAGTAGAGTGATGGGGCTGGTTGAAATTTGAACAGGCAAATATGTGTGGTTGGAAGCGTGCGAGAAAGAAACGTTCTAATATTTTGGATATAAAATCGAGGTTGGAGATAGGCAGATAGCTAGAGGGATCAGATGTCTCGAGAGTGGGCTTTTTAAGGAGAGGTGTAATCGCAGCATGTTTGAAACAGGCAGGAAAGCAATCGTTGCTAAAAGAGCGGTTTGCCAGTTCAGCAATTAATTCGGCAAAGACCACGGCACATGATTTGAGTAAATGACGTCATTCATTCTCCTTGTTTGCAAAGGTGCAATGATGCTTGCAAGTAACAGATTAACATTTGTCTCATAAAATGCAGTCATTGTAAACAAAACAAAATATGTATCTCTATCATGTTGCACACGAAATAGACGCTCTTTACCAGTGCACGTCCATGATGTGATTAAAGAACATATTTTGTGGGGCAATCCAAATAAAAAAAACTTAAAAGATGTGAATGTCACTAGTGTATTTACGTAAGTTGCAGATTTTGAACACCAGTTATTAAAAAAGATAATCAAATCTTGATCAAGGTTTAGTATTTCCTATGGGCTATGCCTTTGCAACAGTTTGTTAATTTGGAGGGGATTGTGCTTTTGTCTGGGGGGATTATGTTCTGGTAGGAATTTTGTCTGGTTTGCACTTATTCAGAGATTCTGTCTGGGAGGATTATGTCCATGAGGATTTTTTTAGTTTTCCATAATAATAATGTTTTTTTATGAGATTATGGACCGTAAAATCTGACATTTTGCATGTGTCATTTCAGGAAACTGAGGAAATAATTTCTGATGTGTTGAAAGTGGAAGTTTTTCGACAGACGGTTGCCAACAACATGCTCGTTGGCAGTTACTGTGCCCTGAACAACCTCGGCGGCCTGGTAAATTACACTACTTGTGCATGCTGAACTTAGCTTTGTTATTAACAGGATTCTCATTCGCATGCTGCCCGGAAAGTACCAGATTTTCTTCCTTGCTTTTCCAGGCCCTGGAAAGTTCTGGAAAATGAGTTCAATGGTCCTGGAAACTGCTGGAAGTTAAGTTTAAGGTCATCCTGGAAAATGAGAATCCTGGATACGGTAGTTGATGAATTTACTGGGGTTCAAAATAAATGAGTATAGCAATGGCGAGCACTTGCTTACTGAAATACTATGATGAGAAAAATTTCAAAATATCTGGCATTCCGTACACTTTACGAAGAACTTTTGTGCACTGAGTGACACTCTGTACGTAACTGCTGTTCGTCTTTATGTTTAAACATTGGCCATGTTCGAGAGGTGATCATAGTGCATGGAGGGTTCAGCAGGTCTCGTTGAGGGGAGGGTTTGCTATAGCTAAGGCTATACCCACTATAGCTAAGGCCCAACCCCCTATCACTAACCCTAACCCTACATCACCTACATCAGCTTCATTACATTTTCATGCACAGTGAAGGCGATTTGTTTCGTTATTTTGCTTAGTTTTAGGTGAATTATATTATCTCCTGCACACTGTTTTAGTAGAGCTTAGCTGTAGCAGGCCATCCGTGGGTCTATGAGTGTGCCGTTAAGCAAAGATAACAAAACAAATTGAGATCAACCACTGTTCTGTTTGGAGAGAAACGGATGGTTAAGTGGCAGAAAGAATGAAATGAATTACTGCAATGAGATTTGTGGATTTTTTGGACACTAAGGAGTTTTAGACTTCCAAAGACTGCCTCTCCTCCTATATACAGGGTGTGTCAAAAATGACCCAACTTGTTTTTGTCAGAACTTTGTAAAATTTCCACCAAATTTGATAATTTTTGGCATACAGATAGCTAAGACGATAGAAATATGTAAGGTACACTCACTCACTGTCCACCTCACCTTGTTTGTGTCAGTGCACGACCGTGTAAAACGCAGATGCTCCAAATTGTTGCATAATGCTCAGTTGTTGTCTCCATAAGTTCTTGTGACTTATCAAAGACACAATAAACCACAATCTGATTTATTCAGTAGAATTATAAGTTTTTGTAACAACTTGCTTCCAAATTATCAGAATTTTTGTCCAAAGTGTACACAATGGCTTAGACGTGATGCAGGGGCATCATTTAGGGTGGAGGGGGCTGGAAAGGTCTAAGGACTCCCAGGGATTTACATTTTTAGTGTTTTCCCTGTAAATTGTACCTTTGAAACACTGTTACTGCTGCAAAAACAATACATTACGCAGACTTAGACCCCGAGGATTACTGAGACCCCAACGATTCACTGAAATGATGCCACTTACATGACGCCACGGCTGACAGTGGCATTAACGATTAACTGATCAAAATGCACAGCACTCATTCCTGGATAAAATGTGTTTTAAGCTCATCAATCATTTTGTTGTGTGCTGTTTTCAGCGTAAAATGTTTAATACCACAAATAATTAAATCCCATGGTGTCCTTTGTGGAATTGATAATGCACAAGCGAGCAATCTGATACTGATAATCACCATGTAATGTAACAATTTGGAGCATCTCTGTTGTTTCACACTGTAGTGCATTAGCATGAATTATGTGAGGCAGACAATGAGTGTGCCTTACATAATTCTATCGTCCTAGCTATCTGTGTGCCAAAAATTATCAAATTTGGTGGAGATTTGATGAAGTTCTGACAAAAACAAGTTGGGTCATTCTTTTTGGCTCACCCTGTACAAGTTTGAGATAGTTCTTGATGCTTTGACACAGAAGACCATTCACAAACTGTGCAGCACGGACAGGTTCGAGACCCGCATTTTCAAGGCCAACGCAGTGATCTTCAAGGCCAAGGTCACCATTTATTTGTCCTTGAGGTCCAGGAAAGTCTTTGAGGACCCCATTCCTGCTGTGCAGTAAAAGTCTGCTACCACATATGTCCCAGAATTTACTTTTGGTAGAGCTGCCTGACTGAACTAGGGTTTTCCTGAACTAGGGTAATTTGAGACAAGTTATGCAGTCGAGCAGATATCAGAAGAACTTGAACAGTTGAACTTGTAGAAGCAGTTGTAGTTAAGCATCTGTGTAGCATGGATGGGGTCCTCACTCCTCAAGGACTGTCCTCGACCTCAAGAACAGCTCGAAGACAAAAACAAAGTCTTGACCTTGGCCTCAAAAAGGCCTGGCCTGCTCGAGGACCACTGGCCTTGGCCTTGAAGATGTTGACCTTGAATGCATCCCTGCTGTATATCGACTCCATAAATCAGAACACTATATAGTTGCCCATTTACTTTTGAATTACATGTTGCAATTTGTAAACAAGAAATTTGAGCTAATGCTCACTAGACGCGCGAAAGCCTATAGCACTTCCGGTTCAGTAGTTTAGCTGAAAATTGGGGTGTTCGCGCTAAGTTAACATACAGATATCAAATTCTCTATCTGGATCGCATAACAGTAGTTCCGTGGCGCCACCTTGTGAATGATACAGTCTTGTGTTGCAGCCCGAAATAAAAAAGAAATCCATAAAACCCCCTATTTTGTCGTTCAAGGTCATTCAAAGTCATTGAATTTGGCGCCAATCGAGAGCCAGTGTACAACTTCCTATTAATGATTAATAGTAACCTAGGCCCTATCTTGCACCGTTACTGAGATACAGCGACTTATTGGCCAAAAATCGCAAATTTTACCTACCCCCCTCTTATTTAGCGCCTTCATTCAGAGTGTCCCCTTTCGAATTTATGGCAAAGTTTTATGGTCCCTGAAACTAGTCTTTCAGGCAGCTGACAGTAAAGATTTGGTGATTCTAGCTTGCACCGCTTTTGACTGATCCACCCGTGCGACAGACGGACAGACAGACTTGCGATGGCTAAGACGCGCTAAAAGCAGTAGCTGCTTTCGCGCGTAAAAATGAATGGTAATGTGAATGAGAATAGTGAGAATTGAAACTGCTTTGTGGGTGGTACATATAAGAACGTGATTGAATGTTAGTCGCTTGTCACCGATGGAAATGGTAACATTTTGTATGCTGTTGACACAGGTACATCCGAAGACATCGACAGATCATCTGGATGAACTAGCAACGCTGCTGCAGACGCCGTTAATGGTGAGTCATAGCATTAGCATCTGTATATTAGTATTCACTGGTTCGTACCAAATGTAGAGACGTCTTTCAGTGGACAGAGCAGAGGTCTGCTATGCGTGGTAATGCAACTATATCTTTGAATATACAATGTCACAATAGGCCCCCTTCAGAAGAAGGCAGCCGCGGTTGCCGAAACATCAACAATCACAGGCTGAACGGTAGTTCAAGCCCTGTGTTAACGGCGACTTCTCTTTCTTATTAGAAAGCCAAAAATTTGACCCCCTACAGAATCAAAACCCCTGACCCGATTGAGATAAAATTTGGCAGGGTTGATTACGTCGGCGAGGGGACCCGTCATGCAAATTTTATGCAAATCCCT
>Ga0056128_1007951_pt1 | contig 13396 bp, 7 predicted proteins | sample WorMetLIZISLAND2_FD_71113 | JGI IMG/M metagenome (GOLD analysis project Ga0056128, IMG submission 71113) | Marine gutless worms symbiont microbial communities from Max Planck institute for Marine Microbiology, Germany - Olavius geniculatus... ... | reverse complement strand
GCCCCCTCCCCAGAAAAATTTTGAAAATTTTACGCAGAAATAATGCATTTTGGTGCAAAATTTTTACTTGGTTTTACAATGCATTCAGTCAATAGGGGGGGCCGCCCCCCCGGCCCGCTTGAATCCGCCACTGATTGCATTCACCAAGTGGCATTGCTAGGAGTGGAATTTCAAACCCCCTAATTAAACATACAGCACCAGGTGGCTTCATGCTGGGCTTTGCGCCAAATCCATAGTATTTAATATATTTGCCAGAACAACCTATAATTAATGACATACACGATTAGATTCCTTGTAGTTAATAACACAAAAACTATTAACAGCTTTTCAAAAACATTTAAGGCTAGTTTCTTGCTCTTTTAGTTAACTATAACCACCAGTTTACATTCGTTTCTTGCATAGCAACGACAGCTGTTATTAAACAGCACTAGTGCTAATAACATGCAGCATACAGACCTGATCTGCAGTGAGTCTTGACACGGTGGGCTTCAACAGTGTGCTGGTACAACATTGGCAACCTGAAATACTGTTAAAGATGGCATCGAAACATTGCTGCAGAATGCCAGCATTTTCCTCCTCCTGCTGGTCGCCTTGTATGGTGTACATTTCACCAGTCAAGAAGAGACAATTCTGACCAGCCACGAACTCCAACACGACAGGGTGAACAGTGCCATCAAAGAACTGTTCCTGTGAGGTCTCCGGTGGAAAGACACGGGTGAACATGAAACGCTGGCACTGGTGAGATGTAGTCCAAAATGCCTGTGACATTGGCGGTGCAGATAGAACTACAGCATGGTCACTCTACCGATATGCAGCTGTCACCCATGTCCTGAAAATGTTCTTCATTAGTGGCTGGTCGAATCCGCAAGTACATTTTGATATGCTTCAGCGTCTCTGTCTCATTTGCAATCAGCATATTTCCATCTGTCACATCAGCATCGGGTTGGTCTGCTGCATCACTGGCTGACATGATTTCAAGATTTCAAGAAATGCATCAAGAAATAAATTACCTGCACAAAAAAGTTAGCGTCAGCAAATCAGCAGAAAATTACGAAAATACGAGTCCACTCCTGGGTAACTTGAAATGCACATAAAGTACATCAGAATTCGCAAATAACCATGCATTGTAGTGTGCATCACAAAAGTTAGTGACCATGAACGTTTACTTTCTAACTCAAAAACAGACATTTCCCCATCGCTTGGTAGGATATTTCCACATAGGCAGTTATAGCTCATTTTATGAAGCTTTGGATCGGCACTTATCCAATGATGCTTGTGACATCGGGATGTCCACCCTCAATAGACCCTACATGACGCCAGTTGATGCCAGTGGTCAGTGGCTTCTATCCCCCCAAATTTGCAATCAAAACTGGGTGCAACTTCCCCCCCAGTTTTCGGCTTAAGTCCCCCAATATTTGACTCAACTTTTCCCCTCCATTTTGAGTTTCTTCCCCCTCTAGGTAGAAAGCTTTGTCAAGGGAATAGATTGAAAAATAGGGGAAAGTAAAAAATAGGGGGGTTTAGTTAAGGTTGTAGATTAGCCAGTGAAAAAATGGTGAAGTGATGTTGAAGGTGTGGACTAAAAACAGGGGTGAAGTAAAAATAGGGAGAGTATAGATTGCCCAGTAAAAATAGGGGAGGTGAAGTTTCGGTAAGGATCTAAATTGAAAAATAAGAAAAAGTGGAAAATATGGGGGAAGTTTTGATCTACAATAAAGCTCTGCACGAGCCGAAATTTCACGGCCCGGCCCGGCCCAACACCGTTACAGCCCGGCCCGTTAACTACTTGTGATATTTCGGCCCGGCCCGGCATAATCAAAGCCCGGCCCAGCCCATAGACACAAATTTTAAACAAAACAACGTTTTGCACAAATGGCGCCAATTGATTATTAAACGACAGCAGTCCAAAACCGATCTAGTTAGAATTGTTATTGCGACATCCGTACAGCATCATTTACTCATATAGACGTCGTTTGCACGAAAAGAGCATTACTTGCCTGAAAACAGCGTCATTTGTTTGTACCGACGTCTGTACTGAAGCAATGCGATGGTCACCACTGGCTGACAAGCAGCAACAAGCATCATTCCAGCGTAATCTGATAGGCCTACTGCTGGGTAACTTAGGTCAGTCTTGTGTGCTTTAATTGCTACTGCCACTCTGAAGTGATCCCCCACCGCGCAGCTATCAAAAGAGGGAAGAGGGGAGCCACTGACAGACAGAGCCCACCGTGGACCAGAGGGTGTCATTCTGCCTCCCCTGCCGACCTAACGGGCCCAGAGTCCACAACTTCAGACATACCACGTGACATACCAGGTGCAGCCACACCTGGACTGGTAGACGAATCTCCGGAGCTGGTTCAGCCGTAGGGCTAAGCGGACCGGTTAGTCCATAAAGAAACCCATCAAAGTCTTTCTTGTGTGCTCGAGACCATTCTTGAAACAGTTCACACTGCTGGAGTCTACGACACTTTGCTGCAAACAATTCCACTGATCAATCACCCTTGAAGAGAAAAAGAATCGTCTAATGCCCAGATGGCATCTGCATTTTGCAATCTTGGCGGTGTGTCCACGTGTTGTAACTGACATACTGACAGTAAAGAAATCGCTGAACTTAGCTGAAAATAGCCCTTTGTACATCTTGAAAACTTGTAGCAAATCACTCTGTTTCTTCTCTCTTCCAAGGTCCACAAACCAAACTGCCGAATTCTTTCATCGTACGGTAATTTCTTCAGGCCCGGAATCATTCTCGTAAACCGATGTTGGATTCTTTCCAACAAGAACTTGTCTTTTTCATAATATGAGGACCAGGCAGAAACACAGTACTCTAGGTGAGGCCGAACAAGCGATTTGTACAGCTTCAGTAGAACACTATCACTTTTAAAGGAGATGGTTCTTGAGATGAGACCAAATGCTTTAATAGCTTTAGCATATGCTAACTGATACTGTCTAGCCGGCTTCAAATTGTTACAAACAGTCACACCCAGGTCCTTCTCCTCTGTCACAACCTCCAGTGGCTGACTCTCCATGACAGGTGTGCTGAGCATTCCTGGCACCTAGGTGCATGACCACACACTTAATCATATTGAATGGCATTTGCCACATGTAAGACCAGTTTAGCACTCTATGAAGATCTTGCTGAATAATTTCTCTATCTTTGTCGCTATTGGCTTTCCCGAGCACTTTGGTGTGATCTGCAAATTTCAATATCATATTGACCAAGGCAGAATCCAGATCATTAATAAATATCAGAAACAAAACTGGACCCAGAACAGACCCCTGTGATACTCCGCTACTAACCGTTCTTCAAGAAGATTTACAGCTGCTAATGCAGACTCTTTGCTTCCTGCCACTGAGCCATTCTTTCACCCATGCCCAAACTTTACCTCCGATTCCATGGCTGGACAATTTATGTAGTAATCTACAGTGTGGAACCTTGTCCAATGCTTTTGCAAAATCTAAGAATATGACATCAACAGATTATTTAGACAACAACCACCTTTCCGGAAACCATGTTGTGATGATCTAACCAAGTAACCAGTCCATGTCTGTCTAGATGAATGTTTTTCAACCTTTTTGCTGCAGCGGAACCCCGCATAAGTGTCAAAATCACTCACGGAATCTCATGGCATGCAACGATCCGTGAGTCCAATGGCATAGGTAAAGTGGAATTTTCATGGTGTCTGGGGATCGATGTCCCCAGCGGAGTCGAGAGGCAGAAATCTTGTGGGAGTCTGGGGCAAAACCCTGAAATGCTGATGATAAAGCAGCAGGCAAAAGACATGTTAAATTTTACCATATCATATAATATTATTTAGCATTTTTATTTCACCCGTAACCAAAAACACTTTATGAGGCGGTGGCCAACGGCCTAAAAATGATTGAATCTTTTACATTTTCACGTCCACGGACAATTTGACCCCCCAGCCAGTTGAGCTAATGGGCAAAGCTTTTATATATTTCAAGCAGAATGTTTCAGGAAATGAAGATCTTTCAATTAGGGTTGTTAAACGAAGTTCAAATTCGCGAACTTCGAATTTCAAGTTTGAATTCGTGTTCGTTTTCAGCCCTTCGATATTTGAATCCAAACATCACTAATTAGACACAGATGGTTTAGCCTTGAAAGTGGAGCGCTGTTACTTCAGCGGTGCACTGTGTGACGATTTCTTTGTTCTCTGCCGGCCGTCAATTCAAGCGACGCCCGCTCATGTTTGCTTACCCCTTCCCTCCTCTCCCCTCTCCTCCCTGCATACCGCGGCGTTACTCTCCTTCTTGCACTGCGCCCCTGGCGCGTGTTGTAAGCTACTGATGCAAGCTATCAAAGTGACAAATCTTGGCGGTCCAGACACAGAGCAGACATCAACCGACGGCAATAGAGCGCGACATGGCTTGACATCCTGGCTGATTGCACCGTTGATAGACTGCTCCCCGGCATGTGGCGTGCGTGCTGTGACCTTCATCTCGCCCCACAGTGCAGACATCAAACACAAATTGCTTAAGCTTCTCCGCAAATACATAAACGAAGTTCGAATTTAATCCGAATTTTAGCAGTCGAAATTCGAATTTGAAAAAAAAAATTTAACATCCCTACTTTCAATAAATGGATGCATGATTCCTTAACACTGACACTAATAAGTTAGTGTTTGGTGTTCAATGCAAACATTCTAACACTGTTAACAAGAAAAATATTCACTACTGTATGCAAAAGTAGACGGCTAGAAGCGCTAATTTGGAACTATAATCATTCAGTGCGTAGTACTTCTATGGCTTGTTTTGACATAATTTCGCACGCTAGGTTAGGCCTATTTTTATTTTTTTCTGATGAGTCACGAAACCCTTGGCAGATGCTCGCGGAACCCTTTCCGCGGAACCCAAGGGTTCCGCGGAACCCCGGTTAAAAATCACTGGTCTAGATGATCGCTTACTGAATCTCGCACAATCATTTCGAAGATTTTGCATCTGGCTGGTCAGGCTGATTGAACGATAGTTTTCTACTCGGCTTAGATTTTCATGGCGCCATAATATGCAAATCTGACTAATTGTAGTTTTACGGGCTTACGCAAACCGGCCTGGCCAGGCCCGGCCCGGTATCTACTCGGCCCGGTCTGGCCCGATTTCTAGAAGAAATTTTCAAGCCGCCCGGCCCGTGCAGCTGTCATATGTTAGCGGGCATCGTCAATAGTACGATATTCTGCCTATTATTCGTACCGAATAGACTCAATAGAATATTCAATACGGACCTGATATATAAATTGCATAAATTTACTGCTTGCGGCGACAACGTGAACTTACTTAAATTTGTTTAAATGACTATCGTCGCAAATTTGTAAATAAGCGCGATATGACGCAACTGAAAGTGAAAGTGTTTACGCTCGGAAGTGATGGGCGGTACTCGAATATTCGAAACCAAACTGATCATTAGTACGCACGACAGCAGGGAGTGCACGACAGTACGTAATGCTTAGTGCGTAATAGTTATCGTGTATTCTGTCCGTCCGTTTGCTTGTTTGTCTGTTACAACCCGGTACCGATTTAAGCTTAGGTGAATAGAGACTCCGAGTTTTCACTGTACGATATAGCGAGGTCGAGTGTCTAAAATTTCTTCGAACGAGGGCGAACACTTTCTAAAAAGTTGCTATTTTGCTGCTATTGACTCGCTTAGCGTGTAAACGCTCGCAGAATGCAGATACTGGTACCGTTAAGCATAGATGACATCCAATCTCTCAAGAAAGGGATCTGAGTGATTCTTTGGGGTCTAAATTGTGCCGAAGACAACCTGTGTAAAAATGTTTAGCATCAAACGTAGATTTTAGCCGTTTAAGTTATTAAACGGCAAAACAGTTTATCACAAAATAAAGTTGACGTTTCTTGAGTAAATTCGTTTAAAAGTCGTTTGCAGAAAAACATTCTCGTCAAGACCTTTTCAAAAACTTTTGAGTTTACCTCAACGGCGAGATTGTATACTATTAATTTGGCGTTTGTATCTTAAACTACCATAAATGAAAATTTTAGTGTGTTATTGCAGAAAAGCAAAAAACACAAAACCGCTGTGCACCATTCAAATGATTCAATCGACTTTCGCTATTGCAATCACTACTTACTTTGCGCTAAATTTCGAATACCGCTCAGCACTAATTTACATCTCTGAAAGACGTTAGATACTCATTGACCAATGTAAACAAACGAATAATGTCGTGTCAGCTGTGTTTGACTGCTTATGTAAACGATCTGAAGGCTGCTAGACGCTATTTGTTTCCTTCTCTCAAAGAAGCTTTCGTAGATGGTATGTTTGACGCCATTTTCATCAGGAAGCGTGAAATAGCGATGAAGGCTTATGGTCATGGTTAGATGAGGGTCCTGGTTCCGGAGTGAGTTAGAGGCTAGAGCTCTCTACGGGCCGGGCCGGGCCTAGCCTTGTTATACACGGCTCAGATTTCTGATATGAATGCAGCTTATAACTAGGCTAGGCCGGACCGGGCTGGCTTGCGTAGGCTCGTAAAATTACAATTAGTTAGATTTGCATATTGTGGCGCAACGAAAATCTGGAGTTTTGGACTTTAGCTGGGATCATTAGGTAGGCATGGGAGGCAGAATGACGCTCTCTGGTCCACAAGTGGGCTCTGTCTGTCAGTGGCCGCCTACTCCCATGCCTCTGCATAGGCTTAATCTTACAGATTCCAGTAAGCAGGCCTAAAGTTCTATTGTTGTTTGCTTATAGGACAATGACGATTCTAACTATTTCAGTTTTTGCACTGTTGTCGTTTAATTATCGATTGGCAGCATTTGTGCAAGACATCGTTTTTTTGTTTTTGTTTACGGGCTGGGCCAGGCTTCAATTACATCGGGCCGGGCCGAAATATCACAAGTAGTTAATGGGTCGCGCCAGTCCGGGCCGAAACGACATCGGGCTGGGTTGGGCCCGGCCATGAAATTTTGGCCCATGCAGAGGTCTATTAGAGGCCCTCAGTTATGAAGACCAACACAGGGCTAAGAGCGGGAGTAGGGTTTAGGGATGGAGCGAGCCCCTTACCACCTTTAAAGGGCTTGGGGAGCATTGTAAGCTTTCCTTCAGAACTTCAGAATGTTTCTGGCCATGGGCCATGGCGGTCTTCCCAGTGGATATGGGCAGTGACATTTAACTTTCTCAAATTATTTGGTTTTGACTTTTACTTTTTGATTGGTTAAAGTCATTTGACTTTGACTTCAAATGACTTTTATATTCATTTGGGTGCAACTGCAAAAGTTTCCCATCCAAATCATAAGGCTAACTTAATGTTATTTTTGATCCTAGACGTATCTCTGACCTTAACCCGATAACCTTATCCTTAACTCTAACCATTTTGGTTGGGAAGTGTTGTGATTGTACTATAATTTGACTTTAACTTTGACTTAATTTCAGCGGAAATAATTTGACTTTGACTTTAACTTGGTGATGCGAATTTGCCTTCTGCTGTTGACTGCATTCATGAGCATTCTGCAGTGCAGTGCAATGCAATGCAATGCAGTGTGGTTAATGCAATGCAATGTGGTTTGTGTGCGGGAACAGTTCACTAGTCTGAAGGGACACTGGTTTGAACAGCTCAAGTATTATGGATAGAGACATAGGGTTAAGGTTAGTGTTGGTGATAGGGTTAGGAGTAGAAATAAATTGCATCTTTGGCTGTGGTGGACTTCAGTTGTAGTGGCCCTTGGCTATAATGGTCCCTGTTTATGGCAAAATGGAACCTGATCACATTTGTACTAACGCTCTTTTGGACTATTGACTAGTCAATGTGTGTGCGTTTGATGTCTGGCAGAGAGTGTCAGTGACTGGGATGACTTTGACTGGGGCTGGAAGGAGGATGGAGCAGAGGAGTCCACTGAAACAGAGGCTGACACTGAGTTGCAGTCCTGGCTGCAGGAATGCCTCATCTCCATGTCTCCTGCTGCTGACCTGATTGCCCTTGCCAATGCCACCCGCATCGTGCATTTCACTCGTCGGTATTCTGTCAACGTATTTCTGTAAAAGATCTGGCTCTGACATTGCCAGTAGTTTACTTGTGATACCTGTGTTAAATACTGTAGTTGTTTAGTTTTGTCTCAACACTAGATCTGTCAGACTGTGATGCATCAGGGTTTTTGTTATTAATTTGTAGCTATAGCATGCATCATTAGCATCATGGTTAAGAAAGGGGAGTAGGAAGTTTCAGTTTCCTGACAGACAGCTACCAGTTTCTGTCGGAGGAGATTATGGGTGCTTAGTGCCCCTTCCCTAATTATGAATCTTCAGCCCCAAATTGTGTATTTTTGAAGAAAATTTTTTGATAAAAATTTTTTGCAAGAAGCATTCCATGATGCCATTGGTGTACATGCACACAGTGTGTTTTATGGAGGTGATCTTGGCATTTACGGAGAGATGAATTGAGCTGAGATAGAGTGCACTGTAAATGAGAGTTTTTTTTGATCGAGGCAGACACCGTCTTAGCACTGCTAGTTACCCTACACTCTTGTTCTGCAGCTGTAGGCCTGGTTACATCTAAGCATTTGTTTCAAGTGCTGCTTCATCTCATGAGCTGTAGGCCTGGTCAGATGTACTCGTTTTTACGGTTTTAACTCTAGGACAGGTTTACAGATTTCTTTCTACAAAGTATCAACTGATAGTGTATGCTGAACTGGTTTGATTTTTTAAACTGATGGAATGAAACTTAGTGAGTGAGGTTTGGTATTAGCTGATGCATCAAACTATCATCTAGTTTCGATGGACCTTGCTTGTTGCTGTAAAGTAAAAGTCATTAAGGTGAATCACAGTGTGAGCGAATCCACAGTATGAATACACAATGTGAATCCACAATGTAAATCATAGTGAATTATTCAATGACTTTTCTGTTGAACAGAGAGGTGGGATTCACACGAGAATGAGGAGGATGCCCGCATGAACTATAGTGTCACATTTCAAGGTTGTCTTGCTCAGGATGCAAGGTAATTGTGTACCATTTTGTTTTCTTTATATCTATAGTGTAGTGTTTGGATACCCCAAGATTTTTAAAAAGTCCCTTGGAACATGTGCCTCAGAACTTTCAGAATTTGCTGCATGCTTTGTCATGAAGTAGTGTCTTATGGCTGTAAATGATGAATTGATGATGTCAGTTGTTTTAGTAACTTCTATGTCAGCTTGGTAATTAGTGACAGAGGATTTTCCGCATGCTTGTCTTAAAATCAACAGTTGATGATAGTTTGTGCGAGTGAATGTTCTGATTCAGGGTGGTAATGTGTAGGAAAGCTGCTGTAACCTTAGTTACTTGGTACTAGCTACTAGTGTGGTGATTTTAGAAAATTAAGTGGTACTGATTTATTTTCCAACAGTTTTGTAACTTATTTCGTATAGCAACATTGTTAGCATGATGTTTTTGTGTAACCATATTTTGTGGTCAGTTTTTGTTTAGAATGAGTACTGAATGATGTTTTGTGGATTTCAGTGAGAATATAACGTGTCTTCTTTGCTTGCCGCTGGCTTCACACAAACGGTAAGAGTCATTGCATTTGTTGAGAGTTTTCATATTTTGGTTGGAGCTTGCCGCAGAAAAATACAGCAAAATTGATACGCATTTATATCGCTAAATCTTAAACTTATAACCCTTTAATTTCATCTTGATTGCTTGTTTGAACACCGTCATGGTTTATATCACCAACTCTTGATTTTTTTATCAACTTTACATTCAGTAATGTAATGTAAGATTTATTGAGTTATTTTCAGTGTCACTTCAAGTCTGCAGTAAATGTGTAACATTTATGCAGTTTAGCAACAATCTGAATTGATAGTTTAACGTATTAATTACGGCGTTTGAGATAATAAGCTGTAGCAGTGTGGTGCGGTGATGTGTTTCAGAAGCACTCATGGAGGTCCAGATTGGACATGCGTCATCGTGGGATTCTCTTCTGGATATGTCCGCATGTACACTGAGGTAGTTATGTTTGTTAGGGTAGCTTATTTGGCTATCTAGGTCATAAAAGTTTGGACTTTTATGACTCGTGTCTGTTTTTAGTTGCTTGATGAATAGTAAGGAGGCTATTTTTGTAGCGGATGTGTGTTAGATTTTTTTGGTAATTTTTACGGAATTTTTTATTAGTGTATAGCATGGTATTATTGCACTAACTCGTTCGTTAATGAGCCTATGTGTCCGTTTGCCTGTATTTCTGTCTGTTGGTCTGAATTTGAGGTGACTTGTCAAAGCTCTAAGTTGTTTTTGCACAAGCTTCTGTGCTATTGTACATGCAACACTGCAATACAGTAGTTTTGAATATTTGCTTTTGTTCCTTGCTTTTTAGTGCTGTCATCATTAGCTGATTGTTGTTCTGTAGTTTTTTCAATCATTTGTGTTGCATTTTAACAAAAATATTAGATTTTATTTGTGTTGCACTATACATTTGGTGAATATTGGTTAACTTTCACCCGAAAGAAACAACAGTTTTTTTGTGAAGTTTAATTACTGTTGCACTGTGCAGTTTTTCTTAGTTTTATTGGTAAGTTTTGTTGCTGGATAATAATTGTTGTTATTGTTGTAGACAGGTGCTTTGCTGTTGTCCCAAATTTTTGGTGATGAGCCAGTTTTGAGGTTAAAGTGTCGCACGTATGCACCTGCCAGACATTCAGCAGACTCGGAAACGGTATGTTTTTGGAGTTCAAAGTTTATTGACTTTTTTGCTCATATTTTGCACTTTGCATTTTTGTGCAATGTCTATGGCATGCAAGGATGGATGCTTGACAAATCTATGGCAGTGATGAATTCTGGGACATGGATGAAGTGATTAGATTCTTAGGTCAAGACGCCAAAGGGTTAAAGGGCGACTACCGTCAAAATTGATCTTTGTGATTTTAATGTATTTTTAGATATTAGACCTCTAGCAAAGACTACATGCACGGTACCAGCGCAGAATGTTTGATAAAAAACGCATAGTTAATTTTTAACCAGAACCGACTGGGAACCAGCTACGAGGTTTGAATATTTATGTACTACCTCATAATGCCTACTTCTCGGCTGCACGTACGGTGACGAACACTTTTGCCTTCTTTGTCGTATGGGCGAATGGGAACCAGCTGCAGTTCAATTCGGCGACAGCAAGCAGTCAAAAGTTTCGTTTTTTAGTTTATTATTTGTTTATTTGCTTGTTATGTACCTATATAATGTTTTTGCGTCTTATTTTACACTTAATAGTTAAATGATTAACAGTTTTTAATGTTTCTATGAGATTAAACGTCGCATTTTGCACTACGGTCGTCTGCTGCTAATTACTGGAAAGGAACTAAGTACCGTGTAAAAGTAGTGTGGTTAAAAATTTAATCTAGTCTGCAGCTGTTTATAGCACAAAATAGATTTATCAACAAAGTTGTTTTTAATAATAACTGTTTCATTAGAAAGTTTGACGCATATATTTGTAATATAAATACGAAATCCAAAGATATTCTGCAATAAAAATTTTTCGTGGTAGTTGCCCTTTAAGGTCACAGTATTACCAGATATGCCAAAAATGTGCATTTTGGAAATTTGGGGTTTGTTTTTCTGATAATTTTCGGGTGGAAGTATTTTCTCTAAACTTTGTCAGTAGCACAAGTACATTTTGGGGCAAAGACTAAGTGGTTATATTTGGAGGTCAAAAGGTCAAGCAGAGGTTTAGTGACATGCATTTAGTTTTGACCAATCAATTTTTTGGCTGATGTAATAACAGTCATGCTTATGGCACAATGGCATGTGCTGTGTCTGTCTCATGTAATGGAAAACTGTCTGAAGAAGGAAATACAGTTGCCCAGATGCTACTGTTTTGTACCAAGTTAGACTCCCTACAACTTCCCGTTTTCAAAATGGGGTACCAATTGCATCCAAATTGTTTATAGTAATATTTTGCGGATGTGGCTGGAAGTTTACGTTTGCAAGTTATACAAGTAAGTAAGAAATTACATTCACATTTGCAGGCTTTTGGATGCAGGCAATATGGTTGGTTCTCTCTAGTGACAGCAGAGCTTCTTGTTTGTAATATGATGTAATTTTGTAACACGATGGTTTGTTGTTTATCATTTACTTGTCAGCATGAAGAACTGAACATTCTCTATTGCAAGTCGTTGGTGACCGTCGACGGCTTTTCGTTGTTCCAGGCGTTGAAAGCTTGCAGAAACCAAGTCGCCAGAGGTGAGTCCATGTGTTGTAGCTCCGTGACTGAATGCACAGGTGAGACAGTGCATTAACTGCAGTCTAAAGGCATGTTCACAGCACCAGAAATGAACTGAAACGAACTCACTTTGCACACTTTGCAAAATGAACTTAACTGAGATTTCAGTTCAGTTCGGTACATTTTAGTCGCTCTGTACGCACCTTGAAAGTCATGGCTCGACTGCATTCAGCTCAGTGATGAAATGTTTGCGGGTGCTTGGAGCAGGGATGTGGTCTTGGACAAAACCTTTAAGCTTGGTGTTCTAACCAGCTGCTAGCTAAACGTCTTAGTTGCTAAAACTGCTAAGCCGGCTTTTAAGGCTTTAGATCAGTTGTTAGGGCATTAACAGCTGGTTCTGTGGACTAATTTTGATGACTTTTTGGACCATGTTAGCTGTTGTTTGTAGCAGTGTTGAGATATCATGTCGTGTTGTGTTGCAATGTTGTGCTGTAGCGGCAGCAAGTGGTATGGAGTTGCTGGCTGCACCGCTGTTGGCGTACAAGAAATGGTCGCTGACCGAGCAGCAGCAAGTCACTGACCACACACCATGTGGTGTGTCATTTGCAGTCTCTTGTTCATCTTGCTCTTTTTCCTCTTCCGTTTTCTTTCCATTTGTTTGTTCTCCTCTGTGTAATGATTGTTTGTGATAGAGAGAAAACTGCGAAATATCTTGCCTGCCTCAACAATCCACAAAATTTTACCATTGGCAACTGTCAGTCAGCAGCACATGGACACACAGTCAGTGTGATGCGGGGTATTGCAGGCAATATTGTCTTTTTTTGATTTTTGCTGTTTTTACTGTGTTATTGTCTGTCCAATGCAATGCATAGCATTGGACAGAGTATAAAATCATTTTTGTGTCCGTGTGTCCGTGCGTGCGTCCATGCGTCCTACATTTCTTAAGCTATCTTCCTTGCACCTTCCCTTTTCTTTCCCCTTTTTCTTCCCCTTCTCCATCTTTTTTTTCCTTTCCTTTCCCCTTTCCCCTTCCTCTTTTCCTTCTCCTATCCCTTTCCCTTTTCCTTCTTTCCTTTTTTTTTCTTTTTCTTTCCCTTTTCCTTCCCATTCTTCTTTCCCCATTCCCCTTTTTTTCTTTCTCTTTTCATTTCCCTTCCCCTTCCTTTTACTTTCCATTCCTTTTCTTCTTCCCCTTTCTCTTCTTTTTCCCCTTCCCCTTTTTTCCTTTCCTTTTCCCTTTCCCTTTCCCTTCCCCTTC
>Ga0056128_1007948_pt1 | contig 13401 bp, 7 predicted proteins | sample WorMetLIZISLAND2_FD_71113 | JGI IMG/M metagenome (GOLD analysis project Ga0056128, IMG submission 71113) | Marine gutless worms symbiont microbial communities from Max Planck institute for Marine Microbiology, Germany - Olavius geniculatus... ... | reverse complement strand
CTTGGAAAGTCTCTGGAAAATACCTCGACACAAGCGCCAACTCGTGGAACCGTTGTATAGACGCATCGGCTGATGTTGTCGAACAACTACGACCGAAGCAGCTGGTGACGATGTGGTGACCGTTTCGGCTGGTGTAGCAATAACAGCAGCAGTCGTGGATGAGGTTGACGGACGCGGAGGCTTCTCATCTGGAACGGTAGCACTCGACGTCGAGGTCGATGTTACTGGACCGCTAGCTGGCGTCACGACTGTCGCAGCGTTACCGGAAGTTGTCGTTGAACCGGTACCGGCAGTAGACATCGGCGCGGCAGACGACGTTGACAATTGCCCTGCAGCGGCAGCAGTCGTCGGCGCGGCGGGTATTACGCCAGACGGGGCAGCAGCGACGGTACCTGATGACGTCACTTCCGGCGCCATGATCCTCGGTTCAACAGTCGTTAGCGAGGTGGCAAAAATACCCGATGATTGCTGCAGCGCACCAGAAATGGCTGGAGCCGAAACTGCGCCTTGCGTGGTGAAGATCAGCGGCCGGATCGTAGATACAGTCACCGATCGAGCGGTTTCCGCTGAAGCCGTGCCAACAGTCAATGTCTGGAAAGTCAGCGTTGTCGTTGTCAGTCCTTGGGCCGTATTAGAAAAACCTGCAACAGACGGCTCAATATCAAATTAGGCCTATTCCGCTAGCCTGTGGCAATTGAGACGGTAACATGCTTACAGGCCAGTTTCCGTACTGTGCGCCATACTGATTCAAAGTTTTGCATATTCCCAGACTGGGTAGAAACATGAAAAACCCTTTCACCGACTCCTGTTACACTAGGCATAGCAACGCTGTAGAGTGGCTCGCTAACAGCCTGTGAAAATGGACCATATTTCGTCAGACTTGGCCCAGGCCTCGTATACACTGGCAAGCTAATATAATCAGTCGCAGCGGGCAATACACATGCAGAAACACTAGACCTCTCAGCAGCAGCAGAACGCGCCGCCTGGATATTTTCAATGGGCCTAGTGATACTGACATTACTCACATCACTCACCGCATCTCGTAGGCCTACACTGATTAGTCGACCTGCTGAGGTCACGGAGTCTACTTCATAGGTCGAGCGCGCTCCACTATGATCTAAGCCTGATGCACCATACGCATGCTGTGCTGACATTCTATATTCGCGCAGAGTAGTAGTTGCATCACGCTGAGAATGCGAAACAAAAGGCCTACCGTACAAATTGTGAGCAGCAGTGTGAGTTAGGCCTAATGGTGGAATTTCTTCAGAGCCACCCTGAAAAACTGTGGCAGCGGTGCCTGAAAGAAAATCATTGCGCACTAAACCGCTAGTAGCATATTGCAATTGCGTCTGCAGAATTGCTAACTCCACTTCCAAACGGGTTTTCTCCCGAGCTTGCTCTGCAGCTTGCTGCTCTCTTCTAAACATTTCGGCGCGGTTATCAGCGACAAACTTAGTCATGAGTTCAACTAACTCGTTATTCTGCGATCGAGCAGAAGTCCGTGATTGAGCACGACTTGGGACCGAAGAATTATAGACAAAAGGTTGAGGGGTGGAATTTTGTGAGGGGTGTAATTTCATTCCTCCCTCCCTGACAGCGAAAAGGTTTTGCACTTCCCTGTCAGACGCTGTAATCGCCTCAGCACTCCACAACCTATTATTAGTCGCAGAAGATTGTGACACAGTTAACGCATCATCATTGCCAACCTGGCCGTGTCCCGGACTTTCAGAAACATACCCCACTGGAGGGGCGGGTGGTTAGTTTTGGGTGAGACGTCGGCGGTTCCACCGCCGCCGGGGCGGGAAAGGGGTTAGTTATTACTGAGACGTCGGCAGAGCCCGCTAGCCTGGACAGGCTGAAGCGTCGACGTGCGATACGTGTTATTTATGGCGGTTAACACATGGCCAGACGTATGCGATGGCCGACAAGACCATCCACCAAGCGAGCGAGCGACCGACGAGCGACCATCAATTTAATGATGAATTTAGTGAGAAAAATATAAATTTTTGTTTGTAGAAATTATTTAAATTGCAAGGGCACCTGACACATGTTCTCCAGCCATTTAGGCGCAATACACTCTTGAAATGTGCGCCATCGCCGAAAGTTAGAAAAAATATTAAGACCCCTTATTTTCGTAATTCAAGGTCATTCAATGTCATCAATGACTACACCATTAAAAGCTGGTCACTAGTGCTCGTTATGATAAGCAGTATGTCTGTGCCTATCTTCAACTGTTTTCACGCTCGACGAGGTAATACCGGTAAAATAAGCACTTTTTAAGGGAATGCCCCTATTTGACGCCCATTTGCGCAAGCGTTCTTGAACCTAGGTGGTTGGCACTTGGACTGCTAAAATCTGCGTTTAATATTGACAATTTCATGTGCAGGTTGTCCAGGTCTATTTCTAGCCATTTCGTCGCAAATCATTCTTAATTGGTACGCTGCAGTCAAAAATTGTGAAAAATTTACTAAAACCTTTATTTTGAGAGTTCAAAGTCATTCAAGGTCCCTGGTGTTGATAAATCTAAAAAGCTTGTCACCAGGGCTTGTTATCATAAGCAGCATATATCTACCTGCAACCCCGTTTTCACGCTATACGAGCAAATAGCGGCAAAATGGCGTGCCTCTAGTTGACGCTCGCGTTCGAGAAGAATTTCCACACCCAGGGCTCAAAAATTTGTCACGATAAACTAGATTTTTTGGGCATCCCACGGTGAAGATTTCGTGATACTAGCTTGCACCGTTATAATACAGTCGCAGAGTGTGAGACGGACAGTCAGACAGACAAACAGACAGACAGACACCCAGGCCATGGATAAAACGCGCGAAGCATTCTGCTATCGCGCGTAAAAACAATAAAAACACCATAACGTAAAGCAGTTTTGGTCGTTAATGATTTCAAAGGAATCATTTTGTCTTTGAAACCTGTAGCGTTTTGTCGTTAGAGCTTATACACAGTGTCCCCTAAAACCGGGCACATGCTACAGTTTAAATAACTCCAACATTCTTGGTCCAACATTAACAAATTTTGGAACAATCAAAAGTCAACAGTTCTTGCTACTTTGTAAAAAAAAGTTAAAAACCAAGTACCAGTTTCTTTTTGTGGCACTCACAGTAGAGGCAATTGCATGGTTATATTATAACGAAACAAAAAACGTCAATCACGAAATTTTGTCATTAACAAGATAATGTTCATACGAACACGGAGTCTGTCCAATGCATTTCGATAGTTTACAATAGATGTCCATATAAATATAATCAGTGAGTTGTTTAGACTGGTAGAAAAACATCACAAAGTTTAATTTTAAATTGTACAGCAGCAATGTTACTGACATCCTTCGCTATTATTATAACTAAACACAAAATAATGTCAGTCACGAGACCATTCGATTCGTCACCAATGCTTTACTATAAATGGGCCATCGTCACCATGCGTCTATTTGCACCGTTATCAAAATATGACGCCTCGAAAATAATGGGGCCACACCTTGACCTTTTGGAATCACGTGACGCCATCAATCACGTGACCATTCGACTCCTGGGAGTCGACTTCCTATGAGTCGTCCATGGTGACAATGCGTCCATCTGGCACAGTTACGGAGATATGGCGCCTCGAAGATAATAAGGTCACGAACTTAACACTTTGGGGTCACGTGACGTCATCGGTCACGTGACCATTCGACTCCCTGGGGTCGACTTCCTACGGGTGGTCCATGGTGACGATGCGTCCATCCGGCACCGTTACCGGGATATGGCGTCTCAAATGTTGGACGCACGGACGTAAACACGGAAAAAAGGAAAAAACGACAAAAAGGAAGGGGAAAGGAAAGGAAAGGGAAAGTGGAATGGAAAAAGGAAAAGAAAAGAAAAGGTGATGGGAAGGAAAGGGGAAAGGGAAGGTAATGGGAAGAAGTAAAAGGGGAAAAGGAAAGAAAAGGGGGACAGAGGATAAGGAAAGGAAAAGTGAAGAGAAAGGAGAAGGAAAAAAGGGAAAGGGAAAGAAAAGGAGAAAGAAAAGGAAAAGAGAAGGGGAAGGGAAAGTGAAAGTGAAAGGGGAAGGAAATGGGGAACGGGAAAGGGGGAGGAAAATCGAAAGGAGAAAGGAAAAGGAAAGGGGGAGGAAAAGAAAAGAGGAAGAAAAAGTGAAAGGGGAAGGGGAAGGGAAATAGAGAAGGGAAAGGGGAAGGAGAAAAGGAAGGGAAAGTGGAAGGGTAACATAAGAGAAAGGTTAAGAGAGCTTAAGAAAAGTTGGACGCACGAACGGACGCACGAACGCACGGACACTCGGGTGATTTTATACTCTGTCCAATGCTATGCGTTGCATTGGACAGACAAAAATGATAACATTAACACACTGTCGATAGCTGCGACATCACGCTATCAAAGTAGTCAGTCATACCTTATGGCAGTCAAACTGCTGTCTCTGCTCGGACACGGGCCCGAAAAAGTCTTCTCCAATCCGTGATGAATGTTCACGGTTGCAAAGTTATGTGACGTCTCCAGGCCTGTGTCTAAAAGAGACATCTTTTTGAACATTTATTGTAACTTCCAACTATAACATCGTGAATTGATAGTCTATTAACGTCATAATGTTTAATGGCTTAAAATTCCGTCACTGGAGGTGTTGTTTCGTTTGAGCGTTACCAAAATGTACCATGCAGACACCTAATCTGTAAATGCCACAGAAAGACAGAAAGAAAAAGTGGTGTTAGTTTAGATTATACGACGATCACTGTAGTTCGGTGATTTTCGGCTAATTTTGTTTCGCCTATCTGCATTAATGTCATCGCACATTAAGAGAAAGGTGGAAGCAAGAGAGCTTAAGAACAAGAGCAGAACAAAGTAATTACTCTCTATCTGAGTGCAGATGCGGGCTATCAATTACCACCCGGTCGATTCAGTTAATAGTGGGGGACGCAACTAAACATACAGTTAATTGGACAAACTGATGTGTATTAAGCTTCGACTTTTATAATGGGGGCCAGCTCCCTATACGCGCAGAGTGCAGCTGGAAGACGCATATAAGAGAGTGATACGGTTTAGGTGAAGCATTCTGTCGTCATTCGAACATCAGTGAACAACACTTCTGCTGCCGGTGCTGCTGCTACTGATGATGATGATGATGATGCAAGTCAGTGCATTGCTTCTCATCCTGAGCATCTCAACAGCTTGGGCTCAACGAAGTTAGTACACTGCAAAAAGCAGCGTCATTGTTTTTTTCCGACGTAATAAAATAAATAAATTAAGTTACACAATTGCCGATTAAACTAGTAAAAGAATCTGTTTCTTAGCGTTGTATTCATTTTGTGTTTTACTGTCTTTTGTGAAACCAGCGACTGTAATTTAATTGTAATTTACTGTTGGTCATTCGGCATTTCGACTTGCCACGAACGTCTGCTGCAGTTGGACGCTAAAAGTTCTCCGGCCTCCTTTCAGCAATGTTCAGACCTTTCCATTAAAAATCTACATTGAGCAAACATTGGAACAATGAAAAAATAAATAATGGTTTAAACGCGTAAAATTGCGACCTTAGATGTTTAATGCTCGCCAGTGATGTGTAATGTTTCGTGCTTTGCTATAGCCTTGTGACGTTTATTATAGTTGAAATACATCGAGGAATGTGTTTGCTTGTCAGGTCATAATGTGCGTCAATGCTACCAAGCACTGGAAGCATGTGCCCTTCCAGAGCTGACTCCGTATATGGGTCTGAGCGAGGCACAAGCATGGCAAAGACTAGCGAGCACCGATCTTCACGAAACATGCGCCTAACAGTCGATGTGCCAGTAATGTAGTTCTTGATACCGTTGTTGGGGGCTAGGGAAAAATTGTGAATTCTAACCACGAATGCTCAACTCGTACGGGTGAAGCTTGTACGAGCCGTAAACCAAAACCCGGACTCGTACTAATACTATACTTTTGTCTATGTTAACGCAGCCTGATTACTTGATTATCTGAATTTAAAATAATCATACGCTGCAGTATGGTTGACTTTAAATTTGCTTTAGATGAAATGACATAACTGCAGTTGGATATTTGCAGTTACAGTCACCGGTATACTTTTAGACAACTTTAATGTTATTGCTGCAAGTTTATTTTAGTTGGTAAGATTCAGTACATTACACGTGTGCATTATATACGTGCTACGTTAAAACATTTAATGCTGCTGTGTTAATCTTGATTTTAAACAAAATTTGATTTACATCATTAACATACACTGAATACACTGAACACAGTGGGCTAAAACGCTGACACCCTTTTTAACTACGTCAATACAATGCCATATAAACTGCACAATACCACATATTTATACTGCTTGAATAAGTTGGCGTTTGCTATAAATCACTCAAAGTTTAAAATTTATTTGAAAAACATTTTCATAATTTTTTTCGCGACTCCAATGTTTCTTCGCAACCAGACTGTAAATTAAACAGCCCTTGTCATTTGTCAATCTAATCATTGTGACGGAATTGCAACTTTTTCGCACTTAAACATACACCGTGGTCCATAAAAACGTGCGACTGTTATTTTTGTAATAGCTTTGGGTAGCATAGGCCGATCCGATTTTAATAATTTTTGGTGTGCAACATCAAAAAAAAACTCGACGCATACGACTGTAGTTTTGGCCACCTCACTTTGATAGTATCGCTACATTACCTTGTGAAATGTAGGCTGTTGAGCTTGTTGCTTGAGAGTGGTGTCAACGTTTGCCGCTTGCATTCGGGCTGGAAGAGGGCATTTTGAGCACATGCTGTAATAAAGAAAATGTGATGTGACACGTGTGACTTTTTGAGATACAATAGTTGCTAATCGTTTTTGTCGCTTTTCAGCAAATTATTTCTGAGCCGGTGCGTGCGCTATCCAGTATGAATTCATTGTTGTACGACTTCTGCATTTCACAAGGTTGTGTAGTAACAGTAACTAATTTTTGTACTTTTTTAACCAATCCCTTCATACGCAAAAGAAAGCAAAAGTAAGTAAGACGTTATTTTTGTTGTGTATTATCGATAGAACAACCCCATAATGTGATGTATATAATGCTAGTACCCTGAAAACGAAAACATCTTAAACTAGAAATTTGAAGCAAAGCCGGGAGTCCGCCCGGCGCCCTAAGTCCGATTGGGGGACAGTTTAGGGGGCTTACATTTCTTTCGTAGCAAAGTCACGTGGCCCGAACTCCAACGCATTAGCATACGCAGAACGCGCAGTGTCGACTTAGGGTAGGTAGACATTAACCAACTAACCGTTGTCGTCAGTGGACCAAAGTTCTCCATTTTTTGTTAAACCCGATAGGGACGGTAGTTGATAACGCCGTTTACCGTTTGTCGATATCTCAATCCATTTTAGAGATATTCGCGCTCAAAGTTAAAAGTTGTCCCAAATCGCGCCGAATTTTGGACATTATTCGCTATCCCAAATTTTAAAGGGACAGTGCACCCCAAAATTTGTACGAACATTATCAGCCCCACTTAGCATTACGTCACATGGCAAAGTTTCATTAAGCTACTCCTACATGGTTTTTCGTAAAAGTCGATCTGGGTGGGTACGATTTCACCGCATAATCTCCGTGAGTGATGTACCAATGTTCACCCAACTTTTATCACTCAACGCGGGAGGAATCGCGGTGCAAAACTTCCTAGTCTGATTTTGAAGATCATCATTCGTTTTGAAGATATTCGCCGCCAAACTTTAATGTCGACTGAAATCAGGCCAAATTTTGCATGTTTTGGCCCCTAAAATTTTTTGGGGAGGGCCCAAAAATTTTAAACAGGCATTATAAACTTCGGCCTATAGTACTGCTCACCGTGCAAAATTTCGCGCCGATCGGCCGACGCATCTCGGAGATCTTATGGTTGAAATAAAAAAAAAACATCTGCAGTAAAACTTAAGTCTCCTCCGCAAGCTATCGCTTCCGGCCGGACTAAAAATAAATTCCAGCAAAACATAAGCCCTCCCGAAAACTACCGTTTCCGGGCAGACAAAAGTTAGGCAAAAATGTTTTTGTGGCACAATTATCGCTGGTAGCATTAAATAGGCAAAAAGATTAATTAATCGCTAATTTTCGCAAAGTTATCTATTCATTTTGGGGGATTTATATTAGTCGTACTGTATAAATTACGAGTTAATTGCAGGGCAGTCTCGCGAGCCCGTGAATGTGCTAATGGCGTACTATCCACGCAGTGTTCACAGGTTTACAGCGACGACTTCCAAATACAGGTAGCAGCGGCACAGTATGCAGCCGACTTCGTCTGCGTCGAAAATGTCGACGGTACGCTTCTTATTAAACACACTATATTTGTTGATATTTTTCTGTTGTCACCAAGGTTGTAAACAATACTGGCAAAAATATTGCAATAGCAATAGCAATACTTGGCGGAAAAATATCGCAATACTAATAATGCAATACTTTTTTCCAAGCCAGTATTGCAATACTATTGCAATACTTTTTGCAGTACTCCACTATCCGCTCCCCAAATATACAGGTGCGGAAAAAAGTGGACCCCTAAGTTTTTCGCTGTTTTCTCAGCAACCGTTTGGGATTTTAATATGAAATTTTACAGCTTTATTTACTGAAAACTTCTACATATAAGTGCCAAGTAATACATGATTTTGTTGAAAAACGACGAAGTTATATAATTTTAAACAGGACCGCCTACCGATTTTTAGCATCAACAATGTTTAAAGTAAAAATGCTATTTAATTTTCAAAAACTGGTTACACGTAACTGCCGATGACGTCACAGTGACGTTTTGATAAACAGTAATTTACATTGTTTATAAATTATCATTAAATTATCGTTCCTTTAAAGCAATCGCCGGCTGACAACCGGATTCATTTTCCAGCAGGACGGCACGTCAGCACACATGGCGCGCAACGCCGCGCAGCGCACTTATAACTGGCTGCGGGCCAACTGTCCAGATATCATCACAAAAGACCAATAGCCTCCAAATTTGCCGAATATAAACCCTATGGACTATCACGTATGGGGTGTAATGTTGGAGGCTTACCGCAAGCTTAAAACAAAGCCGAAAACAAGCGCCGAACTCAAGGAAGCGCTTCAGGTTATCTGGGGCAACCTGCCACAGGGACCGATCGACAAGGTTGTAAAGGATTTCTCAAATAAGGCGACTAGAGGCTGGTGTTGTAGCTTGGAGCTGGCAGTGAACACTGTGAACATTCGCAGTGACAATGGAATACTGGCATATGATCATTATTTAACTGTATTTGTTTCAACGATGTTATCAAACTGGCGTTGTGGCCAGGGAACAGCAATCTGATTCGGCCTGTAGTTTTTGTAGGTTAAATCAAGTTGCGAAGGAAGACGCCATTAAAACCACCACAAAAGAATTTTTGACGCTTTTGTCACTAGGGCTAACACATTAAACACAATGTTCGCAATTATTAGGCTACCCTATATATAAAATATTTAAATCAGTGATCAAAGTCTGACATATTTGTGCAGTGATCAACGAACACAAGGCATGTCTGCTGCAAACTGGGCCACGTGGTTCTCCCTTGATCATGGAAACTATCCTCCGCAGTTGTCCAGGCATCTTGGGACCAGCACCAGGCCAGACAGGCCCATGCCCGTAAGTCTCTTCGAGTACTAATTATTATTAGTAGTAGTAATGATAACAATAATTGACAAAATTCGTATCAACATTGCGATCGGTAGACAAATTTGAACAAATATCTTTAGTAGGAAATGTTTGTCTAAAAATTCGCAAAATTGTATAAACTCTGTCAAATATGGCACTAAAGTAAAAAGCGTAACGTTTTTGCGACACAATGTAAACCTAGTTGTAACAATAATTCGTAAAATCAAGCACGGTGTTGTGAAAACTTGAGTATAAGTAAGGTCCAAATTCCATTTAGCTAGTTTGTTCGACAACTTGTTGGCCAACACGAGCTGACAACTAGTTGTCGAACTAGTTCGCTATGTTGTCCAACAAGTTCGACAACTTTTGTTGTTGGTCAACTGGTTGCCAACCCGCCAGATCAATCTCAACATGTCGAGATTGAAACAACAAGTTGGCCAACATTTTTTGTTGGGTCGCCAATATGTCAAGATATATGAATACTGTTTAGCCTATTTATTAATGTCTCTGAAGTCAGTCCTCGATCCAACCTTATTCGGGGTAGCGATGAGTAGGCCTACAGTTGCAGTTGGATAGACAATAATGTAAATTACCTAAGTCGAGTTTTCTTTCGTGTGATGTCAGCCTCAATCATTTGAAATAACAGTTCAAACGTATCGACGTCTATTCTCGAGTACGCATAAAACTTTGGACTCTTCGACAGTTCTGGTAGCAAGGTATTATAAGTGCCAAACTGATTCCGAAGTTGCAAATATCGCCTGATCCATACAGTATTCTTGCGTTTCTTTCGCTGAAAGGCAGTTGAAAAAGTAGCGACAGCGCCAAAACTTGCAATTATGGATGTACGGGCTACAATCACTGCTGTTTCATCGTCGTCCATCTTGAAACCAAGTAGGTCATGTCAAAACAAAAAATTGGGTCACTGTCTCAACAAGTTCGACAACAAGTTCGCTGGTTGCGCAACTTGTTCGCCAACCGGGTTGGAGGTACGAAATCGTTGGCTAACAAACTAGCTAAATGGAATTTGGCCTTAAAGAAGCTAAATGAAATCGTAAAGAATTGTAGCTTTCGTCACTCAGAGTGGTTTGCGGTTTAGCCTCGTCCTGTAGTGTAGGTCTATTATAATTATAGTCTGTACGTTTAGTATAATTGGTCAGAGCAGCTGTGGTTGGTGGTTTTAGACCGGCAGGAACGGTAGACTGCGTGTACGGCGTTGTGTCAGCCCAATGTGGCGCGGAGAGCGCCGGATATGCCCGCACATTTCTCGAAAACGAACTCGAAATCGCTGGCTGCACCGTGGCTCCATATCGTAAGAAACGTTGCTTGTTTGAATGTGTTTGAAAATGAAATGTGTTTGATTTCTACTTTGCTAGGCCTATATGTAGTTGTTTTAATAGGCCCCATTACGGGTTTTGTCAGTTCACCAGTGTGTCCGTTCGTCCGTCCGTCTGTCCTACAAAAGCTAATAACTTGAAAACCAAAAAATGTAGAAAACCAAATTTGGTGTGAATGTTCCGCTACAGGACTTACATGTGTGTCAGTTTTCAGCGCAAACATTCAAAGATTTGGGTTACGATTAGAGTTATCGTTGCATTAAATGCGCAGACATGGTTTAGTACTGTTTGCAAAGCAACTTGTTAATATAATTTTGCTGGAGCCTAAAATGTATCGACTGCAGCTTGACCGCCCGTATAATGCGTTAACGTCGAACATCAGTGCTGTTATTTGGCACAACACTTTGTGGCTCCCCTACTGCAATGTATTTGCACTCTTGTTGTTTGTTCTTGTTATTTGTTTTTCACAGGTCCATGGAATTCATGCGTAAAGCCTTCCCGTCGCTGTTTTGAACGTTCATGCTTTTACACTAATTGCTTTGCATGGCTTTGCGCTTTATAGTCTCTAAGTTTAACTAACATGCTGGCATAATATAGGCTAAGCTATAGGCCCATTGATGCTGGTAGCTTTGAGCAAAAAAGTCCAACTTCGAGTCGCGTTCATCTCAGTCACTTTTGTCTTCATATTGCCGACAGTCTTGCTTCAGTCGCGTGTCAAGGCAAGGCGGTCGCTGCGTTGCCAGAGTGAGTACGTGCTCTGGCTGTCGGTTACTGACAACACGATCGCCCGCAGTCACCAAGCGTTCTTGTCACCTGCGTCCGATTGCGATATTTCTGGAACTACAAGATGTTGTCCAGCAACGATTAGGCCTATCACACTTTTTGAATCATTCAAAATTTCGACTGACTAAGATTCGTTTTTTACTACTTTTTCATATACGACAGCCATTACTGATAACGTTATGTAACTGAAACACAAATGCTTTAGACCTATAGAGTGTTTGAGTAATAATCTGTCTGCAGTTTGCTGTTGACGGTTATTGGGACAAGGCTAAAATGCTGGACGAGTGGACGACTGTTCGTCCGGTCTTTACCGGTCTTTGCCTTGTCGCCCAGTGAAATTGCACCCGGTTGTCTGTCGGCTGTCGCTCCGGTTAATTGTTGCTCCAGTGATTACACTGATTAGTCGTCCAACAAACTTCATCTCAGACAAAACAGAAAGAAAAGACACAATGTTACAAGATAGTCCAGCTAATGTATAAATGTCAGGAACTCAAGCACATCATTGTCACTGAGTGTTAGTCCATTCAGCCCGTCAGTACAAAAGTATTTTACTGCAGCGCAATTATACGCAAATTCAACAGTCATTACATTCACGAATAGATTTATAATTTATATTTTGGAACTTATAATAGCAATGAAACCACAAGTTAGTGATGCTGTCAACAAAATTTTATTTATTTACTTATTCAGTAATCATACGTTGGTTATCGGGGTCAAGGTTCAAAATTATAACTGATGCACGAAATCGCAAATAAGCAAATTATTGCGCGTATCGATCAACACTGCATAAAAAATGATTGTGATATAGCGTGCATTATAAAGGATATAAATTATTATCGGAGGAAATTTCAACCGCCAACTCGCACCTGCCTGTTGCCATGACAACAGATTGTGTTAACGAGACAGCAACTACAGGTGGGAACACAATGACGTCACTTAGTTCAAGCGCCCACCGTTTCTATTTCCGGTGCGCTCTGGTAGTCATGGGAGTGGTGGGAAAGGCAGGAAATGCGCTTATCCTCTACGCACTGGTGGTCTCCAAACAGCACAAAAAACATCCGATGATTGTCAATCAGAATGCGTTCGATTTCCTCTGCAGCTTCGCTCTAATCGTTTAAGTTGCAGCGAACCTGTCCAATATCTGCTATAATCGGAAAGATCGGCTATTGGCTATGCGTAACGCTACACAGTGAAATGTTCGTGTCGTACGGAATGTATGGTTCTAGAATCAACATCGCTGCCGTTACAGTCGAGCGCTATCTGAAAGTGGTCCATCCGGTCTGCAGCAGGAAGAAGCTACGCTCGTGGATGATAACAGCAACAATAGAATTCTGTTGGCTGATTGGAATTATGTTCGTGGCTTTTGCTTTCAAAGGAAGAAGAATTGGAAACGGTACATGTTACTCTGTAGCCAGTAGAAAGACCCAAATGGGTCTAGTGATATGGTACATGTTGTCTTTTTACGTCATCATATTCGCTGTCTTTGTTTTCTGCTACGGGCGCATACTGATGACCATTCGTCGTCAGGTGAAGGTGATGGCCGCCCACAGTGCCAGTGCTGGACCAAGCACTGCTCAGGCAAAGTCCAAGCAGATTCAGACCAACGTCATCAAGGCGATGATCACTGACAACACTGTAAGACAAATTGACATCTCGCAAGGTAATGTAGCGACACAACAATCATCTGGT
>Ga0056128_1007947_pt1 | contig 13401 bp, 7 predicted proteins | sample WorMetLIZISLAND2_FD_71113 | JGI IMG/M metagenome (GOLD analysis project Ga0056128, IMG submission 71113) | Marine gutless worms symbiont microbial communities from Max Planck institute for Marine Microbiology, Germany - Olavius geniculatus... ... | reverse complement strand
CAATGCCACGCAAGCCGAACTGACGCTCGAGTTTCAGTAACATGAGGTCGTGGTCCACGGTGTCAAAAGCTGCTGTGAGGTCAAGGAGACAGAGGGCGGATACGTCCCCTTCATCAGCGGACTGCAGCAACTCGTCGAACACTTTCGTGACAGCCGTTTCAGTGCTGTGATACAGACTGTAAGCTGACTGTCTTACAGGCATCAACGCGATGTCGTCTAAATAGGCCTGAAGTCTTCTCTGTATAATCCTCTCCAATACTTTGAAAAGAAAAGACAGGTTAGACACTGGTCTAAAATTCTTTGGATCACTGACGTCAAGTCCGTTCTTTTTTAGCAGTGGACGAACCACTGCATGCTTAAAGTCAGATGGAAAAATTCCAGACACCAGCGACTTATTGAAAAGCAGCGCGATAAAGGGCGACAACGGCTGGCTTACGTCCTTCACTAGCCAAGTTGGAACTGGATCCAACTGGCATGTCTTGCAGGTCTACAACAAATCTAAATAGTTTAGTTTGGGGTGACTTAATAGTCTAGTGCGTGACAGAATGCTGTCACAGAATTGCTAACGGACGCATTTTCGACTCATCCTTCGTACTTGTTTACCATTTTCTTTCTCTCTCCGATGCCACATATCGACAGAAAAAGTAACGATTTACTACACGTGCATGTGTACGTTATACCTGTCAAAAACGTCAAAAAGCTAAAGTAATTGACAAAAAGGCACCGTTGCAGTTGCACATTTTGGCTGGAGTTTGACTCCAAATCTTTTCTTTCTTTGGAAGTCAGGGATTATTTGGCACAATGTGTCGTTGGCCCATCAGTATACCTGCCAAATAACATCCAAATCTGTCGAATCGTTTAAGCACGAATGTTACACACAGACGACTTACGACAGACGGACAGACTTGTGTCGCAATAAGCGAAATCGCACCCAGCAGTGCCGCCAAAAATGACATCCAAAATATAGATGCGAGCTACATGAATGCATTGTCCGTAATCACACAGTTACTGACGACTACTTTAAGTTCTTCAAATCGTAAGATTAAAAACGAACTGCATAACTGTAGATGTTAAACGTAAGCAAGTGCTCGTTGGAACTGCGGCTGGTCGAGTGACTTTACGACAAAGTTACAGTTAATAATTGATATTTACTGCAGCGTTCGCCGACTGGTCGTTGCGTCATACGCACGCCAGTTCACTACCAGAACATAGGAGGTCGGTGGAAAAGCGACTAAATCATCTTTCACCCTCGTCGGAAACCGTAAAAGAGCCATCAGGCGCCGGATGTCGCCGTTCGTTGCTTTAACCTCGCCGACCGACGCAGTCACGGGTGTCATGCTCCGGTGTCGTAAGAGTGTTGTTTATGATCCAGCGACGAATAAAGTACTACTGCCTCTGGACGTCAGTCGCAGCATACTCAGTTTTTATTTTGACGATAAAACTCATTTTGTTACGTTTCGTGTTTACTGGCAGCGTAGCGTTACGTCACCGTGAGTACGAATGTGATGACTTTTTGTCATTCCTCTATTAACTCAATTTTGTTTTATTTATTATTTTAGTGACAGACTTAAGTTCCGTGAATAAATTAAAATACAAAAGAAAGCGCAAAGTTTTAAAATGAGAATAAACACAGGACGACAATTAACCGAGTTTTACGGCTGTCTGTTTAAATGTAACCGCCAGAATTTCAGCAACCGCTTAAACTTGACATAATTTTACCAAATTACTATAAATCGATTACTACCTTTTGCTTCAACCGTTTATTTTTAGCCCTCTAAAACGAGTATTTTCTGGTTTTTAGTTTTTGGATAAGAAAGCAAATGTCACGCGTAAGGAAAAAAGGAATTAGCCGATTGTTTGATAAGTACACTTTTTTGAATGGCAAGCAATAGTCAGTATTTCATATACCTAAAGATCATCAATGGTGCATTTAATTCGTAACTTAATGGGTGAATTGCATAAAACGCAATATATTTGTAGCAGTATTATTATATCTTAAGTGAATGAGTCGCTGAAAAAATAGAAACTGACGATAACTTTAAAAAGCAACAAAATAATTGCACATTTTATAACCGCGCTACGTTGTGCGACGTACACAAAGACCACCAGTTGCTTCGTGAAAATTAGAAAACGTAGTTTGAAATGTGTACGGATGTTCATGAAATTACGTCAGGAGTGCCACCTGCTGTATGGAATCGTGCTGTGTTATTTGCTATCTGAGACAGGTGAACGCGCCCCACCAGTACTCGATTTGCATACCATGGGAGAGATGAAAGGCTGGCTTGTGTAAATAACAAGTAAAGCCCTGCTAACGCAAACGAGAACGCGCAACAGTGATGCACCGTCGTACGCTAGTGATCCGTAAACTTCATCCGTATATCTCATCCGTACGGCTTTTGGTTACAGTTTCAAAGAAAGCGCAGTAAAACAAAATCGGCTGTATAGTGCTTTACTTGTACTCACCAGAGAGCGCCACCTATCTCGCTCAGCCAACGCTAATTTTCTCTACCCCCTCTCATTTAGCTCCCTCGTTCGGAATGACCCCTTTCAAATTTATGGAAAAGCTTTACGGTTCCTGAAACTAGAGTCTTCCGGGCAGCCGAAGGTGAAAATTTGGTGATCCTAGCTTGAATCACCCGTATGACAGACGGACGGACAGAATTGCGATGGTTAAGACGCGCTACAGCAGTAGCTGCTGTTGCGCGTAAAAACGGTCAGCAGGCATGCGGCCATTATCAAAGTAGTAACTGGGCGCAGCGCAAAGCAACTTCGTTGACCGACACCAATGCGTTAACCAGTGCTACACGTACATGGCGGCACCCAGCAATTAGTCTAGCGCTTGCTGCGTTTAACGAAGCAAATGATGCGACAGACAGCTTAGTTGACGCAACCCGGCGGCTTTTTACGCGCGAAAGCAGCTACTGCTTTAGCGCGTCTTAGCCACCGCAATTCTGTCTGTCCGTCTGTCCGTCCGTCCGTCTGTCACACGGGTGGATCAGTCAAAAACGGTGCAAGTTACGATCACCAAATCTGCACCGTCGGCTGCATTTTAGATTCTACTTTCAGGAACCGTAAAGCTTTTCCATAAATTCGAAAGGGGTCATCTTGAAAGATGGCGCTAAATGAAAGGGGGTGGGCAAAATTTGCGATTTTTAACCAATAAGTCGCTGTATCTCAGTAACGGTGCGACATAGGGCCTAGGTTACTATTAATCACTAATAGGAAGTCGTACGCTGGCTCTCAATTGGCGCCGAATTCAATGACCTTGAATGACCTTGAACGCCAAAATATGGGGTTTTATGGATTTTTGGCAATTTCGGGCTGCGCCACAAGTCTATATCATTCACAGTGTGGCGCCACGAAACTATCGTTATGCGATCCAGATAGAGAATTTGGTATTTGTATATTAACTTAGCCTGAACACCCCAAATTTTAGCTAAAGTACTGAACCGGAACTGCTGTAGGCTTTCGCGCGTCTTGTGAGCATTAGCTTAAATTTTTTGTTCCTGCAGATATGCAAAGCTAACGGACAGCGGGATGAATAGCAAGTGACCAACCTACGACGTGTCATTGGCCAATTTGTTACCATTGACGAAAGTAGCACCAAACTAATGTACGTCGTAACGGAGATGAACAGGGTGTTTTTGCGTTTATGCCGTGATCCTGCTATCTGCGTTCTGCTATCTCTCACCATAGTAACCGGAGTGTGCCCATCATCTCCCTGCAGTCGAGCGTGACGTTTGAAACGCGTTTCCAGACTGTTTAGAGCGCGCACGTTCCAGACAAAACATAGGCTACCGTCAGATCACGATTATAAAATAAGCACTTTTCATCGCGGTCTAGAGTTTATTGTGCTTCGTTACACTCGCATAATGCACTCTAGGCTGTGATGAAACGTATATTTAAACCACACTGCAGCTCGCACTTGTACCATGCTGTTTTCGCAAAGTTCGCGTTTTTATTAGTTCGGCATATGTTAATTTAATCCAGCACAAAACAGCGTACTTTTGCACAGTTATGTACTAAACAAATGAGCAAAATTTAGTACAAAAATATTTGCGCATTTCTGAGATATCGTGATTTTTGTGTTAGGATATTTTTATGTTTCACCCTGTATGCATCGACTAAAATGCACGTTTACTGTCCTTACATGTATTCACGATAACTTGTTACGCATCAGGTTGTACGCTGTGATGAATAAGTAACTAAATTATGCGGTGCGCGCAGTGCATTTTACGTCACAAGCGGACTGCGCGTGAAAATCTTTTAGGAATAACGCGCAGACGTCGGGCTTCCAAGAAGCGAAAACCCGTTAAACTAATTATTCGCATAATTAATTTCCAAGTGACTCAACCTGTGTGGTCATGATACAACGACGCTACAGACGGACGGAGAGACGGATAGACGAAGAGGCTAACAGATGGACTGACAACTTAAGATGACAATTATTATAATAAAAAGAAAAACACGAAGAAAACAAAAACGACTAGAAATCTCAAACGCCTGCCATCTGGTCGACTACATTTGCTGTATGATTGTAAATTATAAAATTTACGAGATTCGGCTCACTTGTTTAAAGGTAAAAGACCACACACATTTAGACCTACAAAAAATTATTAAAATGTCTTCAGCTGACATACAGACGCGCAAAGATAAACTTTTTCTATCTTCATGCTTGACAGAGACATTACAACAGTTACACTGTTACAAGCTAGCAACTGCCGAGAAGATTTTTTCGGATCGGCTAAGCACGGTTAAGAACAATAACAGCAGCGTCGTATATTGAAAAGGTTGCGGGGAGGCAGGGAGTTGAAATTTTGAACGGACACCTGCAAATTTTTCACAGAGAAACACTGGTGCTCAAACAATTTTTATTCTGTCTATGAATTTACCAAAACAGGGAATTTAAAGTCCCACATTTTGCTGTTTGTTGTACCAAAAAATACATTTTCCGAAGGTTAGAATTTGACAATGTCCCAGCAAACCAGATCTTTCGGACCTGTTGCGAAGCTCAAGATGGTTTCTGGCCATCACCCTACTAAAATGTAATCGAAATCGACCTCCCACCACCTGGATTCATCAGATCTGTCGCGGGCACGGGAATACCAGTGACCGACGCCCTGGAGCTGGCGGAAGACGGATCATTCTGGCGACAAGTCGCAACGACGGGATGCTACGGCCGAATGCTTCGCGTCTGACACGTCACGATGATAAAAATTTAGGCGGTAGTTGCCCTTTTCCTCCCTTTTCCTGGAACGACACTACTGAACCAGACATATAATACGATGCAAACAGATGTGACGTTTCTATATCGAGCTGTGCTGCATGACAGCGCTTGCAATCAGAGGCGCGAATACATCGGCAGCAAGCCACGCAGCCGCTGTACCACACTGCCTGCCAACACGCACTATAGACCTATACTATAGACATATAGAAGCCGCACGACATCACATCCGACCAGTAGCGCGACCGGCACTGCTGCCTCGTCTCAACTGACGACGTGGAGACGCAGCCTTACAAACGTCGCATGATTGCGTCATCGTGACGTCATCGAGCCGCCATCTTGGGTCGGTCGGCACTTTCCCAAAGCTTTACGGCACACGTACGCGTTTTACGAAAAGCAGCTGTGCGTTGTTTATTGTTGTATAAGCTAATGTATCAGCCGAATTATTAAAATAGATCTACGTGACGGTAATGACGTAACGTGTGGAACTGCTTATAATAAACCTCTTGTGCGTGTCTAGAGAGAATGTGAACTTGATCAACCACTGTATCACTGGCGCGCTCAACACTTAAGAGAACTGTCAACGGATCTTTCATTATTCGGTCAACGTCGTCTTTAACACCGGGTGCTCTGATTTAGCTCCGACGACTTGAATCCTTCGTCACGATGTTTGTGAGCACGACGTTCTCGTCGGCGGAAGTGGATTACACATCCGGTGCTCCGCCGGTGTCTGCTCGTAACAGCGCGACGTGGGAGCTGCTGCTGCAGTCGGTGCTCGTGCCGGCTATGTGCGTCGTCGGCATCGTCGGTAATTCTCTCAGCATCTTTGTACTGACGCGACAACGCATGCGTCGCAGCGCACAACTTCCGGAGCGCGCGGTGCATGTCGGACTGGTCGGCCTGGCAGTGTCTGACATGGCCGTCTGTCTGCTGACGCTGCCGCGCGCATTCGTGCCAGAGTACCAGCTCATGTTCGACGCCAACAGCGAGACGCTCGCTTTCTACTATCAGGTCTTACGAATTATACTCAACCTGCTATTTTTGTAGCCCTTTGTACGTAAAGTGTGCAGTAAAAAAACTGCTGAAAAGCAGTGATGTGTAAAATGACAGTAGAAAGCTGTTTTTTGGGGAGCCGGTGTATTTTTGCCACATTAATTTGACACTGACAACGTGGAAAAATGCGACAGAAAGTCGATAAACTCCAACAAAGCCGCCGGTCTTTGTGAACCCTGGCTGGTCCCGTGGTACGTAAACACTCGGTATGGTCTTCACGATCAGCTAAGCTGCTTGGATTAGGTTGTTTACGTGTTTTGACAGACTGACTAAGTGCGTCAGAAACTGCATCAGCTGGTATTTTCTAGGCTTAAGTGTCACTGATTGGTGATTGGTCATGCTGATGACATGGTAGATGGTGTAAGACTTCCCCGGTGCAAGACTTATCATTCACGGTCATTCGACTGGCTTAGCGTTTCACTTGCTCGCTTGCGTACTTAGCGGCTTGCGTATGGTTCACGAAGTAAGTCGTCAAGTTTTTGCGACAACCTTTAGATATTCATCGACTTTCGAAATTTTTTTCACCAGAACACTAAAGCGGACTTTCCATTTAGCACAACGCACGCAACATATGCAGCGAACGCAAAGAAGTACGCAACAAACGCAGTTGACGCAGCTGTCACAAGTTCGCAAAAGCCAAAACGCAAGAATAGTATAGCGATCGTTGCGTCCGTTCCATCAGTCGCGTCAGCTGCGTTACGTCTCTTGCGTTTATTGCATTGCGTACGTTGCGAGCGTTGCGTTCGATAATAACCACTCTTAAACAGTGAATTTGTCAGTGAACGAACTCTCACAATCGGTATTTACGATAATTTGACGCTAATATGCATGCCAGCAACTTACCGGTTTACTTTTTGGACAACCTATTATGGCCTACATGCTTTCGTGTGGCAGTGTGGTAGATTATGATGTAATAAACCTGCTGCTGAAATATTAATCGCTCGTTCACGGTAATTGATTTGAGACTGCGATCGTAAGTTCCGTGCAACACAATTAAGAAATAAAGTCTGATAGCTACTGCATAATGAATGGTGGCCAAATCACCGATTTGTACGCTCCCGAGTATAAACCTGTTTATCTGATTATCTACGTTTAAGTTTTTTGTATAAATTTGTTCTTTTTAATATCATTTTTAAATTATTATTATTTTTAGTTACAGGTTTCCATTTTTGTCATTATTGGACTGTTTTCAGATTAATTAGATTTTGTCGATCCAAGAGCAAAAATCGATGAAATCCATTTTTATTCTTTCTCCACAGCTATATTGCCAACGCCTGCCATGTTCTTGAAATTATTAAAATTTTATTTTAGAGTTGTATTATGCGTTTGCTGCATATCTTGCGTACGTTTGTTACGCTTATTAATAAAAGTTATCGTTATCATTATCGTTATCGTTATGTGCAAAGTGTCGGATAGTTTATAATCAGCAAGACTGTAGATTGGCGCACACAAAACACGCTTGTTTACAGCACTTATATTTTACAAGGTAGTGTATGAACGCGTTAAGGTACCGTGAGAATTGTGCTTTATTGCAAATTGTCTACAGTGTTTGCCGGTGAAAGAAAATTAAAATCGGTCAATATTTGGAGGAGATATGCACAACGACAAAATGGAAAGTTGATTAATACACATGCAGTGTAACTGACAATTTTTTGTTATTTAAAAAAGAATAATTTTTGAGCATTTTCCCATTATTGTTGGATTTAAAACAACTTTCTTCGCAGTTTACGTCGTAATGTTTTGTCACATTTACCAAATCTATCACAACAAGACTGCTCGGGTGTTTTATAACACACAAAGTAATATTGCACATGACGCTGATTCGTAGGAACAAAAGCAAGCAGAACTTGCGTAGACAATAATTCTGATTCACGGTACTTCAATTCCGTTCTGCCTCGTTGCAACAAATCCAAAATGCACGAATGGTGCGAATGTCAGTGCCATGATTACCGCCACCATTATCATTATCTACGTCATCAACAACAGCTGCTGCAGTAGGCACTGCTACTAGGAGCCTAATTAGTTGTGAATATAGCCAACGTACGCTGTCTACGCTGTTCGTGAGAGGCTATAATAGCGTTGGTTGTATTTCTGCAGTTAATTGGCAGTAACTGTCACCGAGCGACATACGCTCTACAGTTATAAACCAGTGATATTTTTCATTAACTTCAGTCGAACTAAAAGTAAAAATATTGTTTTTACTGCAGCTGAATTTGAAGTTAAACTAAAAAGAAATTTAAGAACTTAAACTGAACTGAAACTTAAATTAAAAACTCTGAACTGAATTAAAAGTTGAAGTAGAATGGTAGCCCGAAGTTAATTTTTTGAATGACATTTGTGAGCCATTTTTCAGCAGCTAGCTTGCCTCTGTACTGTAGCTCTGTAAGGGGTTCAATCTTCTAGAGCTATATTCCGATCTTTACCTTTATCTTTACTTTACTTTTTATGTTTGCATAAACCCTTGCATGGCTGAACTTGGTGATTTGTTTGTTTACTTAACACGTTAACTGTTAACTTCCTTATGGGGTCGACGTGAAAAGCTCCTTCCAGGTGGCAACGACCCCATGGGGTGGACAGATTTATTTTTATCTTAAAACTCTATTTCCTTTGGAATTTTAGACTGTCAACTGTACAACGTTGAAATGTACGAGTATCTGTATGAGCTCTGTTGTTTAGGTGATGCTAAGAACTGAAACGGAACCAGTTGTCTGCAGTTTGCAGTGTTAGATTTTTTCACATCTTTACGGACTATCATAAACATTTAATGAACATATAACTGTGTTCATATGAAGTACACTGTGGTTTAAATGTTATAAACAGATTGTGTAATATTTCAATATGCCTAAATTTTAATTGTGTTACTGTGTAAAATATGAGTGGTCAGAAATAGAGAGCAAGTAAAAAATTGCACAATCAAGTTGCATGTTACATTTGGTGCAAAACAGCAATCCAAACTATAAAATTACCTTTAAAATTGCCACAATGGTAGTATACTGTCGAAAAAATTAATCATATATTATCAATTAAGATAAAAAAACATCAGACCCAAAACACGTACACAAAACATGCACATGTATACACGGTGTGTCATAGAAAGAAACCCGTTTTTGTTTTTTTATAATTCACTCAAATGGTGATCAATTTACATGACATTTTTACCAGATGTAGCTGAATAAATACTAATTCAAAATATTTTAACAAAATATGGCAGTTGATTAAATTCTCTTTGCTAGTTTTGACGTAATGTTGACATCATAATGTGTCACGGGTACAAGCTTGATAGTCTCAACTGGTGCTGTTAGTTGCTACCCAGCTTCGACGGTGAACTTAATCTGGTTCGCTAATGAAAAATGTTTATCGTGTTAGCACTAAGCAACATGGGGACATGAAATCAAGCGTCTTGCTATCCAAAAACGCAACCATTTTGCAACTTCGGTGTGCTAGTGCACTGCCATGCTCGAACATGTGAAATTCCAACTATCCCCACAGACACGTAACTGCATCAGCGAAGAAAATTGTTTACTATCGGAGCAGGGTAGCGATAGACAGCACCAGTTGAGACTATCAAGCTTGTACCCGTAACACATTATGATGTCAGCATTATGTTACAACTAGCAAATAATATTTAATCAACTGCCATATTTTGTTGCAACATTTTGAATTAGTATTTCTTCAGCTACAACTGGTAAAAATTTTGTGTAAATTGATCATCATTTGAGTGAATTATGAAAAAACCAAAAAGGGGTCCTTCTTATGAAACACCGTGTAGACATACAGTCATCTGCTAAAACTTCCATGTTACTGGTTGCTACAGGCTCATTTGAGAGTGCTTCAATACGTCTGCATCGCCCATTGAATGACTGAAATGAATTTTGATTGAAATACTGCATGGGGAGACAATTTGTCTCAAATATGGAGTTGACGCAAAAGACAGTCAAAGTTAGTGCCTTATGAGCTGACACTATGTGTCACCCATGGGTACGACACATAACTCACAACACGAAAACACTTCATGGGGAGACAATAAATAGCACTCATGAGGATGACAGACAAGTTCATTTCAAGGTCCTGATAAATTGTGTAACACCCATGGGGTTGACAAAATATCATAAGTTACTAACGTACAAACGTACCCATGGGGTTGACGTGTCCGCCCCATGGGTTTCTTGTTGCTGTCATTTATACTTTCAGCCCCATGGGGCATACATTTGTTGAGCTCATGAGGTTAAACTTAGCATCTATTTGTAAATAAGTTCGTCCACCCCATTGGCCCTGGCACTGGAAGATGGTGTCAACCCCATGGGCCCTGGCAGTCAACGTGTTAATTGTCTGTGCATTCTGTCTGTCTGCTGCACCATCTGCAGTGTCAAAAAGCTGATTTGGATATTAAACATTATTGTCAAAAAGTATAGGCTAAGTTAAACTTGAAGTAGAACTTGAACTCAAATGGCAAGGTATGAACTGAATAAAATTTGAGCTGAAACTGTTTGTCCGAAGTAAAATGTCACTGTTATAAACTTAATTAAATGTTGTAAGTTAAAGTAAAATGTGTGTGTGTTTTTATGTTAATGCTTTGTAGGTCTTAAGTATCAAAATTTTGCGACATGTTAGGAAAAAAATAAAGCGCCTTCAGAATCGATACCAGAACCCGTGGCCTCACAGGGTGCGCTAAAATTGCGTTCCCTAAAAAATGTCGGACATGGAGATGACGGCATAAAATCGCAGAAACAAAAAACGATGGACACAAAAATTATGTTTAAAATTTTAAAATGTGAGAAACGCTAGACATAAAAATCACGGTCGTAATCGCACAGGTGGAAAACGGCGAACGAAGTAAAGAAAAAGGGCTCACATGCACTCACGCAGCATGTTAAAAGCGTTAGACGGACTGAGACATTATTTGGCATCTTTGACAGGGACTCGCAAGCTACGGCTCCAAGTAATACTGTGTTAGACAATTAAAGTTCCCGTCTCTCTGCGAGGAGGGATTGGGTTCAATAATTTAAGTCAAAATTACCATTATAAACTGCAGCCAAGCCGACGGTCAACACTCAGTCATGGAGCAAATGCCAAAATTGACGTAGGCCATTTCTCTAATTAAGAAAGAAACTGGCGCCATTTCTGCATTTTGCTGTTATAGATCGATTAGACTGTCAATAGGCCTATGCCACAATCCGGGATGACTGACACGTCAAACCTTGCGGTGTAATTCCAAGCACTTGGTCGATTTAAATTAAACGATCTCCCATCACTCTCGCAGACTTCGTGATCTTCTTCGGCATCTGTAATGAACCGAAATTAATTCCAGCATGGATGGCTTTGTGGCAATGGCAAATGTATGTAACGTTGATGTCATTTGAAATGAAGCGGTCTGTTTGCTGTAGCAATGCAATACTATTAAAGCATCACACAATTGATATTTTTTAAAATTGTCAGTATAAAATGCTAAACAGAAATGCTCTGAAACCCTGCTAGAAACGGAAAACATGTCACCTAATCTCTTTTAAATTTTGCATTTTTAGAAGAAAATTTCGCACAAAAATATTATGACAAGCTAAAATTCAGGAAGGCAATTGCCCCTTTACCCTCTGCATCCTCTGCCGCGGCGCTACTGTGTATTTTTGTATCCTAAAGATGTATCATCGATATGATGACCAGTCAGTCGAAAAGGTCAATTTTCCTTGTCATCCGGTAGACGGCATTATGCAACAGCCCGCCACAGCGACAGCACCAGCATGTAGACTGGATGCCTCGTTAGACTTGTGAGCTACGACTGCTTGCGCCACGAGATATTGGTACAGAATGATGCGTCGTCAGATATTAACCAGCAACAGTAACGTCAAGAGACAGACGGCCAGATGACTTACTACGCAGTCATAAAACATTGGCCAGGATGTCATGCGGCGGTTCGTCTCGTTCGGATTCGGACTGTAATATGGCATAAATCACGCACGCACACACACTATTAACCGACGACCGATATACACCGTGTCTGCGAAAGTGTGTACAGTTTTCGCTGAATAAGTGTGACAAATGTAAATGTTGAGACAAATTATTTGGATAATACGTCTTATTAGAAACGTACAATTTACCTTCAAAATTTACTTCTCTGAGTATTACTAACGTAATTACGACGTCATAAAAAGGTGCGTGGCGTCAAACTGAGAAAACAAGACAGTTGTTGAAAAAAAATTACAGCGAACAAATTGATAGATTGAAGATATAGAAATACACTACTTTTTCCAAAATAATCTAACGTTAGTGCTGGCAGTCGCGGTGTTAACAGCGGTAGTCGTGTGCGGTATAAAACAAAACAAAAAAATGCCGACTGCAACTTTACAGTTGCCTATAAGCAACGATATTACTGGCAGGACTTGATCTATACCTATAAGATCAATAATTGTATTAGGGTGCTATATTATTTACTTCCAAACGAAAAATGACCTTTACTACAGTGCTTGTGGTCGCTAACAATCAAAATTTCCCACTGCAGTACTTGGTCAATACCTCTGCAGACTATAAGGCTTCCTTTTTCCTATGGCCCTGCTTTTCTATCTTTAGCTGCCTTGTTGCTATCCGTCTGAGCTCAAAAAGTCAGATCTTCCAGATTTTTTTCTGGCGTTGGTGACCGCCTTTTATAGGTAACTCGCCCGGGCGAGCTCGCCCACTCCCCCGGGTCGATCGACAAGGCTGTAAAAGATTTCTCAAATAAGGCGACTGGAGGCTGGTGTTGTAGCTTAAAGCTGGCGGTGGACACTTCGAACATTTACAGTGACAATGCAATTCTGGCATCTGATCATTATTTAACCGTGTTGTTTTAACGATGTTATTAAATTGACGTTGTAGCCGGAACACTTTTGAATGCTAAAAAATTGGTAGGCGGTCATGTAAAAAAGTCTGTAACTTCGTCGTCTTTTAATATAATATATGTAAAAAAAATTACCAGTTTACAACTGTGTGTAAGGACGATGTGATGATATCAGTCCTCTAAAACAGCAAAAATGATTTGGGTAACCTTAGATGGGGCTATGCATATGGCGTCCTTACAAGCTGACTTTAGTTGGTAGTCACTAACATAGTCTAAAGCCTTCTTCATTTGATGTTATTTGTCGTATTAGGCCTAC
>Ga0056128_1007945_pt1 | contig 13403 bp, 5 predicted proteins | sample WorMetLIZISLAND2_FD_71113 | JGI IMG/M metagenome (GOLD analysis project Ga0056128, IMG submission 71113) | Marine gutless worms symbiont microbial communities from Max Planck institute for Marine Microbiology, Germany - Olavius geniculatus... ... | reverse complement strand
CCAGCAAGAATTGCAAAATTCAACAATGTTTGATGGTCTTTTGCGTTTCCAAATTTCAGAAAAATGGGCGAATTTGCGGTTTCCATTGAACATTCAGAAGCAAAGTGTTTCAGCTTCAGGAGGGCTTTGCCCCCTGACCTGCCCCTGGACCCTGCTGGGGCTCTGCCCCCAGGCCCCCGTTATAGGCTCGCGCTCCACGCGCTCGCCATGGTCCCCCCCTTTGCCAAATCCTAAATACCCCACTATATACATACAACCATCAGCAGAAAGACTTCTCGTTGACTGCTTGCATAGGAGTCATCTATAAAGGATGTCCGCATCAAGGAGGATGAGCCCAAATGCTGACAAAAACCGAGAAAGGGGAAAAGGTTTCAATGCCAGTACAGCATGTAGGCCAAGAAAACAAAATTTTACTAGAATTTTACTACACTGGCCTGCAAGCTCTGCACCAAGTACACCATGGTCCATAAAAAACGGGCCACTAGTATTTTCGAATAGCTCCATGAAACATTGGCTGATTTAATAATTTTTGGCCTGCAACATCAGTAAAAAAACTTGACGCAAATGACTATAGTTTTTGACCACCTCATTTTATTACTGTTCTTACACTATCTTGTGAAATGCACGTTAATGAGCCTGCTGTTGACAAGTGGTGTCAACGCTTGCTGCTTGCACTCATGCTGTAGAAAAACATTTCAAGCACATGCTGTAATAAAGAGGATGTGATATAACACGTGACACTTTTTGAGACACAATAGTTGACATTCGTATTTGTCACTTTTCAATTAATCATTTCTGAGCCAACGCGTATGCTATCCAGTATGAATTTGTTGTTGTAAATGGCCAAACTACGACTTCTGCAAGGTAGTGTAGCAACAGTATTAAAATGAGGTGGCCAAAACTAGTCATTTGCATCAAGTTTCTTCGATATCGCATGCCAAAAACTATTGAAATTGACTAATTTTTTATGAAGCTGTTCAAAAAATAAAAGTGACACATTTTTATGGACTAATTCTGATCTCACGTAGACGTTGAAAGCCACAGCGGGGCCAGGGGAAACATTCTTGCAGGGCCTGTTTTGGGAGATATCTTCTGAATTTTGCTTTTTAGAATGGTACATTCTGGTCTACATCATACTGTATTTTTGAGCGATGGCAGGGCCCCAAACGTCGCGGGGTATGGAGAAAACTTCCTCCATTCCTCCCCTCTTGATAGTCCTAAGGTGAGGTTACTAATATAGGCTTATGGCAACAGGCATAGTCAGCAGACTGGTAGACAGCATTGGTCACATATTTGCGGGTGTCTGGAAATTGGGGGAGAGGTATGGCTTCATGGGGACACAAGGGGACAAGAGGAGACATGGGACAAATCTGTCAAATTTTTGCGGATGTACTTTATGGACGTGTGTGGCTCGGTAGTCTAACGGTAATGTGTCGGACTTGTAATCCTGAGGTAACTCAGAGGTGCAGGTTCGACTCCACACCAGGACACTGCCGGGTAACGACCTTACGCAAGTTGTTCACACACATGTGCCTCTGTTACCAAGCAGCATAATTTGGTACCGGCTTCACCGCTGGGACATAAACAGGCACACCGCGCAATACACTGGCCCCATATCCATGGTCTCGCAATGTAAAAACTGGTGTCTGGCTGAAGGCCTTAGGAAACGGAGATCAGGGCCACCCTGTGGGCCGTGAGGCTCGGGAAGGACTTTACGTTTTTACTTTATGGACGACCCCATACAGCATTCATTGTGTTCAGCAAACAGAAAAGCTATTCAGAACAGATAAACAAATCATTCTCAAGCCAATTACAGCAATGCACAAACAAAACCAATTCAAACACCATTGAGCATTGACTTAAATAACAACAACTGGCAAACTCGTAAATTCAAAATTTTTTAAAAATCAACCGCAATAAATATTTCATTATTAGTGGAATAAGAAAGTGAACATTCAATTAAGCAGTTTTAAGGGTGGGTTTTAAAAAGCTACATTTACCCAACAGAACCGAATGGTTTTGGGGGTATGCACCCAGATGTCTCAACTCTGCTACAAACAGTTTAAAATAGTTCACTGCTGAAGGGCACTGATGCAAAAAAGGTTAACTCCAGGGTTTGCCATTTGAAAATGAGAGGCAATTGAAAAATCGATCATGCTGCAGAGCATAGGCAAATGATTATGAAAAAGACATAGCCCCTTTCAACTTTTTCCTGTTCTTTCTGCAGAAGACATAACTAGGGGTCTTCTGCATTCGAGATGAAACCCCAGTCGCAAATTCGTTTTTACGAATTTTGAGCTCCCATAATGCATCTCATGGCAACATACTAAATCACAAATTGCCCAAGTTTAGTTCACAACTTTTTCCAGAAAGCACCTTGCTTCAACCTATCAATGGAGTGGACGCCCATGGCTAAGACGAACGTCACTTTGCGCTCAGTTACCAAACACAAATCCACAAGCGAAAAGGAACGGACAAAAACATAACAGATCACTAAGAGCAGTAATGCTACAAATGAAATTTTAGAATGTAATGACCAAAAAATGTATAAAACAAGTATACTTTTAAAGCATTTTCATATCATCGACATCAGCTATGGGCTACTTTGCTTCTCAATTAACAAACGATGGTAGAGTAAAAAGTCACCTATCACAAGACCAAAAATCACTGAGCATGGCCAGCAATCGAAAAATTGATCATCGATCGGGTGTTTAGGCGACCAACCGACTGATCGCCTCAAATGGCAAGCCCTGGTTAACTCGTTGGAAAATGGCCTGATTAAGCAAAAAACGCATACTGCTAAACAATCTTCAGTACAAAAAACATGGTAGGTCAAGTGAAAGGAAAGGAATCGATAATCTAACATTCCACCACCTCCAAAGTTTTTTCAAGACTTCAGAAATTGTAGGAAATATTAAAGTGTCTGCTGCAAAACATGATAGATACTAACTGTGAATCACCGATAACAGACCGACTAAGGTAATTAGTGAAAATTCATTTCAAACTTGGCATTTACAAGCGACAGCGGCAAAAACGGACTTTACAACTATATGAAGTGTTCACAAATTGCTAATAAGTTACACGTCTATAGCCCACGATATAAATTCGCATAAGGAACATCGTCATCATCCTAAATGCACTGAGTGAATGTGTACGCAAGAAAAAATGGTTTTGCTGCTGAAGTCAGAAATGTTAACGTGGGGAGAGAGTTGAAAGCCGAGACACTGTAGTGCTGGAAAGAACACGGCTTTTACTGGTTAATTCCTGCAGTGTGACATTCTTCAATGGTACAGCGGTTGTGGAAAGCATTGAGCCTGCGTCCGGAATGTGGAAAAAGTACAACTGTCAAAACACACACAGAGAGAAAAACGCATTTCACATCTAATTAAAATTAATGTCAATCAGTGCCTTCTATCACTATACCTGGTGGGTGCAGCTTGAGCCCAGCATAAAATAGGGGGAGGAGAAAGTTTTGTTAAGGGTGTAGATCAAAACTTCCCCCAATTTTCCACTTAGCAATCTACACCCTTTTAACAAGACTTCCCTCCCTATTTTTACAGAGCAGTCAACACTCTTAACAAAATTTCCCACCGTATATTTTTCACTAAGCAATTTACACTGTTAACAAAACTTCCCCCCCTAGAAAGAGGAAGAAGCTTAGAAAGGGAGGGATGGAAAACTTAAGTTCAAAAAGGGAGGGGTAAATTTCAGCCCAAAAGTGAAGGAGGGAGTTGCACCCAATTTCAAATCCAGAATTTTGGGGAGAATAGAAGCCACTGCTGTCAATTTATTGTTATTATTATTACTATTTACTATACTGAAATGCCGAATAACAGATAAAGCGGAGCTTACATAACACGCAACTGATGAAGACATTTCGGAGTCTGAAAAAAATAAACAGCTCTTGGCAGAGAATGTGCACAAGATGAACTGATACAGTGCAATACAAACTTTGTGTGGAAATCCTTAGAGTTTTGCCATACCTAATACAGCAGAACTAAGCATTTATTCCTACCACTGTTAAGACATAGGCAGTTGTCTAGAAGTAATACGTAAAAGTGAGAAAAATTTGCATACACAGAAATGGTCTGGATGGCCATAAACAACAAGACACTGTGCCAATAGCACAAACTAAATTACGTACAAATTCATACATTAGTATATAGCAAACTTTCAAACATTACTTTACATGAACTGAGAAATTTAGAAAATCTTTTATTCTTACTCTTTAAATAATTATCAATAGGTCTCGATTTTATCTAAGGCTTTTATTTTACCATTGTTAACTATATTTTATCTGCATATTTTATCTGACATTTAATGTGATAATTTGTGATTTAAATTCTACTGCATTGTATGTACTGCCCAGCCTTTCGACTGCAACATTAATCCATTCTTTCATTCAAGAGAAGTAACTACACAGGCAAATACACAGCAAACTTACCATGAAACCAACTGCCAGTAAGCCATGGAGAGCCACAATGAGCGACATCACGCCAAAGAATATCTACAGTTTACACACAGTACACTAGATATAGGCCTACACATCAGTTTACCTCAACCCAACTCAATTGTATAAAAATCACTTAAATCAGTGCATTCGTGCTATATTAAATACACAAAAAAACGTGGCAAGTGCTTGAGAACACTGGTGTGCAAAAATTACCACAGGCATAACTAGTCCGTAAAAAAGTATTTTGCCTCTTAATTTCTATATCATTAACAAAATAACCATGGTACCAGTGTCTCCAAGCAGATTCAAGTAAGCAGAGATTAATTTATATTTAGAGGTTAATTTATACCTAAGCCTAACTTAATAAGTAACATGTGTTTTGTTTGTATCAGGGCTGGAAAATTGCTGCAAAAAAAACTTCAATTTTTAAGGTTTTTCAAAAAACCTTTTAAAAATCTCAAAAGTCTAGTTGTAGTTTTTATAGGTTTTTAAATTTTCTGTGATATTTATTACTTGTCATATTTTAATTCATATCTTAATCGTGATTTCTGAGTTATGACTTTAATCACGTCATTACGTCATTCACTCATAAGAGTGTATAGCATATTTTTCCTGGGTTGTATTTTGTGCATGGTGTTCATTGGACAAAAACATACAGAATCTAAATAACATAAATTTTCTTTAAAAACTTAGGTTTTTTCCAGCCCTGGTTTGTATCCAAAACTTTATGGGTGCCACAAATGGCTAGAATGACCAGGTAAAAATGAAACAGTCAAACACTCACAGTCGGCTACTCAACTATTAACAGAAAACAAGCATGAAACTATTGGATAAAAGCACCAGCAATTTCAAAACTTGAAAATGCAGTACACGGCACAAAACCTCATCCATAGCAAGTAAAAGCTGATATATGGAGTAGACACATTCACATAAATATTTGCTTCACATATCACTAAAGCCCACAGTTTTCTGGGGGCCGTGGAATTTCGAGCTGAGCCGTAGAATTTTTCCTTTGCCACGGAATTCTGACATTTCTGTGGAATTTTCACGGAATTTTGCATAACTTAAAAATTCCCCAGCAATTAGTATGATTTTTGACTTGATGATATATTTTTAACACCGAAAAAATCAAACTAAACTGCCAAAAGCCGTGGGCCCTACAAATATGGCTGTCGCAATATGACACAATTGTAAATAAACGCAACACAATTTGACAGATTGCATTTGTAAAACGAAAATAGATAGGTAATTTTCTTTGTACGTTGCTAGCATAACTCAGCACAATGTCACTATGCCAGCTGGCCCTTCAGAAACTAGTTTTTGAACAGGACAGCACTTATTTTACTTACAAATGGAAGGCCACAGTGAGCCGCAGAATTTGGACAATTTTGCCACAGTAAGCCGAAAATTTTGCAAACTTGCCCACGGAATTTGGCAAAATTTTCCGCGGAAAACTGCGGGTCCTACACCTACAAATAACATATCAGACTGCAGACTGCTGCTGTGCGATTTATCTACTAGTCAGATGCTGGGCCTTATGCCCAACTGGCTCTAGTAATGCACTGGATGCAAACGAACACAAAACTATGCTACACATACGTCACTTCTCTCACATATTGAAAGACACGTTTTAAAAACTTAGCATCAGTTTCAACCTGTTTCTTATCATTTCTGAAAGCCGGAGCTACGGTGAGGAGAAGAACAGCTCCAGACAAAGTCATGCCAATCATCACGAGAAGCCACTGCAGCCAACTGACTTGAATCACCCACAGAATCTGAAATTAACACAATAACACACATATTTCAAATTCCAAACAGTGACTGTGGAAAAAGCAAAAATAGCTTTCTTTACTCGAAATTGTCACGCATCCATGTACCAAAACAGCATTCGTAAACATAAGAACAGTGTCGCTGTAATAACTTAACAACAAATAGCATTTTTCTAAATACCTCAATGTTCTAAAACTCTGCAAATCCACACTAAAATATAGCCAAAATGTCAACGTATCTCAGTGCAGGTGACTCATACAACTGAATCGTTCGGCTACAATCAAGACAAAACAGTTAATGCAGAGATGCGGCAAAGAAACGTTCTAACCGAAATTGGAATGTAGATAGCCAGTGAGTAGCCGTAGACGCACAACAGCTCCGTGTAAGTATAGCCAGCTTCGTTGTTACGCCACCATAGCAGACCGTACAGCAACGTCGGCAGCAGCCACCAATAGGCAAAGATAGCTGACGTTGCTACCGTCACTGAAAACACCCAACACATAACCACATAAGGTACGACAAGTCAATGTGGTGTTGCCATTATCACTAGGGCCCACAGTTTTCCGTAGGTCGTGGAATTTCGAGCTGAGCCGCGGAAGTTGCCCATATCCATGGAATTTGAATATATCCGCAAAATTTTGCAAAAAGTTGAGAAATGACTGGCAATTAAAATGATCTTTGGCTTGAACACGCAATTTTACCACAGAATGTGACGGAAAAAATCAACCTAAACTGCCTAAAAATGTGGGCCCTACATAGCTATCACAATACGGCAAAATCATATGAAGAAAACACAATGCAACTTGACAATTTTTAAAAATCATCTTTGTATGTTGCTAGTGTAACTGAGCACAATGCCAGCCATCCAACAACTACAGTTTCTGAACAGAATAGAGCTCAGTTTACTCACAAATGGAAGGCTGCAGTGAGAAGCAGAATTTGAACAATTTTGCCACAGTAAGCAGCGGAATTTTGCAAAATGTCCCACGGAATTTAGCAAGATTTGCCAAGGAAAACTGTGGGCCCTAATTATCACTGTAATTGATAGGCAGTGTAAGAGCAAAGTAGACAAGAACATGGCGGATTTCAAAAGAAATACATCATTTAAGTTAGGACAACTGTTATGCAGCACCAATGCAAAGCTATCGAGAAGAAAAGCTGGCCTTGTTGCAAGATAAAGAATACAAATTGATATTTTTTACTTTGCTTGTAACATTAAACAAAGTGATTTCCGGTGAAAGTAGTGCCATAAGTGTAATAACCAGGTCTACATTATTTTATATTGACCACAGTCTGACTGCTATGCATACAGGTCAAGTTACCCAGTGGATTTAATCCCCTATTTTTTACTTCCCCCTATTTTTCAATCTACACCCTTAAAAAATGTTCTCCCTTGAGGAGAAAAACGCCCAAAATAGAGGGGAAAACTTCAGTCAAAAATTGGGGGGGAGAACCTGAGAACAAAACTGGGGAGATGTTGCACCCGATTTCAATTCCAGATTTGGGGGAATAAAAGCCACTGAAGTTACCCCAAAATCTTACAGACTCTACTACACTGGCATTTTAAAAGATCCATACAATATTAATGTGGTCAGTCAAATGTAACAGAATAAAACATCTGCACCAAAACTGCCATTTTGCTATTTAAAATCTCAAAATTTTTACACACAAATATTTCCATTTTTGCTAGAGTTCGTGCTACAAAAAATAGAGCTGCCAAATTAACACGTCAACTTAGCACATTCAAAAATAAACACAAATTTTTAAAAAATTAGCGTGTGTTAAAAAAATTCACGCACATACATAAATTGAGAAAATTCTGTAAAGCAGGAGTTCTAATATTACATTAAACTGTGGCTATTTGACAAACGAATGATATTCAAGTAATCAAGAATTGTTTTGTTGCTGTTCCATCACTACAGTTACAGTCCTGCGACACAGCCACAAGTTCGTCGGTTGTCATTCCAGTCACGCTTTCAATGTAGTCCACCTACAACTTCAGCAATATAATGATGCATTAGTTAATGCATTAATGCATGCGTTAAAAATAAAGCATGCATTAATGCTGACAGAAAAAATAATGCCCTGACAGTTGACACTACAGCACTAAAAAACCAAGAGTCCACAATAAAAACTTGAAAATAAAATACATCCTACTATGTCGCAGTTTTATTGTTAATTTCATTATCAAACAAGAGAAAAATGCAAAATGAATAACAGTTGCTGAGACACACAGACCCTTATGAAAGTCGTATTTCCATTTGTAGTCCTCTCCAGCACTGTGAAAATAGTTGGCAAGATTACCCGCTACTGCTATGGTGAACACCAGTGTAGTACAGATCCAGAAAGGACCTGCTCACACAATGCAGAATATAAACAGTCTATATTAATGGACAATCTGCGCATACACTGGGTTAGCCCATAAATACCTTTAACACAATGATTCACATTCTCATCAGTATGGCCAAAACTCTTCTAATTTTTCTCGACACAATCTCATGCGTTATCTTAGAATAAGCCCACACAGATAAACTAAAGGACAACAACAACTGTTCCAACAAAGACAGTTCCTGAATTGTACGAAAACTTGTGATCTGATGTTACAGTTTACAACCACACATGATTTTCTTCAAGTGTTCTCTCTATCTACTACACAGACTACACCATGGACCATAGAAACTTGCCACTTTACTTTTGTCCATATCTTCACACTCTGCAGACAATTTGCAATAACGTGATTATTATATATCCCACCACATGGTAAATGCGTTTTTACACTACCTTGCGAAATATAAATAATAATAATAATAAGCAAACATTTATATAGCGCACTATCATTTCGAAGAAATCTCTAGTGCGCTGAATGCGATATCAGTACATCTGAAACAAAAATGATTTAAGGAAACGTTTAAAAGAGTCCAGATTGAGTGTGTGATCATTCAGGTACGTCGGGAGACTGTTCCAAGCTGATGGGCCAGCAAAAACTAATGATAATAACAAAAATTTAGGTAAATGAAAAAATTGCTTCAGACCAACATTGCGGTGAAGGATCGTATGATACTAGACTGTGTTAGACCCACACAGTCCAGTGTAATACAGATCATTCACCACAATGTTGATCTAAAGTGTCTTTTTTCAATTTTACCAAAATGTTCATTTGTTATTATCATTATACATGCATACTTCATTCATATTTCAGAGTGTGTCAGTGAAAGAATTTTGAAAATCGGTCATTAACTGGCGAAGATATGGACAAAAGTAAAGTGCCACGTTTTTTACGGCCCACCATGTACATGCTGTAGTGCAAACAAGGCCACAGTTCACTGCACTTGATGACTACGTTTACTGAAAATCATAAACTTATCCATGCTACACAGTAACCATATTACACCTGATGATGCCAAATTCAGACATTACTGAATGTCCAAAATACTTTAGATTTCACTGCAAAGTACCATAATATACTTATTTACCCATTACCACCACATCAACCTCACACTAAATTAGTGACACTTCTATCAAAAAAACTTTAAATGATGAAAAAAAACAGTCAGTGACTAAATGATTAAGGCCCAATCAAATTCATGATTACACAGATTTGACATGATCCATGTAATTGGCATGTTTCCGTGTTTAAAAATTTCTGTAAAATTGCATACTATCCTAAGATTTTTGCATTTTTCCTCTATTTTTGGCAATTTCTCTATGTTACTTCACAATTTTTCATGAATTACACGTGACTGATAGTAATGACTAATTATATGAAATAAGACCAATTCAATAATAATGATGGTAGCAAGCAGGCTGACCGCTAAATCGGCTTCACAATAATACGATGTGCAGTTTTGCCATTAATTTCATAATAGGCACGGGCACGCATTGCAAGGAAAATTACAACAATTTTGGGCCAATTTTATCATCCGTGTAATCTCTCTGTAATTCGCGTTTTTCTCAAAAAACGTCCCGGGTGTAATTTGCATTATTTCTCCGTGAATTTAGCTGGGCCCTACAAATGACTCAATAACTACTAACAAAGTTCACTGAGACGCACCATACAAATCAGGACGTGGTCGTATGTGGGTCTGAAGGTAGTTAGCTCGAGGGTTCGGATACATAGAGCCGACGATTCGTCTGACAACTTGCATCGAGTCGACGTCAAAGAACGACTGATAGTACTCAAACGTCCAGAATGACGGCTGCTTCTTCGTACCTTCCAACAGCTAAAATACACAAACAACAATCATTACATAAGCAAAGACAATATGCCACAAATGCAAAAATTGTGCTCCTTATTTTCAACTTTTCTCAACTTCACTTGAGAACAACCAGAAAGCCATAAGAAAACCTAGCATGTTCTTCTTCAGAGTTGAAGACGCATTAGGTAGTAATCGTTTTTGGAAATTAGTCAATATCTGAAAATACCCCCAAAAAATTGGAAGCCAAATTTTTATTGACCTTTCAGCATATAGGACAAGCTATTCAGTCTCAAGTAAATACTCTGCAACTAGAGGAAAGTAAAAAATGGAAAAAAACAGGAACTAAAAAATGCAAATTCATTTATTCAAACACAAGTCCACAAAATAAGCAACAAAATAAGCAAATCTGTTGATGGCTTAGTACATAGCAATTTCGATGACAAAGTCAATACAGAAAACATTTACAGGTTGTGATAAAGAATACACAGTTGTTCAAACAAGACCATATCAGTCACACATACCCATAACATTACACAATCATAGCAGCTATGCTTAAGACAGTCTACTTTGGAATAATAATAAAAAATATACCACAGTTTGTGGTGTACGGTTAACCACAGGCTAAACGGTAGTTCAAGCCCTGTGTTAAACGTTCGATCACTTCTCTTTCCTATGGGAAAGCCAAAAATTTGACCCACCCCTACAGAATCGAAACCCCTGACTGGACTGAGATAAAATTAGGCACGGTTGATTATGTCAGCAAAGGGACCCATCACGCAACATTTCATGCAAATCCACCCAAGGGGGGCTTCTCAGCAAATGGGTGAAATATACGCAAAAATTTTTATTTATATACGTATACCTTTTTTTCTTGAACGCACCTGGAGGTCAGACCCCTTAGGGGATTTCTATGCATGATGGCTCAAACGACGTGGCCTCAGACAAGAATCAAACCTTTCAGGATTAAAAAATTTGAAATTAGTATTTAACGTATTTATTAAAAAAATTCCAAAAAATTACAATGGCACCTATGGGGAAAATTAAACCATTCTTTAAACGGTCATAACTTTGGCTGTGTATAAGATAGGGTCGTAATTTTTGGTTCTAGGGTAAGGTTTTCGGGGATGGTCAATCTAACAGTGTCATTCAAATTTACTCCGGACTCTCCCTGATTGCCATGGCAACAAAAATTGTGACAAAATGGGCTATAACTTGGCTTCTGCTAGAGATATCTGCGAGATCTCTATAGGCGGTTTTCAGAGTTGGGCCATCGAATGCTGCCAATGAAATTTTACCCCGACCGACCCTTGTTGCTATAGCAATGAAATTCAAAACAAAAGGGCTATAATTCGAATTCTGTAAGAGATATCTTCAAGATCTTTGCATCTAATGGGAGGTTTTGAGGGATGGGCTTTGAATGAAGCCAATCTAATTCCACCACAACCGACCCTTGTTGCCATTTGAATGTCATGTGACCCCAAATGGTCAAGATCGTGATTGTAAAATATCTATGGCCAGATATCTCTGTAACTGATCAACTGTAGGAATACGTTATTTAACTAATAAAACAGCAAATATACATGTACAAAACATAAGTTTATACACTTGTTAAGGGCAAGATTTAAAAACTTGCACATTAAAAACAGCAAAAATTACAAAAGGTGATATTATTCAGCAGCACACTGACACAGAGTCAGTGTGATGCAAACAATATCACCTTTTGTATTTTTTGCTGTTTTCGATGTGCAAGTCCTTAAACTTATGTTTTGTTCATATATATATGTATCATAAATGTGAGATTAAACCTAATTGTTCCAAAGTTTACTGATTATGCAACATTCTATTACACAATACGAAATAAGGCAAAACAGACATCGGTTTTATCTTCATCGTCGGAATCATCCGAACGTGGAAACTTTGTAAGAGTGTGTGTCTGAGATTTGTCACCAGTACTCTTTCCATGGCCAGAGTCTGTATGTGGAATATCTACAACGAATTAATATCGGAAACTTAGTGAAAAAATTACGAATGCTGTTCTGCAACACTCTTGACAGTTAATGTAGACATGACGAATATATTTTGGTTCAAGCATAACCTAGCAAACATCTGACACTTTAATTAACCACAAAAAAGTTCGGAATAACGTAATAAGCGCAGACAACATAGTTACATACTCACTGCAAACAACCACTATATTTTACCAAGCACTCAAAAATAATAAAAAAAACATTTATTCTAAGCACCATGTCGAATGCTTTAATAAAGAACAATGATTAATGCTAAATTAATTGCAAGAACTAATTGATTCATTTTATTAGATAATTATTTTATTGGATATTGTCAAATATCAGTATTATGTACACTGAATGACATTTCTACAAAGACATTCAAATAGACACATTAGTTACACAATGTCAAAGCAAAGGTAAGGGTGAAAAATAACACAATACATGTAAATTATAAAGACCTTGGAATGTTAGCTGATCCTCAGACAGCGACGGACTATCCTGAGTAACAAAACAAAATACATACGGGGTTGGACAAATTGAATGATGCCAACTTACATTGTCGATTGTAACTTAAAGACTAATATCAGATTTCAATAATTTCCGATACAAATATTCCTAATACAACAGGCCATCAAACAACCTTTCAAGTTCCCACCACACCCATCATGTGTTTCTGCACTACCCGAAGAAAACAAAATGCACAAAATAGACGTTTCACTTAATATGGCCATCCCTGTATATAGTAAACTTTGTGGAAAAACTTGACCAACTAAAAAAATTAAACTAGAAATTTGGGGCAAAGCCCAACGTGAGTCCGCCCGACGCCCTAAGTCCGATTGGGGGAAATTAGAGAGGGGGTAAAATTTTCCCGGCATCAAAATCACGTGGCCCGAACTCAAATGCATTGGCATACGCCAAACGCGCATTGTCGACTTAGGGTAGGTCAACATGAGCGCTTATAACTTTGTTCATAGT
>Ga0056128_1007943_pt1 | contig 13405 bp, 10 predicted proteins | sample WorMetLIZISLAND2_FD_71113 | JGI IMG/M metagenome (GOLD analysis project Ga0056128, IMG submission 71113) | Marine gutless worms symbiont microbial communities from Max Planck institute for Marine Microbiology, Germany - Olavius geniculatus... ... | reverse complement strand
TATATGCGGCATATGAAGCATATATCCCGCATATATGCGCCGCATATTTCGCCAAATTCCGCATATTTTCCCGCATATTTTGCCTCAAAAAGTTCCGCATATTTTAAGAAAATTCTCCGCCATAAACCAGCATCCCTAGTTAATATAAGTCTAATGGCAAATTGTTAAAGTATTTAACTTAAATGTTAAAATATGAGTTATAGTACGTGTCAAAAACATTGGAGAACATACTAAACATTTTTTCAAAAAATTTGCACGATTTTATTCTGCACTAATTTTCAATATACACTAATGCTGGTTGATGGCTGCAATTTTGCTCAGTCAACTGCATGAAAATACAGAGCAATTTTTTTAATTGCGCGGTGGTACAAGCTGTGCACTATTTTTTGGGAAAATGAAAACTTACTTCGTAGCTACACCTGAACTTTTTTGTCACTTATTATGACTTACATTTAACATTTTATTTAAATGATTTAAAAATTTACCACTTGACCTTATAACCATCTGTAGATATTGTACGTTTTTGGATATTTATATTTTACTAGGTAGTGTAGCAGCATAATAGGCGTGATGTGCATGCCGCTGAGTAGCAAATTTTTTCCAAAGTCTACTGGTGAAAAAGTTGTGAAAATTGGTCAATATTTAGCGAAGATATGGAAAAAATACAATAGCTTACTTTTTTGGCCCACCCAGTATATTCTCACTCCACTCAAACGTGACGACTGATAGCATCTTGCGTTTGGGCGAGTATAGGCTTTTCACACGTGCTTCCAAGCAGAACACGCCGTTGATCAAGGGCATGAAATAAGTACGTTTTTACACGGACCACTGTGTATTATGCTTCGTTATGCTTGCATGATACACCATAGAACGTGTTGAAATCTATACGTGCTTGTCTCGCTGAGTGCGTTTTAAAATTTATTGAATGGTTTAAATAGGCAGCATTACTGATTTTGCTCGTTTATTTGTCTAGACCGTACAGACTTCTAATTAGAGCTGTCAAATTAACGCGTTAATTAATGCGTTAATGCGTTCTAACGCGCGTTAAAAAATAACGTGCGTTAAAAAAATTAATGCACATACACAAATTTATGTTAATTTACTAAATTCTGTGAAGCAAAAGTTTTAATATTCCGTTAAACTGTGGTTATTTAACAATTGAATGAATTTTAGTAACTAAACTGTAGTTGCCGTTCCGTCACTACTGTAAATAAACAATTATTTAAGTATTTGATGTATAGATTCATGGTTGATTATACGTTTAAAAATGTGCTTTTAATTTTTTATATTTTACAGGCAGGGCTCCCAAACGTCGCGGAGCCCAGAGCAACTTACCTTCCCCCTACTCTCCCTCTCGACGGGTCTGGGTGCGTTAATAACGCATTAATTAATGCGTTAAAAATTTAATGCGTTAAAAAATTAGCGTTTCAGCAGCTCTACTTCTAATTTGAACAAGCCGGTAGGTGACGTGGCTTATGCTACAAGCTGTTTATACGGCCTGCTGTGGACAAACGGACGAACACAGCCACGGGCACCGCACTGCCTGACAATAAGGGTCGCTTATGGCTTGCAACGTCGCAAGCCAATACAAAAAGTGCTACCGTATTATGATGATTCAAATAGCAACCTGTTATGATGCACTTATTTACAAAGTTTATCCATTACATTTGACTTTCAATTAAGACTCAAAACTAACTTGTTCCACAAATCCTGTCCATCGTGGACAAAATTCGTGTCAACTTTCCCACCTATTTGGTGTATCAGTTTTCCATTCACAGAAGGTCTAAGTTTGGATTAGAGTCAGAGTTACCGTACTCCATGCAGTAGGGGATATGCAAGTGGACAGCTTCATATTATGTCCGCATGGAACAGACATTTTTACTTGTGTGAATCGAATTAAATGATATGCGTGGTTTCCTTAGTTTGGTAACATGGTGTGTATTGTGTAGAATATATTTATGGGTGAGGACATCAGACGACAGCTGCCGCTCGAGTCGTCTTCTTTTGATGACATCAACAACAAATGGAAGACGATTATGAACAGCCTCCACAAACTGAAGAACGTCTACCGTGGCACTCACCAGCCAGGTTATAACAGTGGTGCAGCCAGAAATGGGAATTAGGGTTTTCGCTCCCTTTTTCTTTCCTTTTTTCTCCTTTTCTCTGTCCTTTTCCTGCCCTTTTCTTCCCTGTTTCTCTTTAGAAGTAGGAATCATGAATTTCAGCCATGAGGTCTGGGGGAGCACTGTGAGCTCCTGTGGTGGGTCCCCAGATTTGGTGAATTTTAAAATACGAAATTTGGTGGCACCTCCCAAGTCTATAATATTTTTGACAAAAAATGTGCCTGGCCATTAAGGGCTATAAGCTCTTTTGCCCTTCCTTTCTTATGCTACTCAATAATCATAAAATTAACCACCGGGACATTATAGGTAGACATTGAACTGAGCAGCGGTGGCTCTAACTGCTTTTGATTTTGTTAGTTTTGTCAGATTTTCTGTCTCCATGTTAGTGTCAGTAGTAAATTTATACTGCACATTTGCACTGGACGTTTAATAGTAATAGCAATAGCTTATGTGAATAATAATAATTTGTATAATTATGGTTGAATGCAGGTTTGCTGGATCAGTTGAACGCAATGAACCTTCGCCTGGAAGATATTCAGAAGTCATTGGACATGTATCTAGAGACAAAGAGACAGATCTTCCCTCGCTTCTACTTTATATCAAACGACGATCTACTGGAAATACTGGGTCAGTCCAAGAACCCGATGGAGATACAAGTCCACTTGAAGAAGTGTTTCGACAACATCAAAAGCCTCAACATGTCCAGGGCAAGTTCTATGCTGATTGGTATCATATCGTCATCAATAGGTGATCAGTGTTGGGACCCGAGGGCTGCCGCTTTTCCCAATATTTACGTAGGTTTCAACGTGATCTACAGTTTATTATGCGAGTGTAACAAGTCATAATATACAGTAGACCGTGTTGAAACGTACTTATTTTATAATTAGTAATGTAATACATTGATATGATAAATAACAAAACGATATATGAAAATCGTAGCCCATTTAGATTTTGTTCTATGTAGATTTTTTGAGAATGTTAGTACGTTAGCAGAGATTAAGGTAATAATGTATAAGTATTTTTTTATTTTAGCATTATGCGGCGAGTATGCCTAGCCAGGTGGACAGCCGCATATTATGTCTTTACTGGACCAACATCTTTGATGGCATTTCATAATGTTTTAGTTATTACTTGAATTTTGAAGTAATGCTAAAGGCGTGTACAGAGCGACGTAACTAAACTGAACTGAACTGAACTGACCCGGTTTAGTTTTTGACAAACTGACCAATGGGCAAGCAGGGCAAACCCATTGGTCATCGGTTGACGCGTACGTGAGCATAGTCACGTAGGCCACCGACGCAGGTAGACGATGCCTACTGTAATGCATTACTGTTTGCCCATTGGTCATTTCGTTAAAAGCTAAATCATGTCAGTGCAGTTCATTTCAGTAGTTCAGTTACGTCGCTCTGTTACATTACATTACATTACATTACATACTTTTAACGTGGCCTGAGTAAAAACTGCTAGGACGACAGGTAAAAGCGCAAGTCACGACAAAAGTACAGATGGATAGGATTGTGTAAACAGAAATGTTTTCAGTGCCTTAAGTTTGGGCATTGCTGTGTTGCGGCATACAGGCAGCCGCCACGATGAAATGGGAAGCGACTCACATGAACAGTACCGAAGGCGAAAACATCATGTTTCTCTCGTCTACCATTCTCGAGGGACCAGTCGAGGTCAGTCAGTCTTCTTGTCTCTATATATTACTGTTATAAGCAATGGTAACGAAAATTTCAAAGTGATCCAGAATATAAGTATTCTGTTATATTATTTTTCTGTGTTGCTTTTAAACGGAATGTGCTTACCCAGAGGAGTTGTAACGATTAATGCTGCGTTTTGGATGGCCTAACAACCATGAACAAGTTTAGTGTGCCACGGATAATTAGATACTCTATGCCTAAGCATGAAAAATAAATTTACTAGTATATTGCATCAATACAACAAAACAAAACTTTTTCGAATTTTTTGTCTGCCATGCCATTAAACAGAAATTAAAACTGTTAGCTAAAAGTATTAAAACTATTAAAAGTATTATTATCATTAGTATATTTATAATATATTTATCCGTGGCACACTAAACTTGTTCATGTTTGTTAGGCCTTTCAAAACGCAACTAAAGTGAGTGCCAGCTAGAGGACCGAGTACTAATGAAAGGCGATGGTGAATTATTAGTATTTTTATTATTACTAAGGCAATTAGAAATTTGAGCTAATGCTCACGAGATGCGCAAAAGCCTATAGCATGCCCATGCTTATCTGCAACCGTTTTCATGAAAGACTGACCAGCATCGGAAAAATAACGACTTTCTTCCGCCTGCTTCTTACAAAATGTCTTCATTTTTGTTGATGGTATTCACGTAACTCGCTTGTAGCAGATTGTCTCGTGCTGTTCTCACTATCCATAGGATCACGATGAACACACATTGACAGCACCAAACATTGTCGTGCCACATACCATCATTAGGCTGTCCTTACCACAGACCTATAAATAAGTGGTTATAATATAGTGGTTTTATATCTGTGGTCCCTACGCAGTAACGGGAGGCCTTATGTTTTCACATTGCTCTTTTTCTCTTTTTTTATCCAGGTTTTCTCTGAAACCATATAGCGGATCAAAACCAAAATTGGAGGGGAAGACCACCCTTGGAGGGATTGAAGCCAAATTTCAGTGAGATATGTTGAGGGATTTTGGAGTAAGAAGCATTTGTTCCACATTTATAATCAATGGTTTGATGAATCAGTGGTCTTGGACCAAGACAATTGGAATTACGATGCAGGGCGGCCTGTCTGACCCAAATTTCTGATTATTATCAGTTGTTGTAATTGTGTGGTTGTTTGCTGTCAGTCGTGGCTGTGTGAAGTGGAAAAGAACATGCGAGTCACTCTGAAGGAAGAGCTCAAGAAGTGTAAAGCGAACCTTCGCAAACTGCTGAACAAACGAGACAAGTGGATCAAGGAACACCCCGGACAGGTATGTTCCAAGCAGGTTTCTAACACCTTTTGACAGGCGCTGTAGGGGGAATCTTGGACGTATGAGTTTGTTTATGCATCTTTGGCAGATGAAATTTTCAGAAAACGTTTAACTACTAGTGCATTAGAACACCATGGATGGGTCATTTTTCAGAATGATCGGAACGGGCAATATTCAAAAACAGGTTGGAAAATTGAGGTTCTGGACAGCCAATTAGCAAAATAGTTTAAATGTTTTGGAGCATCATGAACTGGCGATATTCCAGTATCTGTGACAGTTTTAACTTTATCCAGTGCCAGTTAGTTTCTGTCATAGTGGTAGATTCACTAATTGAAAATTAATTTTTATGCCTTGCTTTGCCTTACCTTGCCTTTAGCCGTCCTTGATTCGAGGGAAGCCGCACTATGAATCGCCGTCCTTCATGCAGATCTGTTGTCCACGTTGACAACACTTTGGATTGCCTCTCCAAGCTTCAGTCCCGTCCATGATGTGACATTGTCTATTTTCATGCCATGATGGGAAAATAATGCGAAAAGTCAGTTAGCAGTGTGTTATCGTAGGCCCATTCACTGCTAACAGTGTGCATGTGGTTTGGTTGACGGATTGTGGTCGTGTGGTGTGGTGTGGTAGATGTGTATAACGGCGAGTCAGATGCAGTGGACGGCTGACGTCACCAAAGCACTTGGTCTCACCAAGGAACGCGGAGACAAGAAAGGTCTCAAGAGTCTCAAGAAAAAGCAGGTTCTTTTCCACAACATTTTGCTTGCCTGTTATTTGCTGATCTACATCGTTTGCTCCAAACTGGTTTTTGCTAAAATATAAGACTAGTGGATGGATGAATCAATGGATGGATCACTCAATTGATTGACCAATCGATGGATCTGCTGATTGTTCAAGCTTTTGGAATGTCGATATCATATAACTGTTGGGTTGGTGGCATGGTGTAGTGGTAACGTGTTTGATCCGATCAACGAAGTTACTGTACGCCGGGCCTGGTTAGTACTGCGATGGGTGACTGCCTGCGGGCAGGTAAATCATCTTAGTATGTAACCAGCCGCCTAGGTCAACTAAGCCTTTCATCCCTCCAGGGTAGGTAAATCGAGCCTATCTGGCTGGAGTTAAGGCGGGCGCATTCACCTGTGTCTGGTGGTAGGTAACACTGTGTGATCCCATACGGCAGGTGACGCTCCGTAGATCTAAGATGGGTGTCCCATTAAAGGATATATCACCACAGTGGCGGATACAAGGGGGGGGCGGCCCCACCCTCCTATTGACTGGATGCATCTTAAAACAGGCAAAAATTTTGCCCCCAGGCCCCACTCCTATCCTTCCACCCCCCCTATTCCAAATTTCTGGATCCGCCACTGTATCACTACCTTTAACCTTCAACTGTAGATCCGCCAAACTACTCAGCACTTTTAAGCGTTGGTTATAGACTGAGCTGTTTGATATTATCTATACTTACTGTAAACGTAAACACTCAGCCCAGTTTCTGCCATTATGCACCGCCGATTCGTTCGCACCGTACGTTGCACTATACAAGGTGTTTTGATTAATTGATTGGTCAATACTTAGTGATGGAGTAAATGAGTGACTGAATTGTTCGTACTATTCGTATGTTAGCACTATTAGCCGCAACAACTCTGGATCCAGAGGGAGTAGCCACATGAAAGTTTTCCACATGACGTGCCGCCAGGGGGAAGAGGTGATAATTTGGGTACAACTTTTGGGCGCACCGTTCCCTTAAAATTTGGAAGGGCAAAAAACGATTGAGTGATTTCTTTGTTTGATTGAACTGTCCATCAGGTGCTGATGCTGAGCAAGTTTTCTGAGGCAATCAGAACGAATCTGACGAAGAATCAGCGTCTGAAGATTGTGTCGCTGGTGACGATCGAAGTTCACTCACGTGACATCATCGAACACTTGACCAAGTCTGGTTGCTCGGATGCTGCATCCTTTGAATGGCTCAAAGAACTCAGGTTCAGAGTGATAACTGAAATATCTTGGCCTACATATTTTCTCTTCTGCAAGCATGAGCGTGTAACTCTGTTTAGAAGTAGAGGTCTTGGGAGGGTGTCTGTAAATGTTTGCAAAGTGAAATTTACTTGCTTGTAACGTTACGCCAAAGGTGAACAATTAATTCCGAGAATTTTGCCACTAAATATTAAGTGCATAACAAAAAACTAAAACACGTAACATACCGTGTCGTATAGATGCACCAGTGACGGTGTTGGCCCTTAGTTCTAGAATATCAAAAATGTGAGAACAAGAGCACAGCGGAAAAATTTTACGTTGGGCCTGGCAAATGTTTTTAGCATTACTTTTTTCTGTTTTTTTTTAATGTTTTTTCACATTCAAGGGGGAGGCAGAAGGACCAGGCCCGTCAAGAGCCATAGCTGGGCTTTGAAAACTACTATTGTGGAGCCCTCAAATTAATGGAGTAGTGTGTGAGGGGAGGGCTTTGTCGCAGACTTGAAAATGTTTAACTTTTTCTTTTGAGAATCGAACATTCTGATGTACTTTTTATACTGTCCCTGTTGCATTCCCCTGCCCAAATTTTGTTGATCAGTTTTGCTGTCAAACACAGCTTATAGCAAAAATATTTTTGTGTGATGGCAGGGGTCTCCAAACGTTGTGCGCCTGGAGAAACTTCTCTTTTCCCCATCTTGACGGGCCTGGGAAGGGTCCCCTAAATACGCCGCTGGTAGATTTAGTTTGTACTGTTGCTATAATTTGTCACCTGTTCAGGTTCTACTGGGACCGAGACATTGATGATTGTATAGCAAAGCAGACCAACACTCAGTTTCAGTATGGCTATGAATACCTCGGCAACTCAGGACGACTTGTTATTACTCCACTCACCGACAGGTAACTATAGTACTGGCTCTCATCATGTAGCCGTCTTAATAGGCCACATTACGAGTCATGCCTGTCCGTTTGTTGGTGTGTCACATGCAAGCTTCTAATACAGAAACAACATAAAGCTTAGCTATCGCTTAGAAAGCATGACTTTATCATCGTAGTTTCGTTTCATCATAATGCTGCTTTTTTTGATAATTTGGCTCAAGGTCATTCAAGGTTGTAGATTAGGTGCCAATCAAAAATGCGCGAGCAACGTCTTATTAGTGATCAGCAGTAATCTTGGCGGCATCTCTCGTCGTTTCGCGGATTGGGCGACTTATTGGTAAAAAATCGCAAATTTTCTTACCTTTCTCTCAGCTTTTTTTACCTAATGCCCTCAATGGTGGTGATTCTCTTCGAATCTCTGAAAAAACTTTGAAGATTTTTGAAGCAGAGTCATTGCTGGAGATGATCGATCTCTACATTCATTCATTTCATCAATTTGTTTATTCATTAATTTGTTCATTTTTTGGTTTATTTATTTGTTCTGTTTCTAACGTTATTTTTGCGTGCTTGTCACTAGGTGAAATAGGCGTCTGCTAATACATGGGTCGGTTCAGGCCGTGCTTATCGATGATATTGTTCTATTCTCCGCCAGGTGTTACATAACGCTGACGACCGCGCTGCACCTACACAAGGGCGGCTCGCCGAAGGGTCCGGCCGGCACGGGTAAGACGGAGACGGTCAAGGACTTGGGCAAGTCGCTGGGAATGTACGTCATCGTCGTGAACTGCTCTGAGGGTCTCGATTACAAGTCCATGGGTCGCATGTTCTCTGGTCTAGCACAGGTCCGAGACAGCGTTATCTCACAATCTGTATAGAAAAAGAACGACTGGCGTCATGGCTGGTGAGCAGAGCCCGTACAGGACCGCCTCCTATTTTAAATTTTAACCCGTGGGCAAAATTTATTTCTTGTCAAAGAGTTTTCTTCCAAAAATGAAAAAAAGTTTGGACTGTAAATTTTTCATTTTGGGGGAATTAGGGGCAAAACTGAACTGGCGTGGCTGGTAAGCAGTTGCAGGGTGACTACTCACCTGGAAATAGTCCCTGGAACCGTTAGACCTTAACGGCTGGTCTGAAGCCTTAGCGGCTGGCTTAGCGGTATAAACCGCTAAGCCGTTAAGCTAGCGGCGGTCTGGACCGCTAAGCCTTCGCGGCTGCTTAGCAATCCAGACCACTAAGACGTCTGTCACTGGCAGGCCCATCGAGAGGGGGGATAGGGGATAAGTTACCCCAGGCCCCGCGACGTTTGGGAGGCCCCACCGTCGCTCATGAAATATTAGCCTACACCAGAGTGCGCCGTTTTAAAAAAGCAAAATTCACAAATTTTCTCTCCAGATGAGCCCCAGAAGAATGTTTTCCCCGGGCCGTAATACTTTCACACATCCGACTTGCCACTTGAGCAAACATATCCACCAATTATGCCGAGCTTGACGATTAATGAATTAATGTCCCGCAGTTCATCAGGTGTTAAAGTAAACTACGTCGTACGGTAACGAACGTATTCTCAACGTTCCGCGAAACCATTGTTATCTATAAAAATAATACAAAATCATCAATAGTTCATGTCCATCTAATGCTTTAATAAGCATTAGATTGACGTGAACTTTGTCATACTCATTAATACTCGTTCACTGATTGTCAGTCACCATTGGCAGTTGGCACTGTGACTGATCATAGATGACGACTGACGAGGACACGCGCACTCACGCTGGCGCTCTGCTTGCAGCAGTGTGAGCACAACACATTCTTTGATTTTATTTTGTCGTTAGACCGCTAAGACCGCTAGCTTATCGGCGGCGGCGGCGTGGAACCTTAGCGGTCCGGGACCGCTAACTTAACGGTTGGTTGCGTTCCGAGGTCTTAACGGCGGCAGCGAACGGCGGTGGTTACGGGGAAAACATGGAAAACATAGAAAGCCTGGAAAATTCAAAGTATTTCAAAGTGATTGCTGGTCAGGTAAAAGTCGGGGAAAATGAAAGCAGTTTTGGAAATGTCGGGGGAAACAAAAATAATTTTATCGCACAGTTAAACTGCCAATGACACAAATACTGTTATCAGTTAAATCAGTTAGATATCCGCAAATACTGATTCACGAATATCTGCATACAACTAATTAAATTCACAGGGTCTACCAGGCTGCTTGGCTTCATGTGAAGCAACGACTGTCGATCATGGCGTTAAACAGTATATCAATGAATCTATGCTTACCCTAGGTGTGTCTTGGTGGTGTAACGGTACCAGGCCGGACTGGTGACCGAAAGGTTCCCGGTTCGAATCTCGCCCAGTGCACTGCCAGGTAACGACCTAGGGCAAGTTGATTACACAATTTGATACCGGTCAAGAGGCAGTGACGCTCTCTAGCTGGGAAGATAACCGTGGGCCTGGTGGAAAGTAATGGCAGTCTACCGCTGGGTTTATGACTACGTTACCTACGGAGTAAGGACTGACTGTCTAAAGACCGGGATCAGCTCCGGATTTTTCGCTCGTTATTGAGTATGGGATATCTTTGCCTTTACCTTTACCTTTGCTTGCCCTACTAAAAGGTTATGGAAAGGTCACAGAATCTTATGTGCTGTAGAAAGTGGTCACGCTGAATCTGTTTGACTCTTTGTACTACGCAGACTGGTGCATGGGGTTGCTTTGACGAGTTCAACCGAATCAACATCGAAGTCTTGTCCGTAGTAGCTCAGCAGATCCTCTCCATCATGTCTGCCCTGGCCAACGCTATGCAGCGCTTCATCTTCGAGGGACGTGAAATCAAGCTGGAATGGTCGTGCGGAATTTTCATCACCATGAATCCCGGGTACGCCGGAAGAACCGAGCTGCCGGACAATCTCAAGTCTATGTTCCGTCCGATCTCTATGGTCGTTCCGGACTCGACCCTGATTGCGGAGATTATCCTTTTTGGTGAAGGATTCAACAACACAAAGGTTTATCTAGTATCTGTGATAAATATTTTACAAAAGTGCATGTACAAAAACAGTGCTGTCTTGTGTTAAAATCCTTTGCGCTGGTTTGACTGGTTTTTTTGCCTTGTTTTTAGAGGCAGCTACACTGTGTTCCAAAAAACATCCCCAACATTTTCGACTGTAACTTGAAAACCAATTATCAGATTTTGATAATTTTTGGTAAAAAAATATTCTTGACACAACTTGCCAACAAAAGACCACTCATTTCACCCAAGGTTTGTTTCTGCACTACCTGGGAAAACACAACCAGCGAAATGTCACTTTTTTATCCAATGAAATATGATTGCTTAATTGACATAATGCATAGAAACACATTTTGTTTACATTCTGAGACTGTGGCTGACAATTTATTTAGTTGTTTATTTTTCAACTGCCTGCATTAAAACTGCTTGAAGTGTTGGCCCACTATGCGAACACAGGCAAGGAGACGCTTTCTCAATTCATTGACAGCAGTATCGATAATGTTCTGCTCCAGACTAATCAAGGCTGTACCAGTCGTTTCTTGACTTCACAAACATTCCTAAACTTTATCTGGTAGACACACTGCTGCACGACAGTCAGACCTTGTAGTAGACCTGCTGTTGGGATTTACAGATTTGGATAGATAAAATTTATTGACGTTTTTCATTTATTTTAACACGTTTTATGCTTGGTCTGCTTTCTCCAGGTAGTGCAAAAGCAGACGTTGGGTGAGGTGGAAAATAAAACATTATTTAATAGCTAATTGTGTCAGAAATGTTCCTGCCAAATATTATTAAACTTTGCTAATCTTTATTCAAGTTATGATCGATAATGTTGTGAATGTTTTTCAGGTGCTCTGTTTATTTCAACACATATTTCGCTTGATCTGCTTTCCCTAGGTAGTGCAGAAGCATACATTGGGTGAGGTGAGAAACTGAACTGTCGTTTGATGGCAAGTTGTGCGAGGAATATTTGTGCCAAAAATTATTAAAATCTGATAATTGGTTTTCAAGTTACAGTCGAAAATGTCGGGGATGTTTTTTGGGACACAGTGTATGTGAGAATGAATGAAGATATTGTCATACTGTCATGGACAAAAATTTTTGAAGCTATAAATTTTAGTTTCTGCTGATATAAGAATTATGCGGACATAGGCTACGGTTCTTGCACGATGATGCGTCAGTGGACAGTGGGGTGAGCGAAAACGTCGATTTTTCAATGCCTTTCATCGTCTATCAGTCAGTCAGTCAAAACACATTTATTTAGACCTATATGCCGCGAACAAATAAGAGATGCAACAATGCATATTTTCAGAAACTTCAGAAATTCGAACAAGAGTCACCGTATAAGCTTACGGCAGCTAGGACATATAGCAGTACAGTCCAGCAGTTCTCAACTTTTCTAGGAGTGCTTTTTGCCATGCTTCACCCACAATCTGGAATAATCTGCCCGAAACTGTTATTTCTGACATAACTGTATCTACTGATACCTTCAAATTTAGGCTTAAAACTGCTCTATACAGTCGTGCGTTCCTCCACTGACACGTGACTTTATCTGCACTTGAGATTTTTCACGTTGTGAAAGATCTAACGTGCGTTATAAACCGAGTATAATCATAATAATAGTAATAATAATAATAGCAAAGTTTCTTGTTTAAAATAGCATGCACTTTCAACTTAGCCTGGCCATCCCTCCGTGGGTAGGCGTATTGACTACCAGTGACAGTTGGGGCTTAAACAGTCAACTGCTTGGTGACAGAGGCACATGTGTGTGAACAACTTGCCTAAGGTCGTTACCCGGCAGTGTCCTGGTGCGGAGTCGAACCTGCGTCCCTGAGTGACCTCAGGATTACAAGTCCGGCACGTTACCGTTAGACTACCGTGATGCACTAGCCCTGTCCATATCCGTGGTATCGCAGTGTAAACGGGTGTCTGGCTGAGGGTTAAGGAAACGGAGATCAGGGCCGCTCTACGGGCCTTATGGCACGGGAAGAAATAGTCTGCGTTTTCGCGTTGTCAGACGTGTGAAACGTGCTCGTGTTCGTGGTAAGGTGCTAGCTAAGAAGGTATTCACGTTGTACTCGCTGGCGGTTCAGCAGCTGTCAAAGCAAGATCATTACGACTTCGGCCTGCGTGCCCTTGTCTCTGTGCTGAGATACGCCGGACGCAAGAAGCGATCTAACCCGACCATGCTGGACGAAGAGGTTTCGCTTTCGTTCTAAGTTTCACTTTCGTTTTCTGTTCCACTTGCTTTGCAGCTGCCGTATGGTTGCTGTCGTTATTGTTAAAGCGTGTACAGAGCAACAGAAATGTTTGTTTGTTTGTTTGTTTGTTTATTTGTTTAAAGAGACATTTAATAAAACAGTAACAATGTTCAGCAGAACTGGAGCACGCAAGGCATAAAAATGCACTCACTGCGGCCCAAAAACTGTCAAGGCACACACATGTCACCAGCCATAATACATCAACATACAAACTA
>Ga0056128_1007942_pt1 | contig 13406 bp, 6 predicted proteins | sample WorMetLIZISLAND2_FD_71113 | JGI IMG/M metagenome (GOLD analysis project Ga0056128, IMG submission 71113) | Marine gutless worms symbiont microbial communities from Max Planck institute for Marine Microbiology, Germany - Olavius geniculatus... ... | reverse complement strand
GTCATACAGATTATTCACTGCAATGTTGGTCTGAAGTGTTTTTTCAATTTTACCAAAATGTTTGTTTGTTATTATCGTTATTTATGCATATTTAATTGATATTTCACAAGGTAGTGTAGAGATGCATTTACGGTGTGGTGGGATCTGTAGTAACCACATTATCGCAAATGTGTGCAGAGTGTGCCAGTGAAAGAATTTCGAAAATTGGTCAATAATTGGCGAAGTTATGGACAAAAGTAAAGTGCCACTATTTTTCGGCCCATCCTGTATGGTGCAGATAATGTCAACGAACAACAGTGTCATTTGTGTTTCTTATACTAGGTATATGTCTTTGTTTGTATCCATTCTGCTGTTGTTGTTTTTGTCTCTTTGACTGTGTTGGCTGATGTGAACATGCAGCTGAAGGATTTGGTCCCGGGCGAAGTGTTTGAACTGTTCCAGATGAAACTCCGAGACTGGAACCTCATGATGGATCCACTGTTTCGCTGGTGTGCCCATGTACGTATCGTGCACACCTTATGTGTTGTTTTTCGGTGATTTCGTCCATTTCTTAAGGCATTGAACAATTTGGCACCTCCATACCTGGTCGACGATTGCAACTTGGTCAGCGACGACACTCGCCGACTATGTTCAGCCACCTCTGTCATTTGTACTGTACCAAGAACAAGGACATGGCTCAGTGACAGATCATTCGCCATCACCGGCCCACGAGTCTGGAACAGTTAGAGGACTACGAACAGTTCAAAGCGCAACTAAAGACACATTTGTTTAACTGACTGAAGCTGTGGCGCCTAGTGACTTCTGCTTTTAGGCGCCGTGTATAAATTCGTTTTATTATTATTATTATTTATTATTATTTATTTATATCTACACATTTTTGCTAGTAGCATGGTCTGTCACATTCTTGCTCTTTGCTTAAACCATTTCACAGATTTAGATGCAATTTTTCAGATACACTTATCACTTATCCGGTTCAACGACACAGTGTGTTAAATAGATGGGGGTTTTGGACCCACCAGAGTAAGGGGATATTTGGGGATCCAACCCCACCCAACACATGCAATTGCAAATTGCTGCTGTCATTTGGTGAATTCAAACGTAGCATTGGATGGACTTGCCAGAGCAATTTCACTCTTTTCCAAATTAGTTTGGTTCTTGTTGTATTAGAGATGTGAAGGTGAAGAGTAGACATTAGTGAAAAAAACATGTTAACTTTTGGACTGCATTTGTGTGCCAGAATATTTTTAACAATTTGATTCTAACAGCCAATTTTTTCATGTACAACTTAACTTCTAAGTAAACTAATCTTGGTGTATCTTCAGCGTGAAGTTAATTCCCGAGTTAAGCTCTGTCTCTGCTTTCGACACAAAATTCATTCAAAGTTAGCTAATTTGTTAATTCGGGAGGTTAACTCTGTGAGTTGAACAAACTAGTTAACTTGCTGGTTGTGCCATGAAAAATGTGACGTAGGTTAACTTGTGGAACTACCAAGGTTAACTGCAAGTTTAACTAAGCCAGGACATGAAAAAGTTTGTGCTCAATTGGCTAGGCTAAACACTGTGAGACTGTGATTTCTATTAGGTTTTAACTGTGGCAGGCGAGTTGTTACTGTGGCTTTTTAATTGATGCTGACATGGTTGGTCAAGCCAGGATCGACTGTCCTAACTGCAACGGTGCTATGTGTCAACTCTGCAAGAAACCAGTAAGCCTCCCACAGCTTTCAGCTTAGCATATTCACATACACTGTACCAAGCTAAATAGTGTTGCAGTGCATTTCGGGTGTAGTGGCATTTTTAGTGATAGTTTTTTTTCAAGAATATTTTTGTTCTAAGAACATTCTCCACAGAATGTGCCAGTGAAACGATTTTGAAAATCTGTTGAGAATTGATGATGTTATTGATGCAGCTGCATATACTGCTGATTTTTAGATGCAGTAGATAGTTAGATACACGTACAGCAATTTTTCAATTTTTGTTAAATTTTTTCCAGTGTTAGTCTTCTGTCTCCGAGCAGTATCATTCGACACTGCCCAAGGGGTGGTGATGCTTTGCTGCTGGGAAAATAACCACGAGCCTTGTGGAAAGTAATGGCAGCCCACTGCTGGGTTTATGGTTACACCACTTACAAATCTTGGGGTTTGTTTTGGCTGTACGTTTGTAAACAGAGTATTGGTATTTCTAGTTTTACACTAGATTAGGCCTAATCCCAAAAAAACTTGGGAATGGTCAGTGTGGGATTTTTTGCCAGTGGGATACCCTTACTTTTCTCCAGTTATTATTGTCAAGACATCTACCAATTATTGTGGTTGTTTTGTGTGCATTCCAGTGTTGTATTTCTGCATTAATTACTTTTTATTTTACTGTTTTAGTGGTAGTGTTTGAATACATTAATCGAAATGGCATGATCCATTAATTTTTTGCAGTGGGAGGAACAGCATGAAGGGATATCTTGTGAAGCTTTTCAAGCATGGAAAGAAGCCAATGACCCTGAAACCCAGGCAATGGGGCTTGCCCGGCATCTGGAAGAAAACGGAATTGGTAAGATTTACTGTGGTTGCTTAGCTATTCGTTGAAGGAGAAAATGTCAAATATCGACTTTGCATAGCTAATTTTGAAAATCGGTCAATGTTTGTTGAAGCTGTGACAAAAGTCGGTAGTGTGCTTTATTTTAAGCATGGTTTAGTTTAGGGCTGTGCAAATTAACGATCAATTAATCGATTAATTTTTAAGAAATTAATTTGTTCATTTTTGACGGATTGATATTTGATTAAAATTTTGAATAAACTTTGTGTAAATGACCAATGATGAATGCTTATAATCTGAACTTCAGTTGTTACAATAAATACGTGCATTACTGCTATAACATTATATTGTTATGATATTGTAATATTACCCCACTGTGTATAGAGTGTCCACAGTGCAAGTGTCGTTACTCACTGGCTAAGGGCGGCTGTATGCACTTCACGTGTTATCAGTGTCGACACGAGTTCTGCAGTGGATGTCTTGAGCCATTCAGACGCGGAAAGGTTGGCATTGCTGCCACCTGTTACTTACTTCGTTATCTCAATTTTCTTGCACTGTACAGTAACTGGCTGCAAGTTTGGGTCAGAAATGTTTTCAGTTGTCATCGTTTGAAACGTGCGCTCCCTTGTCAAAGTTCAACTGGTAGATTATATCACAACCGCTGTCTAGCTGTTGTGAAGCTTTGTGAGTTATTTATTCAACATATTATTCAACAACAGCAGCCGATTCCTGTGCAACGACGGATCGTAGAAGCCAGTGGACAACGTCATCAGCAAGCGTCAGCATTAACAGTCAAAGGATCTACCATCTGATGACTTGAACAATTTGCACCAGCACTGTCATCACAAGACTTGTCGCAGTTCACGTCTAGTGGACACTATGAACATGTAGTATTCACACTCAATCGACCGCCAAGCGCACTAGAGATTTCTTCGAAATGATAGTGCGCTATATAAATGTTCACTTATTATTATTATTATTAAACATATTGTAATGTACATTGCAGTATGTGTTTACATTCAACTCCGGTGAACTCAGCTTTTTCCCCTCAGGCTCAGCAGGATGGGAAATAAGTAATAGCCTACATGCTATGGGGTGAAAGCCTAGTGTGGCTGATTGGGAAGGTGGTATGTCTGCTAGCTGCATACTGTGGGTCCATTTGTTCACTGGCGCGGGCAATGATGTTCACATAATGTGCTGTGGTATCATTAGCTCATGAGCCAATCAAAGATGCCACTTCCGAGATTGTAAACCGCTTCTGGCCACGAGTTTGTCTCAGGTAAGAAGTGTATATAGCAGGTACTGGACTTTTTCCCATGGCTGATCTTAGCCGATTTGCAACCCTGTTCCAACTGCACTTCAGAGTCAACCTCTTTTGTTCTGTCCATTCTTGTCTTCAAGAGACCTTGAAGCTGGAGAGTAAAATTTTCCTCTCTCCTCTGAAAACCATATAGGGGTCTGGGGGATTGCTGTAAGCTTCCCCAGCGTGGTCTCAGGTGGAGCCGTGGCCACAGTCGCATTTTGCTGCATTGTGTTCTTGCAAATCGCGTCTGGTTGCAGTGGTCGTTCAAATCGGCAAGTTAATGTGGGCTTTGTTACGGAACATTCAAGGTCCAAAGTGGCGGCTTCTTTAAAATTGGCAGCCCTCTCTGGCCAAAAACCTCGAACATACCTAAATCCGTCCCGGCTTACACCTTTCACTGCTTTCACCTTTCACACTGATGCTGCTGTGTTCACGTGTGTTTGTTAGAAGTGTAACAAGTTCAGGAGCTGTGGGAAGGCAGGTCTGCACTGTCACCATCCACGCAACTGTTTGTTCTATCTGCGAGACAGAGACGTCTGGCAACTGCAGAAACTGCTGCAGGCTAGTAGTAGCAATAGTTGTAGTGGCAGTAGTAGTAGTAGTAGTAGCAATTAGTCTGCCCCGAAGTGATCACGTAATTGGAGATCGAAAATGCATGAAAAAACGAAACACTGTTGATCGACGATCAATTCTGAACATCAAGTTAATCGAAGATCAGTAAATCGGAGATCAAATTTGATTTTATTGGCGATGGAAAAACCGGACCTAAGTTTTACTGCAGGTGTTTTATTTTTTTAATACGGGATCTCCGAGCTCCGTCGGTTGATTGCCACAAAATTTTGCACTGTGGTCTGCACTAGACTGAATTTTTTTTTGAAAGTTAGGTCCAAATTTTTGGAGGGTTCTCTCCCCAAAAAATTTAGGGGCCAAAAACATGCAAAATTTGGCCCCATTTCGGACGACTTCAAACTTCGATGGCGAATATCTCCGGAACAAATGACAAAATCACGCAAGTATTTGATCTACTGTGATTCCTCCCGAGTTCAGTGAAAAAAGTCTGGTGAACTTTGGTCTCCTAATTACAGAGATCTGGAGGTGGAATCATACCCACCCATATCAACTTTTTTGGAAGACTATAAGCCCGTAAAGGGTGTTGTGCCCCCAGATTTTTACATTCACTAGAGACCAAGTCTTGCTAGCGCACACCCCGCCAGAGATGGGGGTCCCATTTACAGATTTTTTAAAATGGGGGTGATAAATTGGCTTAAAATTCAGCGTATGAGCCTCAAGATCTTTGGAGCCAGGAGGAGTAGCCTAATGAAACTTCGCCACGTGATGTGCTGGTATGTGGGGGTGATAACCCGGGTACAACTTTTGGGGGGCACCACCCCCTAAAAATTTGGGAGGGCAAAAAACGTCCAAAATTTAGTGCGTTTTACGACAGCTTACGATTTTGACTGCGAATATCTCTGGAACAGATAGAGATATTGACAAGTGGTGAACAGCATTATTGACTATGATTCCAGCTGTGTTGAACAAAAATTGGTGAACTTTGGTCCACTAACACCAGAGATAACATGGCACCCTAAGTCGATACTGCGCGTTTTGCGTATGCTAATGCATTTGAGTTCGGGCCATGTGACTTTGCTACTGGGGGAATTTCAGCCTCCTGAATTTCCCCCAAATTGGACTTATGGTGCTGGGTGGACTCACGTTTGGCTTTGCTCTAAATTTCTAGTTGTAGTTGTAGTTGTACTCATAGTTGTAGTCTTTTCTTCCTGCGAGACAGAGACGTCCATTAGCTTCAGAAACTGCTACAGGCTAGTAGTTGTTGTAGTAGTAGTAGTAGAACTACAACCATGACTACTGCTTTTACTACTAGTCATGGTTGTAGTTGTAGTCATCTCTTTTGTCCGCGAGACAGATATCTGCACCAGCGGTAGAAATCACTACTAAAATATTTGTACCGATAGTCTAATAAATCAATAGTTTCTTTTACTCTACCGTCATCGCATTGCTCAAATGTACAAAGTGAACAAACCAGCAGTATAGTTTGACTCATTACGGTTCATTTTGCAATGCATTCAAATGTAGTTTAGTTCAGTTGATTTCATCGCTGTCCATGTGCCTTTACATCTAAATATAAAGACAAGAGTGCATGTGGTTTGTATGTGCAGGATCATGGTGTGGATTTCAACACACGAAGTTCACCGCAATCAGCGGTAACTGACGAGAATCAGACAGGTCCACAGTGCACTGTAATGGAGCAGAAACAGACTCAGAGTGGATTCAAGGATGAAGCTTGTGGAAAACTCGTCCCAGATGACTTTGCAGGACTCTGCGAGTATGTCACTGCTGCTACTATTACTACTGTCACAACAACAACAACAACGACTACTACTACTACTACTACTGTTACAACATTTATGGGTTAAAAAAAGTACGAGGCAGTTTTCTGAGAGACAGCTTGGGCATATGTCTGGACTCTGACGTCAGTATGCGTTCCCATGTCTCACGATCTGTTTCGGTGTGCTTCGGCATTCTGAGGCAGTTACGCAGCATTCATCGTTCGCTGTCTCACTCGGTCTTCCAGTCTCTCGTTGCTGCGCTGGTGCTGACGAAGCTTAACTTCGGAAATGCTACACAGGTTTGGTATACTGTCGTTCCAGCTAGATCGTCTCCAGGCGGTCATGAATGCTGTGGCTCGACTCGTGTTCCAGTCCAGTCGATACGACCACATCACACGGCTGCTTCAGCGTCTTCATTGGCTGCGTGCGCCAGAGTGAATAACATACAGACTGGCCGTACTAGTCTACCAGTGTCTCCATGGACTTGTGCCGGCCTACCTGACTGACACTTTACAGCCTGTCACTGGACTACTTGGTGGACAGTGCCTGCGCTCGTCGTCGACTTCAGCACTGGCTGTATCACTGACACGGCTCTCCACGACCAAGCGTTCCGTGTCACTGCAGCAAAAATTTGGAACAGTCTGCCGTCAGAAGTGACGTCTTTAGACTGCCTGCGAATATTTAAAACTAAACTAAAAACTCTCTTTCTTCATCTTTCCCCAGTTGTCTGTAAAGTGACTGCAGTACCATTGGCATTTTTCACTTCAAATTTATTGCATTGTATTGCATTGCAAATTTCAGATAGATATTACTGGTGGTCAAAATTATAATTTTGCCTATAAATCTGCCAAATGGGGCATTTTAGCCCAAAATTTTGCACTTGACTTGTAGGATCCAATACAGAGAATATTTAGTCAGACTTGTTACCTAGCTGTTTATAGGAGGACCCATTACAAAGAGTATTTATGCTGTGTAGGATCCACTACAAAGAGTATTTAGTCGGCCTGGTGAACCGTCATGGTATCGACCCTGCCGAAGTGATGACAGCGGATGAGCTATCCATTCTACTCGAGAGATCTGAGAAGAAGTGCCCACGGCAACGACAAGATGAAACGGCCGTTCAGCATACCAGAATACTTCTTGATGTATGTTCAAATGTCAAATGTAAATTTATATAGCACATTATCGTAACGGAACTTCCAGTGCACTGAACTCGGTGGCATAGACAAAGAGGAAGCCTCCCCTCAATTCCTCAGACAAGACATAAAACACGTTTAAACTGCACTACATTTGCTATTTTGGTCAGTTGATTCTCAGGAAAACAATATAAATCGTTGCCACCAGATACTCATGTTTTAAGCTATCATGTACCACAGTCAATTTTGGCTGAGGCCTTGCTCCAGACCATCTTGACGGAGCTTACAGCAGTTCTCTCCCAGATCGTCTAACTGGATTTTAGGAGTCTTACTTCTAAGGGAAGGAGAACAGTGAAGGAAAGAGGAAGGGGTAAGAAGGGGAAGAAAAGGGAGTGGGAAGGAATGGGTGGAGGGGTTAAAGGGGGAAGGAAGGAGAGGGGAAGGGACAGCATGCCCCCTCCACAGTTCACATTTAAGGCTATGGCACTGTCTGAACTCTGAAGAATCTGTGTTTTTCTACCACTTTTGTAAATTTTAACTAGCAGACTTCAATATTTGTATTTCTGTTTCAGTTAAAGTACACTGTTGGAAATATTGGTAATGAGGTTAACAGTAGTTGTGGTATTAACACCAGCAGTAGCAGGAGGGTGTCTGGCCGCTAAAAGTTTCTGCTTTAGAACTCTTCATTGCTCTTTTTCAGCTACCTGATTTCATTCGGTTATTGTTCCATATACAGTAACCCAGTTTGTGTGTGCTGGTTTTTGACTAATCTACAGTACATTGCGATCATCTTAATATGTCCGTCAAGCTGTCTGCAAATTTATAAAATACGCCTCTTAAACAAAGTTCTCAAAGGCGCCTGTTACAAGTTGGCACCATTAAAACAGCAGTCATAAGGCATAGTTTGAAACACTATCCAGTCTAATGATATAAAGTGTGCCATTCTTCTATTTCTCCATCTTCTTTCTTGCTGCAGATGACTTTGGATTATTACAAGTTTTTTGCTTAATACCGAACAGAGCAGAGAGTAGTTGTGCCACTATGAGAACAAAAAACAAACTGTGTATTGTACTAGTAGTTCTGTAATATGTATCAACGCCTCTGAAGCTATGGCATTACGGCACTATACAAATGTATTATTATTATTGATATTTGACTAAAGTCGAAGTCAAAGAAAAGTCAAATGATTCTAAAAAAAGTAAATCTTTTAGTGAAGCTGAATGTTTTTCGCCAAGCAAAAGTAAAAGCTAGATGATTTGTGGAAGTCAAATGTCACTGGTCGACAAAGCTTGCATTCGTCATCGACTTCTGCACTGGTGTACCGCTGAAACTGTTTCTTATGCTCAGTGACCAAGCATTCCCCATTGCCGCAGCAAGAACTTGGAGCAGTCTGCCGTCGGAAATGACGCCTTCCCAGTGTCTACAAACACTTGACTAACAGGGTGACCACTCTCCGGAGACTATAAATTTTCCTGACATTCCTTGACATTTACCTGACGATTTGCAGCACTACAACCATTTTGTAAGTGCTATAAATAACTGCTTCAAATTACAACATAACACAGATACAAATATTAGAAACTAAAACATAAGTAAGCAACATTCATTAATAAACAGTGTAAAATAATTGACAGAGTGATATTTCTCTAATTTCCCTGTTTTCCCTGTCGATGGTCATCTTGGACTAAACTTGAGACTCATCTGTTGTCCGCCTCTTTTCCATAGCTGTTTCATAAGAAGCGACTGCAGTGCCATACAGCCGTAGGCATTCTTTACTATAAATTGTATTTATTGTATTGCATTGTGTGACTGTGCATAGATTGTTCAGAGAGAGTTGCCATTACCATCACGTTCCAGACCACCAGCATTGACCACCCAAGCTGAGCAAATGTCTTTGCTCCACGCCAGAGATGCTGCTGCCATATTACCCGACCACCAACAGTTACCTTCTCTGCATGGTGCAGTTTTACCGGCTTTGCTTGCCCGAGGTGTTGCCTTGCGACCACCCACTGCCCAGGACGTGTTTGATGGCCCGTTTTCTAGGACTGTGGTCTGGCGGAGACTATCTGATGGGTCGGAACAGGTTACATTGTAGCCGACAGCATGCAGGCCTCTAGTCCAGGCCTAGGCACGGTCCGGGAATTACTGATATTTTATAAACTGTCCCGAAATGTCTTGAAATCCAGAAATTATCCTGAAAATTGTCTATTTGTCCTCGAATTTTGAAGCACACTTGATTAGACTTCTTAACACGTAATTTTTGCAGTGCAAACTAACCAGTTTTTTGCCCGCTACGTGTGTTCTGTGTTTGCAGTCAGTGCAAGCTGCCCCGTTCCGCACTGGGGCAGCTTGCAGTACTCTTCAAACTCCTTAGCTGGTGGGGAGAGGGCCCTTTTCCCCAAACCCTACTGCCCGCTTAGAACTCATTTTGTGAGTATTAGTTGTACTGAAAAATGTCGTAAAATTCTGGAAATTATCTGTCCTGGTGAGAAATGTTTCTTGTGCTCAGGTCTGGCAGTCCATAGCCAAGGGGGTTTCTCCATTGATTCAATCAGTCCTCCAAAACCAGGAGTATTGCGTAAAAATAACAGAAAAATGTCATTGCCAGATGTGATTTTTGAGTGCAAAATGCATGAAAATGTGTTTGTGGGTGGGACTTTGACTTAGCCACTATGGGGGAGCTCACAGTGTTCCGCAGACCGTCAGGCTGGATTAGTAGGTTACCATTTCTTAGCCCAGGTTTTGGAGTCGAACTTCCGTTGGAAAAGTCTAGCTACAGGCCTGGCATGCACAGTAGTTAAGCCTATATTCCATCGTTACTGTTAAATAATTACTATTTAACTTGAGTAGAATTTGTCATTTCTGTCATTTCGCTGGTAGATGATTAAGTGTAGCACGGAGTGTTTTGCAGTAGTGTGGACAGTGCATTAGGGACTTCATCGAGTAGTTTATGGTTTGTTTGCTGCAGGATGGACGACTACTTGTATCATAGACCTCTTAAAATAAGGACTGATGGCGGCCGTTCTCGGGTCCGCAAACTTGGGTCAATCGGTATTTTTAGTATTTTTACTATAACTTTGTCAAACGTGGTCCGTTTGTTACAAAATCTCTTACGCAGTGTCGCAGACAACGTGAACAAATGCGGCAAATTTTGTTACTTTAAGATTTCTACTTTCTCATGTGTGCATATATTGTGGCTAAACTGTACATTAGTATTTTTAGTGTTTGAAGTATTTTTAGTATTTAGGAGTTGCAATGAACCATAGACCTGCAATCATAGTAATACTGTACTGACAATGATTATGTTTAAGTACCCAGAAATAGAAATCATACAATAACCAAATTTGCACCATTTGTTCATGTATGTACGAACTTGTGTACAAAATGTTGTAGTAAATGGACCATGTGTGTATAGTAAAAATATTAAAAATACCAATGGACCCAATTTCGCGGACCCGTACATGGCCGCCATCAGTCTTTATTTTAAAGTCTATGACTTGTGTATAAAAATTTGTAAATGTTGCTTGTGTTTGAACATTACATTGGTGTTGTTAATGGCATACATCCCAGAGTAATATGTGATGATGCAAAATAATAGTGTATCAATGACGAGACAAATTGGAATACTATAATTACTCAGTTGTTGTAGAATAAAGTTGCTGCATATGTCTGTATATCAAGTTTGCCTTATTTGGAGAACTGTAATATACTTTCGGTATAGTAACTGTGGTGCAGTTTTTTGCTGATATTTGTGTTTTTGATTTGTTGCTTTTTTGTTTATTGCTATGTTGTCGTTATGAAGTAGAACTATTCCATACCTTGCCGATCATTTTTTTCCAAATAGAATTGGGAATTACACATTTTGAAAAACCATCAGTAGGATACATGCTTTGTCCGTCTGTCTGTTGGTTCGCTAGCTGCAAGCTTACAGAGCCCTTAAATTTAGGCAGCATATCTGTATCTGTGTCACAGCACCGTGACTATGTCTGTTTGTTTGTCCTTCTGTCTTGTGTGGGCTGTTAACTCGAAAACTGCTTTAACCATTGGCGCGAAAGTTCCCCAAGGAGGAGTAACCGGTTTGTTTTGACAGCTTTTTTTGCTCAAAAGGTCAAAGGTGAGGTGGACTCCCACACAACCCGTACTTATCGGCACCATAGATCGGCACAGTGCACTATGCTGACATATTATACAATAGTCTATTTCCTTGGCTTCAGCCTGATACTGATAAAATTTTTACAGCAGTATGGGCTTTCAGCAAGCTCTGTAGCATACATGGTTCCTACTATTCTGCAGAATTCATTTTCCCTGAGTTCCCAGGACAAAATGAATCGTTTTTCCTGTCTAAGGTGTTCACGCAAAATACCAGTGTCGGTTTTCAGTCGCTTGCACTCACGATAGAAACAAGGGCGGCGGAAAAAATTAAAAGTGAAGGTACATATTTGAACTGTTGTACGCAGTGTGCGTGCACCAGTTCTAAATTTTTTTCTGCGTCTTTGTTAAACTTTTGCATCCTGGTACTTTTGAACTCCCTGTATTTCCCTGACCATCTGAGTTTACTCTGACTTTGGAATGTAAAATTCCCCGACTTTCCCTGACTTCCCCTGACCGTAGGAACCATGAGCATTATATGGCAGGTTTGATCACTCCTGTTTGCTTTTCTAGCTATCAGGCATAGGCGGGCAGTGGACAGGAAGTAAAGAGTGACCCATCCCACGTTAAGTTCTGCTTCACTTTATCATATGAGCGTATGAACTTAAAAATAATGATAATAATAATAACATCAATGGATGACGCTAGTCCGTAATTTATAATGCACAGTTGTATCTCAGCTGTTGTGCTCTTTAAATAAGTTGCAGAGTGATGCAATGCACAGACCTTTTTATGTGTATTGCTTCTTTTTTTCGGTGGAATTTCTCTTGCAGGCAAGTAATTCCGCCTTTTCCAGCACATTTCTTTATAGTGTGGTCTCTCTGATACCGTTTGGCAGGTACGCTTGTGGAGTCCACACTATTAGATGCGGTCCCCAACCCCAGGGAAAGCGGAGGTTTGGGGATGCAAATTACTGGCAAATAAAAAAATGAGTAGTGATTCCAACTTTTACCAAATTATTTTGGTGCTTGTCTTTGTTTTGAGGTTGTTGTAGTTACACGGTATATCTTATAGCTACACAGGTTGATTGATTGGATATATTGAAGTGGCATAGTGTGAATGTGTTGGGGTTTGGGATTGTGAAAAACAAGGTTGGGCCTATGTTACACATTTGTACATATTCAGCATTTCAACTTAACAGCATGTGCCTTGATTGTCATTTTTTGGATTGTGGAATATCACCTATTATTATAGTTACTATTATCTAATCCGAACATAATATAGCAGTGTTGGCTTTCATTTTTAGCAAATTATGGGTTAACTTCTGTTTTCCAGTTTGTAAGAATAAGACCATAATCTCTGTACTTATTTGCACTGTGGTGGTAACTGAAGCAGGAAACAGCACAATAAGTAACTATTAGTAAGAATTGGTACAAAGATGATGGTCTTATTTTTGCAAACAACCAAATTCAATAATGTGCAGATTGCAGGAAAAAGAAGCACAATCGTTTATGGTGACTGTTAAGACTCTGAACAAATGTACCTTAACAAGTGGATAACGTTTTTGTTTATTTTGAAGCACACTTGATTAGACTTCTAAGTTCCCACGTAATTTTTGCAGTGAAAACTAACCAGTTTTTTGCCCGCTACGTGCATTCTGTGTTTGCAGCCAGGGCCGTACCCTGTTCCCCACTGGGTCAGCGTGCAGTACTCTTCAAACTCCTTAGCTGGTGGGGAGAGGGTCCTTTTCCCCAAACCCTACTGCCTGCTTAGAACTCATTTTGTGAGTACTAGTTGTACTGAAAAATGTCCAAAAATTCTGGAAATTAACTGTCCTGGTGAGAAATGTTTCTTGTGCTCAGGTCTGGCAGTCTGTAGCCCATAGCCAAGGGGGTTTCTCCATTGATTCAATCAGTCCTCCAAAACCAGGAGCACTGCGTAAAAATAACAGAAAAATGTCATTGCCAGATGTGATTTTTGAGTGCAAAATGCATGAAAATGTGTTTGT
>Ga0056128_1007939_pt1 | contig 13407 bp, 6 predicted proteins | sample WorMetLIZISLAND2_FD_71113 | JGI IMG/M metagenome (GOLD analysis project Ga0056128, IMG submission 71113) | Marine gutless worms symbiont microbial communities from Max Planck institute for Marine Microbiology, Germany - Olavius geniculatus... ... | reverse complement strand
TAGTAAACAAAAAAATAGAAACATCATCGGCGTCTCTATTTTAAACGCATCGCAACGCAACGCAACGCGCAGCTGTAGTGGAAATGCTTCCCATTGAATAAGCTGGAAATTTGTGTTTTTTTTTACTAGCGCGACAACGCGCTGCAACGCGCAGCAACGCGCAGCAACGCGCGACAACGCAACGCAACGCAACGCCGTAGTGGAAATGCCCCTTTAGTCTTAGTATAGTTGATAGGATTTGTTAGTGCCCGGAAACTTCACGTGAAAATAACCGCTGGCAACTGACTGTCAGTTTAACCGTAACAAATAAACAGATTTAACTAGTTGAACATAAAAAAAACAGAAAGACCAATAGCTGCCAACTGTTCTGTTCATCCTTTTCGCAATTTGAATGCAATCAATCAACAGCATATCGCGAGTCATATTTACTATAAAAGGGAATAACATATTATGCACACTGGCAATACAACAACAAGAACAAATTTATACCATAAATACTAATTATTATTCGACACGCAGTGATGGGAATACAATTCTCGAAGTTGTCAGCGGCGTCGTGGTTTAAAAAAGTAGTGAACAAAAAGTTGTAATTTTCCGACAAATAGCTGCAAATTCCCGAAAGAGAAGATACGGGGTTGAAACTTTCAATTTATGCCCTTAAAGTCCGCCCAATGGACCATTTTCGGTTCCAAAATTTTGTATTTTTTGAAAAAATGCGATAAGTTACAATTTAGAAAAAAGTAACCGTCCCCAGCGCTCCCATTTATCACAACGCCACTGAATGTTGTACGGTACTTTTGGCAATAAACTCTCAGGAAAGGCGGGTAGGCCTAATAGCCATTCGACCTGCGTAAAATTTTGATCGCTTTTCGAACGTGCATTCTTGTCACTTAAGGCTCACTCCGCGTAATTTTTTTTTCAGCATCAACACAGGAAATATAACTGAAAGCAACATAATTATGTGACGATAGGCGTGCAGCAGTAATATCTTGCAAATGCCCACTGAATTATCTAAAGAGACGCAATCATACGTAAAGTTGTACGCATATCGTCAGTAAGTATGTTTGGAATAGGCCTACTATCGCTGTGCACTAAAGCTCCGGCTGAATAATATGCCCTGTTTGCCTATAAAGCGACACACTTTAATTACTTTAAATATGCGTGCGATAGAAATTCAGCCAACGAAAAGACTTGCTACAAAAAGAAAGGGAGAAAACGAACGAATATTATAGTATATACACGTATGCAACGTCTGAATCGGCTAGATATAGACGACTAAAATACTGCAGTATTTTTCTGTACAAAACACGAAAAAAATCATTTCCACATATACATCGTCACTCGCATACACTTTAATACTCCACTTGTTAACAAAATATATATAAGAACTTTTTTCACTTATAGTCGTCCAAATACACAAGATTTCTAAAACTTTTCGACGTGTACAGAAGAACTACGGTCTACAAATCTGAAAATACATTTTCAAGTGCATTTCTCTAGCGACAATCAATTGTAACTAATGATAACGACAATATATTAATTTGGTTTGGCTGTACAAAAGAAAAACTACGAAATTGTCAAAAAAGCAGCCAAGTTGGCGCCTTATGTAGGCTTATTCTTGTAGGCGTATAATTCTAATGTAGCTAGTGAAACGAAGGGGAGCCAGGCCAATTTCTAAGGAGAAGATCTCTGGCACTTTCCTAGAATTGCATCTACTATGAACAAATTTGCTTATCGTCTGTGGATACTTATAATGGGAACCGGTATAATGTATAATAATGACTCCCTCTAAACATAACTGCCCCAGTCATTATTATATGTATAGTTTACACTCCCCTAGTATAATATTAACTGCTTGTGTAACTAATAAAAGGTTTTTCTTTAAAAATCGTTGCTGCTGCTTATTCGGTGTATGTTCTCGCTTAATCTGTATAATGTTCATGGCTGAAGAGGAATAAATATTGACTGCATGGGGGAGTGTAAATTATACATACACCGTGTCCCAAAATTAGCGGCACCCCTGTTTCGAACTAAAGTTTGTAGTTCATGGATTTCAACGAAATATCGTACACTGCACTATCTTGACATTAGTTACGATCACACCCATTGTGATATACGCACCTTACCGTGTGTGCTCAGTGTAACGTCATTATGACGTCAGAGTTTGTTTACATTAAGATACGTTCAATGCATTGTTATTGACAAAGGGATCAAGCAGCAGCGTACCCGCCGTAGACTAAAAGCTTGCGTCAAAGCCAAAAAGTGGTCACTTTAAGCTCAAACTTTAAAGACAAGTTCAGAATGATTGTCTCAATGATTGGTGTAAATTATGTAAAAAAAATCTGTCAAGTATTAACGATTTTACACTAACTTTAGTGCAGGGGTGCCGCTAATTTTGGGACACGGTGTATAATAATGACTAAGAATTCATTATTATATGGGAGTCATTATTATAGATTACATCGGTTACAGAGAGCACAGCATAGGTTGCAGTGTTTATTTTATAGCTGTATGCTACAATTCTACAAAGTTGACGAAAAGTCGGTCGTCAGAATGATGTACATTACTAGGCTCCATATACAGCTGCATTACAGCACTACAGAAATCACGTCTCTGTTTGTATCGGAACACGTGGAAAAAATATACAACGGCAACCATTTCTTTTGCGGGCCACAATGTATCAAAATGTGGGCTAATTTCGCACAGAATCCAAATATAGATCCTAACAATTTTGGTATGTGCATCAGCGTTTAAAAATGTCGACACAAATTCGTCTCGTCGACTAACAGGTAAAAATTAGTTTACGTTTTAGCTGAAATATGATCACAGTGCAGCAAACGAATGTTCACAGCATAAACAGTGATTTACCAATAATGTATAAACGTATCAGATCCGATTTATAATATTCCAAAACTATGGTTTATCTACTTCTATTTGCGTTCTTTGACGAAAGAATATTGGTCTTAACTTTTTTCAGGATCTCAAATATTCGTCACCAGACGGAGACTTTTGACTTTTCTGGAAAAACTCTCAAAAGTGATCTGTTCAAGTAGAAACTAAACAATAAATAATCACGGTGATACACTGATAAAATGGGAAAAAATAATGGGTATTAAGCTACAAGAATTTCATTTCTGACAAATACACCGTCGGCCACAAAAAAATGTCACGTATTTTTTCTCCATATTTTCGCCAAACATTGACCGTTTTTTAAAAATTACTTCAAAGCCACAGTCTGTAGACAATTTGCAAGAAAATGATTATTACTAATAGCCCACAATATAACTTCGCTACCTTGTAAGATATAATTTTTCAAAAAAAATACTACAATCACAACGAATAGGCCCTACATATACAAAACCCTTGTGAAACAATTTTTCTACTAATTTTCTCATTTAAATTAATCCATGTTTAATTTTAGATACGTCTCCATTGTTTGCAAACAGAAGCAGATAATATTATTGTAAACAATAATTATGAAGTAAAAAATTTTCATAGCCCACGGTGTACTAATACTACAGTGAAATCGTCGAAGCTATAAAACGTATAAAGTCAACACTCATAGCGTGAAAGAATGCTGAATGTCAACTAATTACCCCGTACAAAAAGTATTCTCACTACGCGAAGAAGCCACGTGGCTTCGATATTAATTAACACACTGTATAGGCTATGTCAACAAAGTAGCCAATGATTACGATAAGCCTAAGTATGATAATACTTGCGTGTAATTTACATAACAATCACTCCATCGCATACAAATGCAGACGATTATTAATTAATGGCAAAGGTATGACTATCCGCCTTTTCCTGGCCTCAGACTGCGCTCAAAATCTGCCCAGCTAGCCAAACCAGAACGGCTCCAAAATACACAATTCACAACCGAATTAAAACAAAAATTCCGCAAAATTCTGCCGGAGATCCGTTGGGCCCCGCGACGCCGCGATTTTCTCCATATCTCCATTTTTTCACTTGGATAACCCCCGCTTTTTTCCCGAAAAGAGGCTGGATTTGCCTGCGATGTGCGAGCAAATTTACAGCTCTACATTTCTCGGCACTAGTTTGCATGTTCTGTACATCCAGCAATACACCCGTACTTTGTCACACACTAAACGACACGTAACGTAAACTTATATACTTACATTCACAATATTATATCAACGGCAAAAAATTAAATATCACCGCTATTTACATCCTGTCTGGTCAGCGACTCAGTGGTCTTTGTCGACATCGCGTCGGTCGAATAATACCAAAAAACAACTACTGTAACAGCAGCAGCAAAACTAAACTACTGCAATTTACCACGCCAACTATTGCCAGCGGGAACAAAAAAACAGACAGAGCGAATGCAGAGAGAGAGAGAGAGAGATGTTATAATCGTCAGCTGTTTAATGAGCACTGACAACAAAATGGAGGAAATGAAATGATATCGTTCGTTATAATAGCCGGGCCATCCATCACTTTTCGCGGGAGAACAGGTGGGCATATCGCAGTTATTGACTTCGCAGACGTGATTTGATCAGCAGTAGGCTTCGTCTGTAACTCCGTAAGCCTAAAAACAGCATCGGTGATGCGCTGGTCAAATACCGTACATTGACATACAGAAGTGATGCTATACTAAACGCAGTAACTGGCGACAGGCGTCTTCGAAACCGAAAAAATCGAAACACTGCGCTATGACACAGTAAGCGGATCCGATAACCCGCCGCAGAAATAGGTCAGTTCAGCGGCGTGGAATGAGCAAACTGGGTCAGTTGACATTCAAAGACGTAGTAAGCGCTCATCATGTACAGCGACAGCGAAGAATGAATAAATACTGATGCTAATAGTTGAAACGTCGAGCGCGACTCTTTGGCGTCGTGCAGTGATGCTCCGCGTTTTCGTGAAAGAAAACGAACGTCGGAAACCGAACCAAACCGAACCGAACAGAACACTGTAATAATCGCTCGAGTTGTTGACTCTCGAGGAGTTAACACCGGATGGATTCTGTAGCGTTGTGTGGAACTATACGCGACGCCGCCGCGCCCACTTGGCAGGTGACCTTTGAAGGCCGAGAGTCCGAGACGTTACTTCCAGCCGGGCACATGCAGTCATGTGACACAGACACGGTCTACCTATTGCCTACGTGACCCAGGAAAGGAAACCCGCGTGCGTGCTGCTACCTTGTCTGACGACACCGCGGTACTCGGTAATAACGGTACTATATCGATATCGGTATCCAGGTTGTGCGTGCACCAGCCAGCTGTGATGGGTGCAGTTTGCCTCTATAGAAGCCACACAGGCAGACCGAGGTCCTCCACTCTGAATGTGGCACGGCAGCCGGGCATTGACGACGTGGTAGAACGACTGATAGAACAACAGACTAAATGGCTGACTGACTACTGGAGCTAAACGGCGCGCATCAAACTGCTGCCCCGGCGTCGACCTCGCCCGCTTTTTCTCGACCTCGTCGACCCCTCGCGGTGACTGGAGTTCCGCCGGCGTCCGACGCAGTTGCTCAGCAGGTTTGACCCGCATCTCGTGCCGGTGCCGCTGACGTCCTCGTCGATGTGCGACGTCTCCGGCGTGGCCTGGAGTTCGACGCTCGACGGTCGCCGGTGCCGCCGCGACCCGTTCCGACGCCGACCGTACGACAGCAGCGGGAACGCTGGCCTCGACCTCCACCTCCGTGATCCGCCGTTCCGCGAAGTTCTTTCCGCCGTGCTGGGACTCGGAGTCGTAGTGGAAGAGAACAGGTTGGGAATCCACGGCCCCGTGGGGAACACGGTCGGCTGCGGGCGTCTGCGGTGAAACCAGACTTTGTAGAAGAACGTCTTGGTCGGCGGCGGACGACGCGCCGTTTTGACCACGCGGACTCGACCGCGCCGATTCACGCCGAGGTACCAACGCCTTCGACAACGCTCGGACAACGACAGAGAGCCGCTAGTTCCAGACAGAGTCGACGACGACGACGAAGAGACGGAGCTACGACGACCACGACCTCGACAGTGCGGCGACGACAAGGATCGTCTCGGGTGAGTGTAGCTGTGAAACGCGTCGTACTCCTCGGCGATTGTTTTGTGCTTTAGCACGCAGTCCGTCAGATTCGACGCCGGCTCGTCCTGTGTTAGCAACAACAACGCACAAGATTAAAAGTCAAAAATTAAAACACAGTGCGACTTGGCAGATTAAACTTTTGTAAAGAAAAGAAAAAAACAGCATTTATAATTTACTTTGTATGTTGCTAGCATAACTCAGCACGATGCCAGCCTTCAATAACTGAAGTTTCAAAAACATAATGCTCAGTTTGCTCAGTATTCTTGGCCGCACTGCGGCACTATACGCATCTTGTTCGTATTACGTCCTTCACGTACGAACTCCGAATTCGAAAAAGACCTACAAAACCAAAATCTGCGCGAACGTTCATGAAGGGCAAGAGTAATATGTGTGCAAATTTTCAGTTCAGAAATTCAAAGGCGCGAAATCACACGAGGTCGTAACATATCGGCTGAACGACTTAGGCGCGTCAGGCGGCTTCAGCGCCGACTGCAAAACAGAAACTGTTAGGCCTAGTTTGCTATCAGCGCTGTAGACCCCTCGGCAGACGGCCGCATGCACGTCCGCACTGTTTGATTGTTTGATTCCGAAAGAATTGAAGCAAATGACGACGACATATTCACTCACCGATGCATGTTTTCTGCTGTAAACGTGCCCGGACTGGTCAATACAAAGATAGCGCTCGCTGTGTTTGAAGTAGAAGAGCAGGTGAGTGAAATCAGACGAGTTGCGGCTGGATGTGATGTTGGGAGCGACAGAGCTGCCTGGCGCGTTGAACTGCAGCGGACAGTCGTTTCTCAAGTGACACCAGAGCGTCACCAGAAGTAACGCTGCACGTACGGCATAGCACGCACACATACATAAAAAAATCATCCACTGTATCAATTCTTGAAATTTTAGCTAAAATGAACGGCAAAAAATGTCCGATTACAGAGACGCAGCTATAACGAGTTTGCGTTAGCTGGTCCATTCTGGAAAATTACCCCAGGTCACTGGCAAAGACACCTATCTGTTCTTGGGGCAGCAATTCTGTACATTTCAGTGGTATTTTTTTTCGGCATCGCTGCAAAGTTTTTATATGTTTCTCTGTCAACACGATAACCCATAAACCGCTGCACTTAGCTTGATGAAATTTAGTAAGAACAATCGTCGAACATGTAGCTCGACAACGTCTAGAACCTTGTAAAATTTCAAGGTTATAAGTCGGAGGTCAAGGTCACATGGGTTTTTGTGCTTTGTTGTATTAGCCTTGAGCCAGCTACGGTTTTAACTTGTTTTTCTTTTTCTATCGACTGTGTTGCTATCACAGTGCGGTGACTAAAGATTTGAAAAAGACAAACTAACAAAACATAGAACAAAAAAGCCCACCTGTCGGTAGGGAAGACGCTTATACAGTTGGTGTTACAGTAGAAGCTTCAAGGTCATCCAAGATCGATAATTTTTTTATCTTACCTAAAAAAGCGTATTCCACTTCCTATTAGTGATTAATAGTAACGACGGGCGAACTGGATCTCTCACCGTTTCCGAGATATGGCCAGTTTTCCATTGAAAACGCACATTTTTCCTACCCTGTCTATTCAACCCCACATTTGAATTTGTTTCTCTTGCACTAGGATTTTGCATGCCTATGTATTATTGTTGCTAATTATTCGTGTAAAATTTTCCCCTACGACTTACCCGTTAACCAGGGTACATCCGTTACAGACGGACAGACGACAGACGACAATCGTGCCATAAACGCCTATAGCATAGCTGTAGCGTGTCAATAAACGACGGGCGAACTGAACGTAGCCTACAGAAGATCGAAGTCTTGTTGGTGGTCGTCCGCACGTGGCCGTCAGGCGTGATCTCGATGACCGAGTTGCTCCTGTGGCTGTACAGTCGTGCGAACTTCTCGTTATTCGGGTCGGCGATGTTGAGACTGCGCCGTCGCTTTTTACCGTCGTCACTGTGACGCACTCGCCGGTGACGCCGACGTCGACGTTCCATCTCTCGGCGTCGATCAACCAGCCCACCTCGCAACCGACGACCTCCGCCGTGTCTGCAACGCAAGCACACCGTATACGATACGATACAATACAATACAATTTAAAGTGAAAAACAGGCCTAAAACATATAAAGGATAATTCAGCTGAACTGCTGAACGAAATGAATGGAGGAGAAACTGATTTCTTCGGAAGTGTGCGAGAACGTTAAATGCTGATAGCTCCAAGAACGGTCATAGCTACAGGCTTCAAATTTGACACACAGTTTTGTAGACTTACGCCTATTATTATTTTACTGTCAACTAACAAAGTGTCACAGAAAAAATGCTTCTAAATTACTATTTTGTAAAAATTCACTTGGCGCAAATAGGTTTATGCACTCTTATACGACCGCCTTCTAGTTTATAAGCGCTTGTTTTATTACGTCTTACCGCACATATTTGCGAACCGCAGAAGTACGTCTGCGTTGGGCTGTTGAAATGAAATGTGAGCCTAGCACGTGTAAACGTTTTGTGCTCTAGACCTACAACCGTCAGGACCTTGGTGATGACCGTAACATAGGCCTACTGACCTACTTACACTAATATACGGCCCTCTACAGTGTACTTGCAGACCGTATGTGCTGTGGCAGTGCGCCGCCCGTTCGTTAAAGTACTTAAGTAATACATAAAAATGTCGGAGCTGTGGGGTAGGGGGTCGAAATTTCGCCTCTCGCTCCAATTGACAAGGCACATCGCTTATACAACAGCATGTTGCTATACCGCACAAGCTGTGAAGACAAGACATGCTATGCGTGTAAGAAAAGCACGAAGTGCTAAGAAACTGTATCGCCATACTTTTCGGTTTCAAGAAATTTTTCACGTTTTGTAAGTTTTCCCAATAATTTCATGCCATTCTTTTCCCAGTCGATTCCCGTCAGAAAAAAGCAAATAGTATTATTAGCGTCGAGAGATGACTCGTGGCTCAATGGTTAGGGCGTTGGATTCGTGACTTAGAGGTCGCTGGTTCGACTCCTAGCCATTCCGCTACGAAGTAACAACTCGGGGTAAGTTGTTCCCACCTACGTGCCTGTGTATAGGAGCACGTGGTCTACAGGTCTAGTGGTTGGTGTCGATTCGTAACTTTCAGGTTTCGTTTTGATTCTCACCACAAGCCATTTGCAAGCAACCTTAAAAAAGTTGCTAACTTAGTGTGTACTCAGATCAACTCAGCTTCCTACCCTCCGTGGGACGGGAAATGAGTACCAGCTTACGGACTACTGGGTGAAGGTCTAGTGTGGCTGATTGGGGCGGTGGTATGTCTGCTAACTGCAAACCGCGAGTCCAATTGTTCGCCGACGCGGGCAATGGATGGCCGCATAGTGGGCTGCGGCATCATTAGCTCATGCCAATCAGCAGATACGTCTGAGATTGTGGAGTGCTTTTGGTCACGGGTCTGACTCATGTGAGAAGCGCTATAGCAAGTAGAAGACTTTCACTTATATCTAATAATTAATAATAATAACGTAGGCCTACCGAATCAGACGATGTCTGGCTCGTAGTCGGTCGGAGCGGAACGGTGCGTCATCATCGTCTCGCCACAGTGGAGTCCAGTCCCTCTCAGTGGACCACGACGAGCGAGGATCCGCTGCAGAGGGCAACATGGTTGATGACGTCGACCACGTGGCTGCGAGCGGTGGAATGAACGACGGAATAGCGGCTGGCACGAGCGGCGAGGGTGGTGGAGGTAGAGGCGTAATGATCGATGTCAGGTTCACTACGGCCGACATGTCTGTCACACACACCACACGACATAAATAGATCAATCAATCCAACAATCCCAACCTTCAAAACCCTCCTTCAACTCAAATGAGTAATGTCGAATTCCAACGTCGTCGTCGGTTAAAAAAAGTTGAGGTGAAACAGGAAGTTAGACTTTTCCCGACAGACAGGAGATTTCGGGCACTCAAAATTTTAACTTTGCACCTAAATTCCTTACCCCAAATTTGGAAATTTTCTGGTAAGAATTTTTAATTCTTAGAAGATAATTTTGCCGAAGGAAGAATTTTTTCCGACAGGCCGAAATTTATGGGGACGCCAATGACTACTGCTACGTTAACTATGTGTAAGCCCAAATTTCATTACGCCGACTTTCACCGAAACTTCCCCGCGGGGAAAGTCGTGGACACAAACGGTGACAAGTCATGAAATCATGAATTTTCGGTGAAAGTCGCCGACACAAATCATAAAAGTCGGCGACGTGATTTGTGTCACAGACTTTCATGATTTGTGTCTGCGACAAGTCCGCGACTTTGTCGGAAACTTGTCGCGGTCTCTGTCGCAAAGTCGGCGTAATGGAATTTGGGCTGTAGAGGGTTACGGTCCAAGAGGCAGTCAGGAAATAATTCTGTGAAGAGAAACAAAGGCAGTGTCGCATTATTATACTGGTACCGCCCTCTGACAAATCTAGATGAAACTAGGCCTACGCCACGACCGCAGACATTGCCTTGACCAAAAAACACTAATACCCCGTTTACATGATCAAGCAATCATCAAACATCGGGCAATTAGAGCACACGTCGTGCACGTGTATTTTGAATGCATTTGCTGAATGTTTGCTCGATGATTGCTCGATGTTTGCTTGATCGTGTAAACGGGGTATAAGCTTACTGATCAGCTCACCTCTGTAGCGAAATTGTTTGTTAAGGTCATTTCACAATAATCTCAAGGTTACGCACGACTCAGCTTAGTACGGAAACACGCAGTCAAATTCTGTTTAGTGCCTCGTATATTACAACAACGTGATGCAAATTTTTCTTTTTTCTACGCCTGCAGCAAACCAGAAATTTTAACAAACTAGCATTTTCGCGTTTACCAACACTAAGACGCGGTTACATGTAAAACAAAAAAAAAGTTTTGCTAATTTTGAAAGTTTTATTTTACGTGAATGCATGACCAAAACATTTTGCAAACTGCTGTACGTTAAAACAGTTGCAAAACTGTTTTAAATATTTCTAGCACGATAGCGCACGTTATACAGGGAGTAATTATACCGTGGTTATGTGTAGCCCACAAAATATAACTCAAAACGTTTGCGAAATATTTTGTTAATGTTCTCGTTCGCTTTACGTGCTGTAACTACGGCAACGTCGAATCTGTCGACAATGTCCACATTTGTTTGTCGCAAAATATATCAATCATGTCATCGTACCGAAGACAGAGCATAACCCCCTCCCCCAGAAACAACCCCCAAGTCAAAACCCCTTTACCGACAACGGAGGACAACATCTCTCCATAAAACAGAACCTCCGATGACACAAATCGTCCCTTCTTCAACTGACCGGCATCATTCTGCGATGTTCGTGCCTTCATAATGCGCACTGTGTGTCGATAACCTGATCGTTTGACAGTCCGAAAGCGTAGACTAAAAGACGCATTTGATATTAACCCTAACCCTGATCCCTAACCCTAACCTTAACCCTAGAAACAGCCGAGAGTTCAGAGAAAATGTGAACATTTAGTCGACGTCTGAGGGAATGTATAGGAACCTAAAAACTTTCGGACAATTGAACTTTCGGATTATCGAATACCAAGACTTGCATTTATTCTTTCCTGGGGTGTTATGTCCGGACATCCATGACAGCGCTGGAGGGCAGAGCTTCTTCCGTCTGTTAAACCGAGAAAGCACGCTTCGTGCATCCTCGCAGCAAGAACGAGCTGCAGATGTTGTTTGGCTGCTTCATGGCGCGTACTCACGACCAATAATTATTATTAACGCCCCAACTAGCCGGTCGTCGTAACTCATAGTGCCAGATAGATAGCGAACTGTCTGCTGGCAAGCTCGACTCGACAAAAATCATTCAGAGGCAGCTCGATCTTCCCGACGTGTGGCCGTTTTTAAAAACCACCGCTGGCACTCTGATGTGTATTTATAAATAGCCAACACCTGGACGCCTGCATGCATATAGCAAAGGCACAGGATATTTGACCGGTAGCCGGTCAAATATCCTACAGGATATATATGGTCAAATTCTGTCACTGGTCAAACGCGCTCTCACAGGGACGGATGTTTGACCGGGAACCATCTTGAACAGCTTTAGCCGGTGCATACAAGCACTGAATAGGTCCCGGCTAAGACCGTGTCCCTGCGGCGGTACGCAAAGACGGCGGCAGCCGAGCAACTGACGACTTCAAACGTAGCAAGTACTGGATCACGGATTACCTACCAGTCGGCAAGTCTTGTGCTGTGCTTGCCTGCAGGAACCTCTAACTTACCACCCACATTGTACGCTAACTTTAGGTGTTCATTATTGTCACATAAATCTTTTAAAAACGCTAACCCTAACCCAAATTCTAACCCTAACCTTAACCCTAATTCTAAGCTTTAAACCCTTCACCATAATATTTACTCGAATTCTAGTCAGTAACGGGTAGACTATATTCAATGTCATTCGCTAGGTGGCGACTGCGATTTTTCGTTTTGACCAGTCAGATAGCCTACAAGCTATTTGACCGGCTGCCGGTCATAGAGTCAGTGCGTATAGCAAAAAAGCACTTGCCTCTTAAAAGGCACAAAATATCTCTTAGATCCGTTGGAAAATACGGTTAGTCGATTCATTAATTTATTGCAATCCTGAGCAACAAATGTGAACACAAAAATATTGACTTACAACGAACACGGTCCCTTATGTTTACTTTGCGTTACAAAATGTGCAAAACAATGTGAAGAGGTCTGAGAAATATCCGACTGACACGTAGACCCACTAAAGCGTTTTATAAGCGTGCGCGTATATATAATAACCGGGTTGTAAGACGCTTATGAATACGCCGACGACAGTTTAGTGACGCCAGTCGTCCATTAGATAATGTGCGTGTTCGGTAACGTCTGTATAGGCCCTACAATAGCCTACACGACGTCGTATAATTTCATGTAGCCACCGGGCACCGCACACGTTCTCGACTCACGTCGGTCCCTCTGCCGCAATATCAAAGACGCTGCTTTGCGGGGAAAAAACTCGGCGCTGCCACCGGCCCGATCTATTTAACGTGACTGACATAAAACGCGAAGAATGGCGTTCGCCGTTCGCAGTCCTCAAGTGCCGCAAGCGAGGCGATTTCTTAAGGTGCCCCGAATGACCGACCGACATCAATATGTAACGTCTTCTTAACAGGTGCCTTTGCTAACGTGTCGACAGGTAAAAAAATAAGTGTATACTCGTTAGCGGACACTTTCTTTTATAAGAACAAAGTCCAGTCTACGGCTGTAGCAACAAAACGATTACATTCAACGCAGTGGCGTATTTAGGGGGGCACGGTGCGATGGCCCCCCCTTTGGCTCGACTATGAAAATTTTTTACAGGCGACTTTATATGAAAAGGTGCGTTTTTTGCCGTTTTCCAGCAAATTTCAGC
>Ga0056128_1007937_pt1 | contig 13410 bp, 6 predicted proteins | sample WorMetLIZISLAND2_FD_71113 | JGI IMG/M metagenome (GOLD analysis project Ga0056128, IMG submission 71113) | Marine gutless worms symbiont microbial communities from Max Planck institute for Marine Microbiology, Germany - Olavius geniculatus... ... | reverse complement strand
AGATAGGGCCTAGGTTACTATTAATCACTAACAGGAAGTCGTACACTGGCTCTCGATTGGCGCCGAATTCAACGACCTTGAATGACCTTGAACGCCAAAATAAAGGGTTTTATGCATTTTTTGGCGATTTCAGGCTGTGACACAAGTCTATATCATTCACAAGGTGGCACCACGGAACTATAGTTATGCGATCCAGATAGAGAATTTGGTATTTGTATGCTAACTTAGCGTGAACACCCCAATTTTCAGCTAAACTACTGAACCGGAACTGCCATATGCTTTCGCGCGTCTCGTGAGCATTAGCTTAAATTTCTTGTATAATAATGTGAATATCACAGTGACAAAGTAGTGGTAACAAAATTGTGCATTTTTCAGCCATTCACAGCAAAACTTTACAACAATCTAAACCAAGATCTTACACAATATGCATTATTTTGCATCACTATCACATCACTCAATACTGAATAGCTACTAAGAGTCAAGTAAACAGGCAGCCTCTATGGCTGCTGTATATAAAGCATATTAACTTCAATGCAATTATCAATAGTTGAAATGATATAATGTGATCACAAAACACAAGTTACTCAACAGAACAGCAAAAAAGGCAAAAAAAATCAACATAAGTAGTCAGTCAATTACTCTTATAAGAACACAGGAGTGAGTACAAACACATAAATCACCTTCTAACATAACCAACCACCAAGTTAACTCAGCCTCCCATCCCTCTGGGGTGAGTAAATCAAGTACAAGCCTACCTGCCTGCCTGGCACTAAGGTGGGCACATTCACCTGTGTCAGGTAGCAAGCAAAACCACATAATCACATATGGCAGGAGAGACTCCATAGCTCTGAGCTAGATTTCCATAAAAATTACACACCTTTTAACCTTAAAGTAAATTAAGAATATAAGAAAACTTTATTAACAATATTGTTCACTCAAGATCATAAGGCAGAATAATGCTGAGTGTTCAAATCTGACAGAGAACTTGATACTATCCTAGTCTGCCCCTGTTACTTAATCCGCCCTGTGACAGAACTCAGAACTTGCAGTATTAACCTGAAGAGTGACAACACGTGATCTAGGGTCCCTGAGTATTGAGCCGTCAGCAACTATATCTCTTGTGATGATTTCAATAGGAAACAGCTTGTCACAAATCTCGTCAGTTGACATTGCTTTTGGCCATTCGCTGCAAAACTCTACAACAATTTGGAACAAGACTTCATGCAAAGCAAACATTCAAAAATTATCAACCATGACTCCTTAGATCAGGCAATAATTAGTGTCGAAAAAAACAGCTTCAGCTCTAAACTAAAGTGTTAGATATATAAAATGCTGAAAACACACTTTACTGAAATTTCAGTCTGCCGTAGATATGTCATTAAATTGTGATGATAGTACATGTGCACCAATTTTTTTTTTTTTGGGGGGGGCAGGTGAGCAGGAATGGGAACAGTTTTTCTACACAGTTATTTGACTAGGCTCAATTTAAATACCAAAGGCCACTACCTGGTACCATCACTTGGACATAAAAAGCAACAGCAGCAGCAGCAGCAGCATAAATAAAATAGCTAATTAATGATAAATAGTTAACTGACTGATTAACTGAATGTACATTGTACATGATATTTCTTACGTTTGATCGCTTTGCAGTGTTTTTTAACGTGAGCTGGGGTGAGGTGCAGAAAGTTCGGTATTTTCATCAACTCGGCATTCGCATACTTTCCCGGAGCAATCCCTTCCATCTCAGATCTCTGCAAAACGTCCAGTAATTTTCAATTAAAAGCAAAAGCATCAAAAAATGAATTACTGACAATCAGCCAATGAATCAAATCAGTCAATGAATGTAAAAAATTTGTACAGTGACTCCTATACAGTAATTAATGGTAGCACTTAATTAAAAACACTATACCCAAATGATATAACAAATCCATAGTAAAACCAAGAAAGCTGCATCGAAAAATCTAAAGTCCGTGTGTAATAAAAAACAAAAATGTTTTTAGATTGACAAATGAAACAAAACGTAATGAAAAACCATCCAAGTAATTGCCTGGTTTCCACTAGGTTAGTGTGGATTCAATACATTGTGCAGATAAAAAAAACTCTGTCAAAGAATAACCAAAGGAGTACTGTAAACAAACACAGTGAAGAATAACATACGTTAAAAGTTAGCAAAAAACACAACTGTGATTACCTCTACATAGCCTTGTCGAACTGGAAATGGCACGGCTGACCACTTGAAGGTGTGCGCTGAAGGCCACACGTTTGTCCAGTCTTGGTCGATAGGCATACTCTTGAACCTTGGAGGAGGTGTCTGCAAACAAACAGCTACTGAAATTTCCACATCACTTTAGCAACACTCGGCAAGTCATTTAGTCTAATACTGACTGAACAACTGGCACAATTGCAAATGCCACTTCCAAACAACTGGCACATAAAATTTATTTCTAAAATTAGACATTTTTACCCAACCACAGTCGGAAACCTTGACATGGTGGTCCGGTTTAGTGCTCCGAAAACCTGAAAAATTTTTAAAATCTGTAAAATAACAGCCAACGAAGCACCAACCATAACTTGTTAGAGCAGATGTGCTATACATAACCAGTGCTCACGAACTGGTTAATCTTCAGCTTTCACAGCTGTCTGCAGCTTCACAGCCGTTTATCTGCCTCTGTCAAAATTAATTACTTTTTTTATTTGTGTGATTCATCAAAAATGGTCTCGCAATTACCTTTAGTTTAAAGATACTATTTCTTTGAAATTAGTAGTAACATACATTGTATAACTACATTAACACACATCATATGGCATGCACTTGAGCCACAACTACTGTACTCCTATATGATCCTTTACTACACAATTGTCACATTGCATTTAATAACTAATGAGGCAGCTTGCCTGTCGTTTAGTTCGCTTTATTTCTTGCCTTGTTTCAGGAACTTTTGTATGCCCAGGTATAACAAGAACCCTGAATTCTTCATCTAAAGTACAACAAATAAACACAAGAACGTACACTGTAAATCAGGTCTCTTGAGCAAATAATGCAGAAAAATGTTACAAACACAAGCATCAGTTTTCAACTGCCAGACATGCAACATTACGCAAACATATAAGCAATCACATGATTAAAGTTTCACCGCGTCTAGAGAGCCGACAGTTGGCCCTCTAGGACACAGGCTTAAGAGCCGACAGTCAGCTTTCTGGGGTGCAATGCTATCTGTCTGCAGTGAAAATCCACAGAAAATAAGTGGGCGATTTTGCTATCTGCTCTGAATCTTCTGAGCTTGCTGTCACTAATATAAATTTTGAAATTTCATAGGCCTACTTTCATGGATCTGTTATAATACCAATAGTCTAATCAAGTGCTTTCATATTAACCTCGTATTTATTTCCTGTACAGATTTTATTGATAATATGCAGCACGTCTGTATAACGGTTGATATTTTAATATTATTTTATGGCATATATAGCCTAGTTGACGTTTCTATTATTACTTAGCTGTGGCTTGCTATGGTTGCAATAAATTGCAATGTCTTCTGAGTTGTCTCACCGCGTGCATTATTACAGTTTGACAGAAAGAATTAATGAAAAACCAACAATGACATCATATTATATCACTTATGTAATCATAATCACGGAGCACCATAGTCTGAAGCACCAACTATATTAACTCACCAAAGAGCACAAAATAGTTCAATAACTACCAAACAACAGCCGACAGTCGACCACTAGCCTTTATGCTACAAAGCCGATAAAAGGCTATCAACCTATCCTCAAATTTTATTGATTCAAAAAGCGTTTTTGCAAAGATTTACATCTTATGAGTTATTATCTGTAATAAAATTGTTGGGTTTTTTGTTATTTTTCTGTTGAGATAGATTATTTTTACAGTAAAATAGCAAGAATTGACGTAGACATGGCATTATGCCTTTCAATAGCCAATGCGACGTCATGTATAATTTTAGTGAAATTCCGTTTGATGTAAAATATTATACAAACCTTTTTTGATTGTTCGGCATTGAAGTCATTTATTTAATCGTTTTAACTTAGCATCGTTCGAGTTTTTATGCAAGCAAAACAAAGTAACGTAATGTAGCCTATTTACAAGTCCTAGCTATAGTAATCATAGTGTGTCAATATTATACACTTGCTTATGCTTGTGTGTTCGATGAAATATCAGTGATTAAATGTGAAATATATGACCAGGTAATATAGCTAACACTAATCCTAACCCTAAAACCTAACACTAACCCTATCCCTAACCCTAAACCCTAACCCCAACCCTAACCGAATTTCTTGCTTACGAGCAATTTAAAGTGGCCCGGTGTAACAGCCATTGGTAACACGAGGCACTTTAAATCGCTCGTGAGCAAAAATTAAGCAAAAACCCGAAAAATTTTGTTTTAGATATCAACTAATAAAATGAAGTAGTATGCAAAAAAGTAATTTAGAACGCAGTGATCTGAGGACAGGTTAGTAACCCTTGGCCACAAAGCTGACTGTCGGCTCTCTAGCCTGTGTCCTAGAAGGCCGACTGTTGGCCCTCGGCGAAATCACACGGTCACTTACTCATAAATCTTGCAGTAATCACATCTTACTGCACATTTCATGAATCTTTGTCCTCGGAAATTTCATTCGATTTCTGGACATACTAACTTTCTAAAACAGTAAAATAGACTTTTTAACAACTTCAACACAAACTTCACACAAAATCAAAACATCACACTGGACAGTCATGGCAGTCGACGTCGTAAGCACCCGCTAATATAACGTAATGTAACGTAACGTCAAACATGTACATCAAATGCGCAGGCGTCTAAAAACCGAGAACGATCATGTTTAGATATTTAGACTCAGGTGTAGAATTAGGGTTAGTTTTAAGGTTAGGGTTAGGAATAGGGTTAGGGTTAGGTTTAGGGTTTGTAGTCACATTCAGTTGCAATGAAAATAACTAAAATGCAGTACGATCGGTGTCATAATCATTCTAGGAGAATTAGTGTTAGTTTTAAAGTTAGGGTTAGGAATACTGTGAGGGTTATGGTTAGGTTTAGGGTTTGTAGTCACATTTAATTGCAATCAAAATAACTAAAGTCCAGTACAATCGATGTCATAATTGTTCTCGGTTGATAGACGCTTGAAGTAAACAGCTGTGACGTAGAGATCGCATTGCGTGCACATGCATGATTTGTTGCAAAATAGTTAGAAAAACGTGAAACGATCGTCAATATTTTTTTTTATTTTCAGACTTTAGACATCGTTGGCAGTTGATTAATGTAAATGAAATCGAAAATTGGCGAGTAAGTGATCATGTGATTTCGCCCGGCCCTCTAGCTAGAAAGCCGTCTCTAGAGGGCTCTCTAGACACTTCGTTAAAGTTTTCAAAACGTCTACAAAATGGTGCATCAATTGATCTCTGTTCGTACATCGTTCAAGTTCAATACAACATAAGTTTATGTGCCAACAAAATAAAACTAATAAAAATAAAAATAAAAATACGAAAATAAACTACGGTTTCCGGAAGTGGCTTCGGCAGGTAACTGACCTTCCAAAAGTATCTCAGTCTGTTTCGCACACGAAAATAAACTGCCATGCAGCCATCTTCTGCATAGAAAATTGTTATGTGCAAGTGTTTTCGATAAGCGAATCAACTTATTAGCTTTATTCATTGTTATAGCAGTATTAATTTATTTTAAACAAGAAAACACACATTACTAGTATAAATATACGTAGAATATCTAAACAATAAACACCATGTTAGTGATGGTCAATATCGGTTTCATTTTTTAAAAAACGAAAAACGAATTATGGCACAAAGGTCGACATAACCGCAGTCTCCAGCGGGCTTTACTTCAGAATTTAAATAGTCGTTAGCGAAAACATGAAAATTAAGGGCGAAGCCACACAAAGCTAAAATGAGGGTCGATTGAATCTGCTGAGCTGAGCTGATCGGCGATCGCTGAGCTGATCTAATTTCTGTTGGTAAACTGCTGATCCAAAAATCGCTGATCTGTTCAGATGAGAATCTGCTGAGCTGATTTGCTGAGTTGATCTGGAAGTGGCTGATCTAGCTACGAAGCATTGTTGTTGTTGTTGTTAATCTGCTGATCTAAATTTGGATCACGTGACCGTCACCGACCAATCACTCAGAGGTCAAGAAAATAGATCAGCGGATCAGCTCAGCTCAGCAGATTCAATCAACCCCTAAAATGACTGGTTTTGCTATATATGTCAATGATTTAAAACAAATTTTGAATGTAGCACATGAGTTAACTCAAACTCACTTCTTCTTCTTCTTTTCCAATAATGCACATCTGACAATCACAACTGACAATAATCGAGTTAACCCGTGAGTTGAAACTTATTTGAGTTAATTTATGCCCAACCTTGCTCAAAAAAGAAAGAAAAAAAGTTCGATGAATTGAATTTGAACCGTTGTATTGACTCATCCCTATTTTTTCGTCCAAATATTTTCGAGCCGAGTCGTATTTTAGCGATGACCGATGAGAAAACTAATATGGCGGTGTATGAAGTTTTCCGAATCTTGTAAATAGTCGATCTAATAGGTGGAAGATACTGTAGTTACGATATTCTTGTTGACGCGTAGTGTTTAAGTGAAAATGGATGTATTGACGCTGTCAGAACAGGAACGCCGATGGTACTGGGAACTGTTTCGGTTGTTAGACGTGGATGGTTCTGACCAGCTGCCTGGAGCGCAGACATTCGATATGTTTTTATCATCAGGCTTGCAACCAGAAATTGTTAACCAGGTGCAGTATAACATTTCGGCGCTGTTTCAAAACATTTTTTACCCGGATGTTTGAAACTGCAATTTGGGGTTAGCGTTAGGAATAGGCTTAGGCTTAGTTTTTTTTAAAGATTTAGGTAGGAAAATTTTGTTGCGACAGACCCTAGTATTTTTGTGCAATTCTACTGTTTGTGAGGTCTTTTGTACACGTCTGCTTAGCATAGTCACTCATTGACTGCGCTGAGGTTATTTGTCTGTTAGCTGAAGGGACAAGGATGACCTTGGCTGGTATTTGTGACCACTATTCGGTAGTTGTACGTACTAGCTAAGGCTGTTCAAGTCCAGACGGGAAGGTTTACTTTGCAGAATGCGGATTGCAGAATGCGGAAATTTGAAAAGGTGTATTTTGCAGAACGCAATGGCTACGGTTCCGTCAAGACGTAATGCCAATTTTATTTTACGGAGTTCCATCAGACATCATGGGCTCACCAGTAGACAAAATACCAAACAGACTGCGCCTTCGTCTTGATTACGTTATCAGTGTTAGTTCACCTAGTTCGGGTGTTTATTACATTACATTACAAAATTCTCTCAAATAAGATAGCCGTAACCCTAATTCTACTCTAACACTACTACTAACCCTAAACACCAACCCCAACTCCAACCTTATCCCTAACCAAAGTCATAATATTAATAATAAATCATATTCCTTTACCTAAAACACTAGCTACCCCCTTACGAATTTCTATGTATGATTTACATACATTTCATATGCAATCACTAATATCGACGCTGAAAATATGTTTTAGACGATGAAAGCATACTGAATAAGCGATAAAGTAACAAAATAATAATTTACAGCAATAACTGCACAAAGAAAAAATTGGAAATTGGCCGAGCCAGGGATCGAACTTGAACCTACAAAACACGAGGTCGACAGCTTACGCACTAGGCTAAAGCTACAACCAAGAATATCTCATTACAGACTTTGTGTAAACATTGGCCAAGTCTGCTGCGTTGGTGTAAATTTCTTACTTATTTATTTACGCAAGGTCAACTCAAGTAGCCTAGGTCATTAAGAAGGCCTACTGCGATATTTTATCTGACAGACTACCATTAAGGCATGATCAAAGACAGCTAAAGAATTCAGCTCAAATAGGCCTACTTACAAAACGGTTGCCGCTGCGGCGATGGCCGAGACGTCTGCTCAGGTAAGCTTAATTAAGAAAGTCTGTAATTGTATCGCACGATCAAAGACAATTGCCACTGCTGTGAATAGATCACGGATAGGCTAGTTTGGCTTATATCTGAGGCTGAGCAGACAGAGACGCTATAATAAAGCTGTTCATCGCAACAACAAACGTACAGTATTTGCATTCTGCGTTGCACATTTGGCACGTTAAAATGCTAGTTGATATAATACAGTTATTTAATGCGGGTCACTTATTAGCCTGATACTAAATCAAGGTAACGTAGGCCAACCAAAACAGTGATAAAAATTAGTCTACTATTTCCTCCTGCAAGACACAATAAGGTTTGTGAGCATGGTGGTCGAGCGCTCTGTAGAATTGTACACTTAATCAATTTAGATAACTCAACAACAAGAACATTTTCCAAAATTTTAATTCTGTCAAATACACCTTTTCGCAATCCGCATTCTGCAAAGTACACCTTCCCAGTACAGACTGATAATAGAATGTGTATCAGTCCGGGATGGATTGATATTAGAATCTGTATCAGTTCGGGCTGGACTGATAATAGCACCTACCCTGCAGAACATTTGCATGTAGAATTCTCTTGAGTTGTTGTGATAATTACAGGACTGACCTCATTTAAATGCTGTAACAGAACGTGTTACTCAGCAAGACAAGAACAAGTCCTGAGCAATGCAAATGATGTTGGGGAGATGACATTTTTGCTCCCGGGAGCTAAAGTTCCACCTAACTTTCGCTCTTTTGCTCCTAGTCCTGAAGCAAATGCTACTGTTTGCAAAAAGTTCCATGATTTATTTTCAGTATATACTAATGTGTAACAGATCAATTGTAGTTAAGTGTAGTGATTGTGATTGTTGCAGATTGTTGATTTATGTGGTGCAAAAAGATTGGGCCACTTTGGTCGAAATGAGTTCTACATTGCCTTGAAGTTAATATCAGCTGCTCAGAATGGTTATATGCCCATGCTTGATATCTGCAACTCAGGTGAGTGATGTCTCAGTTGTATTAACTGCATATTTCAGTTTCATACAGTTGAGGTACTAATAGCTGTGTAAATGTGATTGCATACATTTGCTCATATTGAATATACTTTATGATACCTAATACTTTATTGGGTTACATGAAGAGCACTTGGCCTGTAAAACGTTCTGACCTAAGAACATTTAGTTAGTGAGGGATTCTACTAGTAGCATTAGCAGCAGCAGTAGTAGTAGATCATCTGGATTTAGATATAATGCTTGCTGCTAAAATGGGAATTAGAGCTATTGGGCAGTTGTCATGTAGCCAATAAACTAGCCATGAGTTATAGACCATTTGAGGTAGGTAAAATAAACCAGATCTTGTCTTTGATATGACACATGTTCAACAGTAAGAAGTCAGTACAGTTGACAAGTGTCAACTTGCTGTCATTGGCTATTGGCTAAACACCAGACTGTGCAGGTGGCATGTACATTTAGGTCGCCGATGCACGAAGGCTTGTGGCAGATAGCATGCTATACAACTTGTCGTTGATGTTATTATGTGAATCATTCGAGTTATATGTAATAGTACTTTGTATTTTGTTTGAAATGTGAGTAATTGTATAGTGAACTGAGTTCAGAACACAGTAGAAATATCGTAACATTAAGTTTGTGTTGTCTGTTGGTCATGGTTAGAGTTTCCTGTTCCAAGATTTGCTATCGCTCCACTGAATACAGGTTAGACAATTTATTTAGTTAAAATTTATGTATTTTGTCTGATTTATATTTATTTACAGTATCATTGTTGGTTTGAGCAAACAAAGTTTCACTATGCAGAGGCATAAAGGCCGAATTATAGTTTGTATGTACTAGAACATGTGATGGAGTTGAAGGGATTGACATGTTTTTGAATGAATTGTAAAGACGTAATGTTGCTGGTCTACCATTGATTGTGTGTCATGTGTGCTTCTCTGGCTAAATGGTTTTTTTTGCAAAGGATTCTACGTTGTGATTTATAATTACAGGAACCCTTGGTTTTTTATTTAATAACTCCGTGAAACACTAACCAGTTTTGGTAATTTTTGGCACGCAACATTACGAAGAAACTTGGACGTAAATGACTGTAGTTTAGTCCACCTCACTTTACTGCTGTTGCTACACTACCTTGTGAAATGCAAAAGTTGTAGTTTGCCCATTTACAACAATGAATTCATACCCTGTAGCGCATGCATCAGCTCAGAAAATCATTGAGACCACAAAATCATTGAAAATTTGTTAAATATATAACAATTATGAAATTCATTTTAATATTGTATGTCAACAAACTGAAATGATGCATCAACAGTGAGTGAGCTGCTCTAGGCACGTGTTATTGAACGTGCTGTTGGTGAGTGGCGTCAATGTGTACCACCTGCGTTCGTGCTACAGAAGGACATTTTGAGCGCACAATGTAATACAGATAATGTGATGTGACACATGTGACCTTTTGAGATATAATAACTGTTACTCGTGTTGTCTCTATTCGGTTAATCATTTCTGTGCTGACACATGTGTTAACCCAGTATGAATTCATTGTTGTAAATGGTCAAAGTACGACTTCTGCATTTCACAAGGTAGTGTAGCGACAGTATTAAGGTGAGGTGGGCTAAACTACAGTCATTCATGTCAAGTTTTTCGTAATGTTGCCGGCCGAAAATTATCAAAATTGACCAATGTTTCACGGAGTTATTCAATAAAAACCAAGGGTTCACATAATTATGAATCACCGTGTAGATGTATCAAAGGCTGTGCAGTTTCTTATTTAAAGTTAAACATAGAATTTCTCAATGCCTATTATTCTGCAACGACTGCAAAGTTACTGCAGTATACTATTTCTGAACTCCTTTCAATGATATGTTTTGCTGTACATGAAAGACAGTGTGTGTTGTATTTATGCAGATATTTGGCGGACTAGTCAAATAGCTGTTAGACCACCACCAGTTAACCAGCCTACACAACCCCAAGAACAGCATTTTATGTATTATGAAAGGTAGCGTTCATTACTGTCAGCATTCTAATTTTTTTGCAATTGAAACTTATTAATTGGCTGACCTAATTGGCTGCAATATTGCCTTTCCACATGTTTGTCTGTCTGTCCATGTGTCTTATATGAGTGCCTAAGTCAAAAACAAAAGGCACAGAAAACCAAATTGGTGTGAACATTTTTCCCATTCCACCAATTTTTAGCTCAAAATGTCGGGTTGTTGTTGCACAGCTACAGACTTATGTTTGTATAATAAGTTGGCATCGGCAGACATTAGTTTTCGGTTTTTTTTGTTTAAAAAAATAAAGTCTCAGTATGATGTATTTTGTGTACGTAAAGATATAAATTAGTGGGTGTTTCATTGTAGGCCTGCACCCGCAATGCCTGTAGCAGCACAGCACCAAGCACCCCAGACTTCTACAGCCGTTTCCATGTATCACACAACAAGATCAATGTCACTGGCTAGTGGCACTTCTGATGTCAGACCACCTCTCCTGCAGGTAGTGAATATTTGAGCCTTTATAATTATCTGATTTGTAAGTATGTTGATATTAAGAGTGTTTTAATGTTCTTGCACTTATGTCAGAACTTAATGTATGCAAATTTGGTCTTCCGCTCACTCATCGGTCAGTTTTAACAGCCATTTTCCAGATACACCTGGATTAGCTGGTTTAATTTCAATTTTTGTCAATTCCTATATTTATCACTCTCGTCTAGTTATTTTCAGCTGCATGGTTGTACAGGAGCAGGTATTTGGGGATAATAATAATAAATTATTATCTCCACCAAGGTGAACATTTGTGGAGATTAAGAATCGCTGATTCTGGCTGTTCATCTGTGCATGTGATGACTCATAATGCAGTGGCACCTGCGTGACGTCATAATAGCAATGATGTCTTTTTACAGTGCAAGCAGCAGCGCTGGCATACTGCTATTACTTATCTTTCCCTTTACTCTATGGCAAAGTGCCTTACCCTTTCTCTTTTCCCTTTCCTTGTATTTATTTTTAAATGACCCCTGTTGCCATGGCAATGAAACTTGGGACAAAATGGGCTATAACTCGGCTTCTACAAGATATATTTTCATGATCTTTGCACAGTACTAGTAGTAGTGTTTAAAATTACTACACGTGGCGGAGATATGCACTGTCGCGAGTGCCTTCTAGTTAATAATTCGTTGATTGTGTGCTCATTATGAATACACTAGGACTAGCTAGTAACTGATGGGCAAGCATTATCTTTGTCTTTCATAAGTCTTTTTATTTTGGAAATCTATTTCTATTTGTAATTGCTGTGTTAAAAATGGATAAGTGTGTGAATAATTTGTGTATTTGCAGGAGCCGGTCTCGCCAACGTCAGACAAACGTGACTCAGGGTTGCGGAAGCAGTCGATGCCCATCGTTCAACATGCCGTTCATTCTAATAACAATGTTGTCAGTGTCATGCCAGCACATGTGGATGACAGGAAAACAGAGAAGGGATGGGCGCAGTTTGAGGAGGACTGCCAAGGTATGAAATTATTGTAATCAGTCGACTTCTAGTTTACTGTGTGGTCAGTACTGGCCATTTGGGTAGCGCATATTACTGAGTCTATATTATACCATATTGTAATGTATTTTACTCTATATTTAGGGTTTATGTTGTGCACTACAGATGTTTGCTTTGTTATTGCTTTCTCTTGTTGTGCTTTTGATGCAGATGCTTTGTTATTCTAATTGAGCAATATATGCTGCTGACCGTTGCTGCTCTTACCATTTTCAATTCTTGTTAGGCCATAGCTAATTTGTAGGGCTGCTGAAGTTAACGATTAAGGAATTTTAACGATTAAAAAAATTTTCACGATTAATCACAAATATTGTTTTGCTTACTTACTTGACATAACAGGAAGTAGTAAACAATAATGGCTGACAACAAGTTAAAAAAAATACAGAGCTAGTCAAATATAGGCCTAAGGCCATTTCTGCCATTTGTATGTTTGATTATTTTGGATTTTAATTGTGTGGTGACGGTACAGTTGATTCTGCTGGAAAAATTTTCTGTATGATTTGTCACAAATCATTTGCTTATCATGGTTTGAACACTGCCTGGTTTATTGTCTACAGTGCGCACGTCTGTGGAAAATTAACTAAATGAATGATTAATTAATCGTTAATTTTACAAGAAATTTGAGCAAAGCTCACTAGACGCGCGAAAGCCCATAGCATTTTCAGTTCAGTAGTTATAGTTTTGAAAATTGCATATCATTTGGACTCGGCTCATCGGGACCGTAGTACACTTCGGCCATAGGCGCGTGTGGCGTTGGCGACGGTGGCGCCTCTTTGGGAATGATATAGACTTGCGCAGCCCGATATCACGAAAAAAATCCATAAAACCCCCTATTTTGGCGTTCAAGGTCATCCAAGGTCATTGAATTCGGCGGCAATCGAAAGCCAGTGTACGACTTCATATTAGTGATTAATAGTAACCTAAGCCT
>Ga0056128_1007931_pt1 | contig 13416 bp, 6 predicted proteins | sample WorMetLIZISLAND2_FD_71113 | JGI IMG/M metagenome (GOLD analysis project Ga0056128, IMG submission 71113) | Marine gutless worms symbiont microbial communities from Max Planck institute for Marine Microbiology, Germany - Olavius geniculatus... ... | reverse complement strand
TTAAGACTGATTAATGTTAATATTAAGTCGATATATAGTCCCATAAACAAATAAGCTTGATCTATAAGTAAGAAGTCTGTACATATCAAGTGAGATAATGTTGTGACAGTGTTCGCCAGATGGCGCTATATAGTTCTTGATACATTATATGTGTGCGAGCTAGTGTCAGCTAGGACGTTAAATCGAATTCTAATTAGATAGCGTTAATTACTAATTAGTCACAAAGCAATAACATATCAGATAATATGTCATAACAAATACAACATTCCGATAATAACCTACATTTGCCCTATAGCCAATAATAGTGGCTCAGAAAAACCTAAGCCTACTAAAATCCTTGTAGTCGTTTTCCATGAAATATTTTACTCATCAGACAGCGAAAAATGTTATTTGTGTCATCTAGCACTCGAAAACGTATAATTTTAACGAATTTTTGTAATCCCGCAATCCATTGGGACGTCCAGTTTTGAATGTATAATATTTTATCATTTTATGAGAAAAATACTTAGTCAATTGTAATTGAGCTAAATCATTTGATTGTACTGTTTTTCGATGATGTGCCGACGACGGATGTCGGATTGTACGGCAAAATATCAACCAAGACAGCATTAACTTGATCAACCGCACGCGCGGCACAACTCGTGCTGGTGCATGACGACACGTGCTCTGTGGTTAGTGTCGTGTGATATGACGATAGAAAGCGGTGAGTGACTAATATATATATATTTATATTAGCTCGACTATATTCGACCAAGCCACCCAGACCAACTCAGCCTAGCCGTTTTTTCGTGTCTATGCTAAATAGCAGGATCGTCAGAGAGTGGGGTAGGGGGTAAGCTACTCCGGGCCCCGCGACGTTTGGGGACCCCGCCGTCGCTCAGAAACATAAAAATACATCAGAATGCACCATTTTGAAACCAAAAATTCAAAAAAAATTTCCCTAGAGGGGCCCAGCAAAAATGTTTGGGGGCCCCGCAAGAATGTTTCCCCGGGCCCCGCTGTGGCTCTCGACGGGCCTGAGTACTGGTGGTGGTTACGGCCATCGCTAGGCAAGAAAAGTCGAGTTTTGCATAACAGTAGGATCTGTGGCCATGACTGCTGGTATGCTGGCCCAATTGGTTAAAGCCGCTGATATCTCAGAAAAACCTGAGCCCAATAAGACAATTGTGTTCGTCGTCCGGCTGACTTGGGTTCATAGATGTAAAAAAACATATTTCATGTTTTTTTTATAAAAAAATGTTTTGTGCTTTTTAATGTCGTGTTTTTTGTTCTTGTTAAAACATAAACTACAAAATTACAAATATGATTTGTTTCTCATGGCAAACTGCGTTCAGCTGTTTTTGATTTGTACATTTAGTATATTCCGGTTTTTAGTCTTTACAAGTGGTAGGTTTTTGTTTTAAATTATCTGAGTTAGATAATCTTTGCGTGTATAATGGCGGGAAAAAGTAGCGATTGGAAATATCTGCAGTTTAATGTTTTTGGTGCATGTTTTATAATGTTTTTATAAAAGTGAAAAAAAAAACATTTTTTTAATTTTTTTATTTGCAAATTAATGTTTTTAACATCTATGCTTGGTGTATGTTATAGCTTAATTGGGTCTAACTCTTGCTGTCCCAAAGCGCCGCAAAGAGTATAACTCTCAAGCCAAGGACCTTGCTGTCTATACGAAATTTTCTTGTTTTTTATGGCATCTTGTTCAGAGATTTTTTGTCCAAAAGTCATGCATCCACCGTTCGTATATCATAATACCGTTACGTAACTTAGGCCAAATTAGTCGAGAATCCACGCCTATTTTTCACCGTCTCAAATAACGCCACAGCTGTGCTGAATATCATGCATCTGTCATCTAAAAAGGTGTGATCTAACCTGTAAAATACGACAATAAAATCGTTTTGTTATTTAGCCTGAATTAGTCAATAATTAACGTATTTGTTTTCGTTATCGATACTTTCATAAAAGTCACTCTGCACGTTTTTTCCAATTTTTTCAGTGGATGGCTAATTAAATGCGAAAGTTGTAAATTACCAAAGTCCACAACGTTCGTTTTTGTTCAAAATAATGTTGTAATACTGTACCGTAGAGGTGTAGTGTATATAGTGTATACTGGTAGGCTAATGTAAGATTGTTTTGTTGCTGCAATAGCTATAATTTGAAAAGCATTGTTCGGAAAGTTAGTTATGAGTATTTGGCATAACTGCATCCAATATCGGCCGATAATTTACTAACATTTTGCAGATGTTTTTGAGTGGTTGCAACTAACGTAACAGACAGAAAAACAGTTTTAAAAACTAATCACCGTTTAACAGAACTTTAACGTAAGCACTCAGACACAATAGGCATAATAGGTACGCATGTTCTGATATAGCTTTACGCGTTTTGTGTCATTCAACAGGTTGCCGGCGACTGCTTTCACATTATTTGCGGCGAACAAAAACACTTCGGTGCAGGGTACGGAGCATACTGTAGAAACTATCTAGGCCTACTTAGGCCAATTTATTACTCCCATTACTATGGCATACTGTGGCATAATTAACGGGGAGGGGGCAACTTGCTAGCCGCTACTTATGCTTGCTGAAACATCCAAATTTAGCTATTAACTCATAAGAAGACTAGCGTTAGGAGGACGTCGTTCCAAATGCTCTCTGATAAGCGTATTTCTTTTTTAAAATTTTTAATAGGCCTACATAAGCCCATTCTTAATACGTAAACAATTTAAAAATATATACATATTAGTCGGTAGGGCCTAGGATTTTTTAAATGTGCATTTCAGGTTGCAAGCGTTACTTCGTTACAATTTCTGTTTTATAGGACTGCGTGTCGCTGGTCGCAGCGACGACGTTGTCGATCTGTTGTGTGGCGTACTTGGTCGGACTGATGTCCCCCGACCATTCGCTAAGTCATCAGCATTATCGTCTTCATCATGAACATCGTTATCACGCTTTGCTCACAGGCCGTCGACCAACGCCGCCCGTCGCCAACGCGCACGAGGACGCAACCGGAGCCACGTCTGAAAAGGGTGTGTATAGATCTTCGCCGAAACCCGTCTCAGAGCTATGGAGCATCACCTGCCATATGGAATCTTGTAACATACGTTACCTGCCACGACCCCACACAGATAAACGCGCCCGGCCTTAACCCAGCCGGATAAGCCGGTACTCGATTTGCATATACTCCGGAGGGATGGGAGGCTGAGTTGTCGTTGGTGTTTGTTATATTCCGAGACGGTTTACTTGTCTGCGTAGTCACCTATCCAAGTCGTAACCACTTGATGCGAGTCGAGCCAATGACCTCGTAATCGTAACTCTAACGTTTTGACCTAACCCTAACCAAGCCACTATAACTCACTGCAAACTCAGATGGTGAGCTACTCGTTTGTTAAAAATTATTATTTACCTCATATGACTTTCCGTGATCTTATTATTTAGGCCTATGTCATTGCTGCTAATCTAATCCAGTCTGGTAGGCCTAAACGTGTGGTGTGGTGCGTAATCGCGTACTAGAAACAGATATTTCATAACTTAAACATTTCTGTAATTTATGACTTCTTGCTGTATAGCTGTAGGCCTAGGCCCCCTACTCTTTGCATTTAAGCTGAAGTTGAAGAAAAGTACGCAACAAACGCAACGCACGCAGCTGACGCGAGCGATACAGCAAGCAAAACGCGACGACAGAAGCAGTCCTTATTCTTGCGTTATTCGTCCGTTGTTTTTGTTGCGTTTGTCGCGTTGCTTACGTTGAGTGCTGACTTTAGCCTACGTGCATCAAAACTTTACGCACAAGACACGAACATTTGCTTTTCCTTAATAGGGTGTTTACACGATCGAGCAAACACCGAGCAAACGTCGAGCAAATGTATTCAAAATACACGTGCTAATTGCTCGACGTCCGCTCGACATTTGCTCGACGTTTGCTCGACGTTTGCAGCTATGTTATAGGATGTTTACACGATTGAGCAAACATCGAGCAAACGTCGAGCAGACATCGAGCAAACATCGAGCTGGCTCAAGCAGGCCTATTAGAACCCCGCCCCTGGCTCAAAATGTACATGTAGGTTTAGGCTTAGGCTCTTAGCCCGCAGCTGATCACATGTTAAATAGGCCTTCCAATTATAACCCGCCCGCCTTCCTAATTAGCATGCTAATTACTATAGAACGTCGAGCTAGCTGCTCGATGTTTGCTTAATCGTGTAAAGACCCTAAAAATACTGAAACAGTGATTTACATTAGGCTAATTCTGTATGATATCAGCGGCGGAGGAACACAGATCGTCGACAGTCATTGGGCCGGGAGAGCCGTGCCAGCCCGCGGAGACCCTGCGACGGCGTCAGAGCAATTCGGACGGACGCTGGTACGACTACAGCAAGTTTCCGTACCTTCAGTTCTTCGTTTACTCGGCATTCTGGGACGACCGGCCGTCGACCGAGGTCGGTCAGCCGCTAGTGCGCGTGATAGCGGCTAGTACTTCGTCTAGCGCCGGCGTGATGACTACCGTCCCAGTCGCACTCGAGTACAAGGTAGCCTGCAGTAATTTGTCCGTCTCAGTTCTAGGCTAAGCGCGGAGTAATTGCGACAAATGACCTAGAGGTTGGACTATCGGGACTCGTAACTTGCAAGTTGCAGTTCGAGTTTTACCGCAAGTAGCCGTGAGTATAAGTTGGCTCAGATAAGCCTCTTAATCTCAGAGTACAGTTGCTTATAGTGACAGGAGCAGGGGACAATGCTCCACTTACATTTTAACCGATCGGAAAATTTGTTGTCGATTTTTTTGTTCCGAAAATACGAATTCTTTTACAATACAAAAAATTGAAGTTGATATCTCCATTTTGGGGAATTTATAGGCAAACATGAAATCTTGAGCATATATAAAAATAATCTGTTCTGTGAGAAATTTGCGTTCAAAAAACCTTTAACGCGCGGTTAATGGCGGTTGGAGTGTCGGACTCGTAACTTTCAGTTTGCGGTCAGCAATCTTAAGCAAGTTCTGCACGCACATTAACTCAGTCTCCTACCCTCAACAGGATGGCAGATGAGTAGTAACTTATGGGCTACACGGTGAAAGCTTAGCGTGGCTGATAGAGGCGGTGGCATGTCTGCATGCTGCACTCCGGGTCCAATTTCTTGACGCGCTACATTTATGCCATAGCTAGGCGTCTATATTACGATTGTCGTCTGTCGTCGGTCGTCTGTCTGTTTGTCTGTCTGTATTGTGGCTAAACGGTGCGAGATAGGGCTTAAGTTGCTATTGATCACAAATAGGAAATTGCATATCTTTCAGATGAGATAAAAATTATCGACCTTGGATGACTTTGAAGCTCAGTACTGCAACAGGAGCTGTATGGCGCGTTTTCCTTAGCGACGGCTGGGCTTTCTTGTTTTGTCCTGCGCAGGCAATATTTTTTAACCGGATAATGCATATCATTTAGCTCGTGTTAGTCACCTGCCGCTTCAGAGATTTGGACACGTGTGTGTGTTTCAATGCATGGTCGTCTATATTTGAAGGTCTACTGCCGGTTTCACATGGCGGACGGCAGCTGGCTGAAGCCCGTCAGTGCGCTACCGCTGGCGCTACCTATCGGCTACGGCTGGTGGCTCAACAACCGTATGATTCGCGAGTTCATCTATGACTGCCCGCCGCCACCGTCAGTAACAACGAGCCAGTCTCGGCGACGTCCGGACGCCGTGACGATACTGCTCGGCGGTCCGATCAACTCGACCGAGGACGAGCTCGTTGATGACCCCGCTATCAGCGCCTGTGTGCCCATCGAGTTTCCCGACAAACCCACCGTCAAGGCCGATTTCGCCGCCTGCGTACAGGTAGCTGCCTGTCTATAGGCAGTGGCGGATCCAGAATTTTGGAATAAAGAGGGGGGGGGCGGAAGGATAGTGGTGGAGTTTGGGGCCCAGAAAATTTGTTATAATTTTATGGAGAAATAATGCATCTTGTGCAAAATTTTTATTTGTTTTAAGATGCATATAGACAAAAAGGAAGGGGGCGGCCGACCCTCCAAACCCCCTTCCTCTTTGAATTCGCCAGTGTCTATAAGCTGTTCTGAGAAATTTGTAAAGTGCATTGTACATCTCGTCTCAATCCGCATCTTTTGATGCTATTAAGCTTCTATCTGCTGTCAACTTGTCCCACGGTGTCTTCCGTTTTCTGTCAAAATATGTCTCTTCTCTAGGTATTTTTTTCTCTTTAGTTCCTTTTTATCACTGGTAGAACTCATCAATTATTGACCAGCTTGTGTCTTGAAAGTCTATAGGGCCTAACGAGTGTTAAGTGCGGTGATCGATTAAGCCGGCCCAGCTGGCGCACGATATGTTTGCTTGTACCGCTTGCTTATATTTGCTTATATTAAAGAACGTCAAACAAATTTACTCTTTGCTTTAATGCGCGACTCTGACTATGGATCAGTGCGCACCTATCGACGCTAAACTTTCTTTTTCTTCTTTTTCTTCTTTTTCTTCTTCTGAGTATGCTCAAACTTTAACGAGTTTAATTAAGACTCTTGTACCAGTGGTTGTGGACGCGCTGGCAGTGCTGTGCTGAGTGCATAATGTAAAGTGCAGGTGCAAAACTGTAGTGCTGAACAAATAGAGATGAATTTCTAAGTTTCTCTCTGGCTATGGCTAGACCCCGAAGCCGCCGCCGTAAGCCGCCGCCGAAATTTTAAGCCGCGCCGGCTTAGGCTGTGTTCCGGTTAAGCCGTAGCCAGCCGTAGAAAGTGTGGATGACGGCGGCTGACAATCTACGTACAAAAAAATTGCAAGGTCCACATTATCTGCTGCAAATTAAAAAAATATTTTTGCTTTCTTTTCTTGCCATTTTTCCCTTCCCCAAATTCAGCTGAAAGGTCTGAAAAGCTCACTAACTAAGCTCCTCTAGCACGCACCGGGGCGGAACGCCGGTTGCAAACGCAACATCGGCTCTCAAAACGCATTTTTGACAACATTTTAGAATTGCGCAATGCAAATGTGGTTGTGTTTTTTGATTTGTTAAGCGAAACAATACCAACAAATCGGGTGGCGGATTTGATCTGTTAGCCCTTGTTTCTTAGAATAGGCATACGACCCTGCCAAATGTAGGCCCATGCTGAGTCCTTGGTCAACGCCGCGGCAACGTCGGTTAAAGCGGTTTGCACAGAAAGTTGCAATTCTTCTATATAGACAACTGCAAATTTTAAGCAGAAAAAGATAGTTATGATTGTTCAAAATGTTAATTTTGCCAGTAGCTTTGTATAAGTGTGAAATTTCATTTCTATATTCTGCTTTTCGAAAAGCAATATTGCGACCAAAAAATTTTCTGACAGGCTAAAATTGTTGAGGGGGGGGGGGTATTTAAGCCTTTTTAAGCCGGCTAGCCAGACGTAAAAAGCTATAAGCCAATTGCAAAAGTTTTAAGCCACGGCTTCGAAATTTATTAATGGCTCTGAAACATTCTTAACTTTAACGTTTTCGCGTTGATGAAATGTGTTGTTGTTTTTTTCTGGTGCGCTGATCCAGGTGGCATACGGCTGGCTGAATCCGCTGGCGTTGATTGAATGGCTGGAGCTGCAGCGCCTGCTGGGGGTCGAAATGGTTGGCATATACAACCTCTCCATCAACGAGGGACCTGCAGCACAGGTTTCAATATCCAGATATCAACCAACATCATTGTTTAAATCGTTTAGTCTACTTGTTTCTCACAACACGGTCTGTATAAAAGTGGAAAGAAAACACTTTGGGCGGTGGGAAACAAGTTGCATTTTTTGTCCGACAGGCGGCTGCAGATTTTTTACTGAAGATATTGTGGGTACTCAAAGTTTTTATTTTTTTTCTGTCTGCCCTGTGCACTTATAACTTATAGCAAACAAATATTAATGATTATTTATATGTTAACAGACTGATGTTTTCTTTCTGGTAGGTGTTGCGGTACTATTCATCGCACGGAGGTCCAGCGACAGGTAATGGTCGAGGTGGGTTCGTGGATCTGCGTCGATCGGACTATATCGCCGACGGTCCGTCGCAGTTCCTGCTGCACGGAACTCCCGCCATTAACGACTGCATCTATCGCAACATGCATCGTTTCAAACACATCGTCGTCGTAGACTTCGACGAGGTATATATATATCCCTACACCACATCATCTATAGCACGCTCAAGACTATTTTACTCGAAATAAATATAGTTTGAGTTTGAGCTGCGGAAAATCACGCGATTTAATCTTTCGGCTGTCCTAATAGGCCGTATTTTGCGTCTCCTCGTCTGTTCCATCAGGCTTTTTCGTGTCTTTTTGTGGCAAGTGCTGGGAGGAATAACATACCGATGTGCCAGATTTCACTCAAAAGGCCAAAGGTCAGGGTGGTCATCCACAGTTAAAAACTTTCAGAAAAAAGTGTCTGTTTAAAGAATAGTATTGCTTTTGTTGCTTATGGCAACTGTACTTTAGTTGGCTGCAGCGAGTCCGCAGATTTTGTTAAAGCACTTGGTTCATTGATGATTAATACCCCGTTTACAAGATCAAGCAATCATCAAGCAAACGTCGAGCAAACATCAAGCAAATATAAAGCATGCATAAAGCATAACCTACACGACGCAAACATCAAGCAAACATCGAGCAGACATCGAGCAAACGTCGAGCAAGCATCGAGCAATTAGAGCACACGTCGTGCACGTGTATGTTGAATGCATTTACCGGATGTTTACTCGATGATTGCTCGATGTTTGCTTGATCGTGTAAACGGGGTATAACACGCCGGTAGGCGACGTGCTGGCGACTTGCAAACGCAAAGCGCTATCAACAGTTAGACGGCAAACAGACGCATGGACAGACGCAGCCACACGCAGACACGCTGCCCAAATTTAAGGGTCGCTAATTAGCTTGCAGCACTCAAACCGGTTGATTTATTTATTTGATTTATTTATTTACTGATGTACCAGACGCCAGACGGCGTACAGACGCGTGGACAAACACAGCTACAGACACGCTGCTTGAATTTAAGGGTCGCTCCATAGCTTGCAATAGCCAATTGGTTGATTGATTGTGCATGACGTATAGTTCATCGTTCCTCAGGCGCCGCGCTTGACGCTGAACGAGGTCATCTCCGAACTCGAGCGTAACTTCACATCGACGCGTGAATATCCACCGGTCAACTTTATCTTCGCTAATAACTACTTCTTCACCGACCTGCAGCAGCCACCGACTCCACCGCCGGCTGTACCACCACGGGTTGCGGGGTCAGCCAATGTCCAGGGTACAAGTCGTGTCGAGGCTGGGCAAGCCGAGCTTGAGTCTCGTCTCATGACGTTACGGTATGTACGGCAGCCCACGTTTTTAAGGTTTTTGACGTTTTTTTTCATTTTTCAGCCTTATTTAGGCCTATAGATTTATTTTTTTCAAAACGTTTATTGACAATTTTACTAAGAACCTCGAGAAGTGCTTTTGAAACCACAGAAATGAATTAACAGGCCAGAGTGGTGGTAGTTACCTCCGCCAAGGAGGTTATGTTTTTGCCACCAGAGTTTGTTTGTCTGTCTGTCTGTATGTCTGTCTGTCTGTGTGTTAGCAAGATAACTCAAAAAGTTATAGAAAGATTTTTCTGAAATTTTCAGGGAATGTCGTGAATGGCAAAAACTATAAGTGATTCAATTTTGGGGGTGATCCAAAAGGAATCCTAGATTCTGGATCACTTTGAAATTTTCATTAACATTGCTTTCAATGGGGCATAAAGGAAACCGTTGCCATACCGAATTTGGTGCTGTCACCTGGCGAACAACATGGCGTTGGCGGAGGTCTGCGGTCTCTGACTGCTTTCTAGTTTTAGTTAGTTAGTCTAGTGCTCTGATACTTGGTCTTGTTGAATTGAAATTGAATAGGCCTAAAGTTTTCTCTTTCTACGAGTTCTAGCTGCTGCACCTACAGCATTGGGCTTTAGGCAAGATAGTTAGCAAAATAGCAAATTAGAGCTGAGGTTTTTATTCAATGTTTTAAGGCGTTATTTTAATTTCTGCAACGTTTTTTTACGTTTTTAACGTTTTTTCATTTTTTCTGGAACGTTTATTTACTTCTTTGAAACGAATTAGGGCTACAGTTTTTTTATTCAACGTTTATAAACTTTTGTTATTTATGTCACGTTTTTTTACAATTTTTAACGTTTTTTTAAATAATTTTTTTCTCGAACGTTTTTACATCTATGGTTTTCATGCAGGTATCGGCAGCGGGCGCCGCTGAGCGTCTACGGCTACGCGGTGAAATCAATCATCGACCCTCAGGCGTGCGTGAGGATGCACAATCACTACTGCTGGGCCGTGACCCCCGGCTACGAGCTACGCGGCTACATCGAAGTCGTCAACGAGACTATAGCCGTCAACCAGCACTACAAGCGATGCCATCTGAACCAGACCGAGTGTTCAAGCGCTCTTAAGGCGGCCAGGCTGGACCTGACCATGGACCGATACCGGGACAAACTAGTCGCCAACGTCCTGCAGCGCATACGCGATATATTCCCCGGCCAAACGCCGGCCGAGTTCCTGCGTAATTTGCACCGATATTCCTGATGATGAACTTTCGCCTAGTGGCCAGGGGCGGGGCAGAGGAAGGGGACAGTTGTTTTTCTTAAATTTTGAGCTGTTCAAAAATTGTTAAAAAAAAATTTATTTTTGTTGAAAGATTTTCGTCCAAAAATACAAAATTTGGTGCTAAAACCCTCATTTTGGGAAACTTTATCGGAAGAATTAAAATTCTGTGCACCTGCAGTGATGATCGACTCTGTTCAGAAATTTGCAGCTGTTTGTCCCGAGGCGTCTACTCCATTGACCAGTGGAGGCAAATGCCTCCTGGAAAAAGTTGGGGGAAGTAAAAAAATTGAAAACTGGGGGAAGATTTTTTTCGATGGCAAATTGCCTAAAATACCGAAATACACTTGACACAAAATGCGACAATTCTGCAATGCTCCATTTTTTTCTGCTCACTTCGCTCGCAGATTACTTGTATCCCCCATTTTTAAAATTGTGGTACCACCATGCTTTTTTGCTTTTATTTCTTAAACTGCACTGAATTTGGTCAGATAATTTTTTGCAAAATAAGTAAAATTGTTCTCACCAGATGTCATATTTAACGCTAAAATGCACCAAATTTAATTTCGGCTGGGGCTCCGCCCCAGACCCGAGACCCCACTGAAAGAGCTTACAGCGCTCCCTCAGACCTTTTATTCCAGATTCAAGAGATCCTACTTTTAAGGCAAACGGACAGAATGAAAGAAAAGAAGGGAAAGGGAAGGAAAGGGCAATGGCGTATAGACAAGGGAGGGGATTTAGCGCCTCAATCATAAGCATACGTTTTAAACTATAGATGTGAAAAATCTTTCAAAAAAATTTAAAAATCGCTAAAACTTAAAAAAATCGTACAACAATTTTGAAAACGTTTAAAAACGTCGAATAAAAACATCAGCCCTAGTTTTGTTCAACCTCTTGTTTTAATGCCAAATGTTGTAGGTGCAGTACAGCTGAAACTAGAGACAAAGAAAGCTTTATTCATTTTTCACTCCCAGCGTGGGTCATAAGCAGTGGCGTATTTAGGATTTGGCAAAGGGGGGGCATGGCGAGCGCGTAGAGCGCGAACCTATAACGGGGGTCTGGGGGCGGAGCCCCCAGCGGGGTCAAGGGGCAGAGCCCCTGGTCAGGAGGTCAGGGGGCAAAGTTCCCGTGAAGCTGAAACACTTTTTCCTTTTGAACGTTCAATGGAAGCCGCAAATTCGCCCATTTTTCTGAAATTTGGAAACGCAGAAAATCACAGATATTTGCGTTGTTTTAGCAAAAAATAGAGTTTAGCAAGCTGCAAAACGTCGTCACCGTGTATTATACGTGATTGTCTATAGTCGTTGTCATTATTTGCTTTACTGTATGTTGTTCTGTTCAAATACTGTGACCATATGCTTATAGTTATGGTTATGGTTGTAACTTTTCAGGAAAAAAACATTTTCGAATTTTTGACATGATAACTGTAATTTAAATCAAGCAGAATAACGTGTAAAATTAGAAAACAAGAAGTGCAGCATTTGCTAGGGTGTGCCGACCATACCACCTGTATCTGAGGGAGGACTGAAAAAGCCTAAGTTTTAAAAGGTTTTTGAAGATTTTTATCCTACAGTATTCAAGTAACGATCGAAGCTATTGTCGTGGTTGTCGTTCGTCTGTCTGTCTGTAATGGATGTACTGTGGCTAACGCGTAGAGCGTACAGAAATACTTTTTGCACGATTAATTAGCCATGAGTGTTAAACTCAGGTGTGCAAAATTTCAGCTCCAAGGGGAACATTATCAAACTGAGGGTTCAATGAAGAAAGGGGTAGGAAAAATGTGTGTTTTCAAAGAAAAACTGGCCATGTCTCAGAAACGGTGAGATATACGGGTTAGGTTATACTATCAATCACTACTAGGAAGTGAGATATTAGCTTTCAAATGACATGAAAATCATCGATCCAGTGGCGTAACTATACGGGAGGCAAACAGAGGCACTGCCTCCGGGCGCCACCTTAAAAGGGTCGCCAAGGGGGGGGGGCGCCAAAGGGGGCGTCAAAAGGGCGCTAGATTCCAGTGCTCTATTTTTGAAACCACATAGGCCTAATATAGTTCTTAATTTTTGATTATCTCCGCCAAGTATAATGTAGTGAACTTAATTGGCGGATAAAATGTTTTCACTCCATTCTGTCGTTTTGTCTGTCGTTCTGTGTTTGCACGGTGACATATATGCCTAAGTGACGTCACAAAGACAACACGACGTCTTTAATTTTTTACGCGCGAAAGCAGCTACTGCAATCGCAATTCTGTCTGTCCGTCTGTCTGTCACACGGGTGGATCGGTGAAAAACGGTGCAAGCTAGAATTACCAAATCTTTACCATCGGCTGCATGGAAGACTCTAGTTTTAGGAAGCGTAAAGCTTTTCCATAAATTCGAAGGGGGTCACCCCAAACGATTGCGCTAAATGAGAGAGGGGTGGGCAAAATTTGCGATTTTTAGCCAATAAGTCGCTGTATCTCAGTAACGGTGCGAGATATGGCCTAGGTTACTATTAATCACTAATAGAAAGTCGTACGCTGGCTCTCGATTGGCGCCGAATTTAATGACCTTGAATGACATTGAACGCCAAAATAGGGGGTTGTATGGATTTTTTTAGCGATTTCGGGCTGCGACACAAGTCTATATCATTTACATGGTGGCGCCACGGAACTATCGTTATGCGATCCAGATAGAAAATTTGGTATTTGTATATTAACTTAGCATTAACACCCCAATTTTCAGCTAAACTACTGAGCCGTAACTGCTATAGACTTTCGTGCGTTTCGTGAGCATTAGCTCAAATTTCTTGTTTGACAAGGAGTTGTAATTAAATATATATATATAATATATATATATATATATATATATATATATATATATAT
>Ga0056128_1007929_pt1 | contig 13417 bp, 6 predicted proteins | sample WorMetLIZISLAND2_FD_71113 | JGI IMG/M metagenome (GOLD analysis project Ga0056128, IMG submission 71113) | Marine gutless worms symbiont microbial communities from Max Planck institute for Marine Microbiology, Germany - Olavius geniculatus... ... | reverse complement strand
CCTGACATCGCGAGACCTGACAACGTGAGACCTAGCTGTGCAAATTGGTGCTAATTGAACACCTACATGTATGACTACTATGAACGACGCCCTATGAACTCCCCCTTACTTTGCACTTACGGGATGTGTTTATATCACATTAGGCCTACCCACTGTTGTGCTATAGACAACTTGATAATTGTACACGCCGTCTTACACTGGACCAAACTATGTTATATGTGACCGACATGGAGCAGGAATACTCAACAATTAAGAAAGGTTCCGGCGTATTGTACATGTGTGCGAACTTGCTTTATCACCGAGTTAGAACAAACGGCAATGTAAAATACCTGAAGTGTAATGTATCCGGCTGTGATGGCTCGGCGAAGCTTGTTGGAGACAGATTTTTCCTTGGAGTAAGTAACGTTATTTACGGCTTCTTTAAACATGCTTCGTTAAACATAACACGCTTAGACGGTATACAGTAATACACAGATGACTAAGACAATTAATACAAACTGCTACCTACAGTTCGGTTCGTATAACGAAAAAAATTATCATTGAGCAGATACTCGAACATTGAAACAAGTCTCGCGATGTCCACCCCTGCGATCTGGTGCCGCGTTGTCAGGTCTCGCGATGTCCATCCTTGCTACATGGTCTCACGTTGTCCAGTCTCGCGATGTCAGTCCCCACAATTTTGATGGTCTCGCGATGTCAGGTCTCGCGTTTTCAGTCGCCCCTAATTTACATTACAGGAATTGTGTTTTTTTTCATTTTATAAATTTGTTTAAAGTTTCAAAAAAAGATGTTCACAAAATATGAATCACTTTTGTTTAAAATTCGCACCCTTATGTAGAAAATGTTTAACAGTTAAGCACAAGTAATTGTTGAAATAAGGATATTGCCAATGTTGTTGTTGCTCTTTGTAAATTGAGTAATGCACCGATTTCTAGTTTCCAAAATTTGCAGTTTTTACAAAATTCCTAAGTTTGAATTATCGGTCTATTTTTGGCTAGTTGCTTATTTGTTGTCAAACTCTACCCAGTGTCATGTTTGATCTATTTACCATTGCGTGTTTTTCCCTCCGTTATTCTTACCTTGTTACTGACATGACGTGTTTGGGTTTTCTTGGTGGCTTCTTCTGGTGTTTTTGCACTCAAACCATTGTAGAGACGTTAATACGTTTTACAGCTGTTTTAGCTTTCTATTAATACTAACTACACTTATTTTACAACAACGACAACAACAATAACTACTACAACTACTGTTACAACTACTACTACTACTACTGCTGCTACTGTTGGGTAACACTGAAACGCCCAGAAAAAGAAACGTCGAGTAAAGGGTTTTGACATGGTTAGGAAAGGCTGAGTATCTGAAGCGTATATCTCGAGAAAGGATAGAGATATCGATAAACGGAAAACGAAGTTTACAGCTACGATCGATTCCAGGTCGAAAACAAAAACATTAATAACTTTGGTTCACAAACAACACAGTTTTGTTGTCTCATTTTGAACCACGCAAGTTTTAACATTGCGCTTGCTATACATGTATATAATAATGCAGTTGCGTTTGGGCCACGTGACTTGGCTGCGAACAAAATTTTAACCCTTTAACTGTCCCCCAGTCGGACTTACGGCGCCGGGCGGCCTCACGTTGGGCTTTGCCCCATATTTCTAGTTTTCTTTGACATTGAGCTCAGTTTTCGTATACAGCAACAGCTACTTTCTATTGCTTTAATAGTTGTTAAATTTAAGAAAAAGTGTTGTGCATTGTTGCGAGTTTGCAGTGAGTTTCACAGCTAATTTCTTGTTTGTTGGCACGTTCCCATTTTTTACTTGAGAATAGATATTTTTACTAGCTTTATTAAGCATGTTGTGTTTTCGCTCTTAGGCCTATATTGCGCGCGGTCTAAGCGGGCATATTGCACATTGAAAAGAAATTTGTGCTCAGCTGTGAGACAGTTACGGATAGGCATCTATTCAATATGTTGGTTGGTTCAAAAAAGAGGTCCTTGTTTTTCGAACATGCAAAAACATTATTTCGACAGATATAACTAACTTTCAAAATTATTTTACTGGCCAAATCCGCGATAAACTGGAAAAAACACTGATAAATTGCGAATTGTTTTGTTTATGCCAAAAGATGACAAATAGGTGCAAAACCCTGCTCACAAAATGTCATCATTTCGCAGAGCATTGTTTAACGTGAATTTTCTTTTAAGATTATTTCGTTTAGTCTAGAGTGCGGTACAAATGGCAGATGAATTTTGACAGCAGACGTGTGCATGTGTGTTAAATGTAAAAGGGGATCATCAGCACGGTTCTGGAGGTAAAATAACACACACTTCTCAGTCACGGCAGTGGTGTGCTTTGGACGTAGGCATTGCTTAATTGTATGCTTTCGTCGGTGTCTGAAAATTATTTGGTATATACATGTGGCAGAACAGTATCTGATGTTTGTATTTGTATCGTTTATTAGTCCGCCCGGAAACGATAGTTTTCGGGAGGGCTTATGTTTTGCTGGAATTTATTTATTTTCTTTTTTCTCGCGTAATCTCTGAGCTCCGTCAGTCGGGCCAAATTTTGCATGTTTTTGGCCCCTAAAATTTTTTTTTGCGGAGGCTCCTCCAAAATTTTGGACCGGGATCATAAAATTGAACGCAGCTCCGAGCATCGTGCAAAATTTCGCGCCGATCGGCCGACGGAGCTCGGAGATTACGCGAGGAAAAAAAGAAAAAAATAAATAAATTCCAGCAAAACGTAACCCTCTGTCCGTAAAGTTTGGTTTTTACGCGCAACAGCAGCTACTGCTTTAGCGCGTTTTAGCCATCGCAATTCTGTCTGTCTGTCTGTCCGTCCTTCAATCACACGGGTGGATCAGTCAAAAACGGTGCAAACTAGAATCACCAAATCTTCACCGTCGCTGCCTGGAGGACTCTAGTTTCAGGAACCGTCAAGCTGTTCTATAGAATCGAAGGGTGTCACCCCTAACGAAGGCGCTAAATGAGAAGGGGTAGGGAAAATTTGCGATTTCCAGCGAATACGGCGTTGGCAGAGCGAGACAGGTAACGCTCTTTGGTGAGTACAAGTAAAACACTATAGATATATAGTCGCCGGTCGTCTGGCGCCCTCTGGCGACTGATTTTGTTTTACTGGGCTTTCAAACATGCACCGCTGTTGCGCGTCCCCCTTTGCGTTAGCAGGGTTTTTCTTGTTTACTGTAGCTTTAAAACGTACATGCAGTGCATTTTTGAACGCTTTAGTTGGACAACTTTGAGGTGCTAAAACACGCATTTTTGGTAGTTTTTACTCGAAATTAGTGATTAAGTAATGTTAGCGTTTACAAAGTTGACGGTGGAATGTTTTTAATCGTTACCCGTTCAATTAAAATGTTTTTTTCTGACTAAGTCGCTAATTACTTGTTTGTATCGTTTGTGTGATTTTGCATGTGAAGTAAAGTAAACAGAAGCTTCAAGTTTGCTCGTCTGCATGCGCACTTATAAACTGGCTGTTGTGTGAATATCTTAGTTGAAATGTATCGTGTTAGTTGTAGTTGATCGGCGACTAACATAGCATGAACTGTCTGACTGTTGATGCATTTCATTTAGGCACAGTATCTAAACTGCAGGCATATTTTACTTACGTTGTTTGCCAATAAGATGATATATAATAGATAAAAAATAAGATAAACATAGGCTTACTTTGTCATCATTATGTCTGGGAGCGAGAACAGCGATAAGCTATGGATTACGGCTCGGTAAGGTTTCGTGTCTTCGAAATGCTGATTACGTTGGCTCGCTAGCTGAAGCTATATAGCGACCCTTATTTTCGGGCAGCTTTTTAATGTCTGTGTCTGCCCGCTGTCTGCCGTTTGCCACTGACTGTTGATAGCGCTTTGCATTGCAGCTAGCAAGCAGGTCGCCTACCAACTTGTCTTGTATTTAAATATAACAGCGCCGTAATTCCGGTTATGGCTGTTACAAACGTATGTAAATAAAAACGCGCTTTTACTGTTTTAAAGCATTTCCCAGCATTTACTACATTTGTGGCGGGTGTATTTTAGGTGCTGGTGAACCATTACGAGCGCTGCGGTCGTTACTATGGCAGCGGAGGCTGGGGCTCACACGGCTCAGCTACAGAGGAGGAGAAACGACTTACAATGATGCTCTTCAGTGGAATATTCGACTCACTCGCTCAGCGGGTGCGTAGCTTTTTCCGTACGGAATACGACAATAGATGTTTCTTTTGTCTCTCATGTAATTCATTGATTTATAGAATATGGCGACAGATATTCGTATTTACAGGGCCGGATTGAAATTTGAGATTATTTCGGACCCTAGGTTGGATGCAGTTATGGATTTTTTTCATTCTTTTTTTGCATTTTCTTTTTAATGTCCACTACTTAATCCAGTTATGGGTCTGGGGGAGCACTGTAAGCTCTTTCTAGCGGGTCCTGGAGGAACCCGGCCGCCAAACGTTTCGCGGTGCATTTCGAGCTAAAAAGCGTTTCTTGTGAAGTTGTGAGAGCAGTTATTGCTTATCAGAGATTCGGTTTTCAGTGAAAATCAAATCAATATACGAATCGTACATTGAAGAATGAAGATCGACAGTAACTGGACGTCATTAGCGTGCATATGCTGCGTGCTCTGCAAAAAGTTGCTAAAAAGCTGTCTTTTTATAGAGAAATTATTTTGTTCTGATTTGTGAGCAATGACTCGACAGTAAAATAAAAAATATTTAGCACTTTCACGCTAACACACATTAAAGTTGTTCGAAAACAATCATTGCAAGCAAATGACCAATAATATCTGTGACTTGGTGCAGGGTTATGACCCGGAGTTGTTTTCCAAGGCCCTGCCATGCCTCAGTGCAATTGGCTGTGCTCTCTCGCCGGATTACTCAATCAGTAATCAAGACGACGGCTACTATGACCGTTGTGTCGCTGAGGCCAGCTGGACCTACGATCCTGCGCCCGTCGACATCTCCACGTACGTTTCTTACTTACTTACGAGTGTCCGGATAGCTCGACAGTGATCTCTGTAGCGAAGTAAGTGGTTAGTGAGTCTTTGTTGATATTAGGCCTATTTGCCATCGAATAAAATCTCTGATTTTACCCAAGGTTTTATCACCAAAGTCATTTATAATTAGAAGCATTTTTTGTAGGGCTTTGTGTATATTGTTTTTTGCCTACATGGTTGTCTATCAATTTTAATATTCTGTATTGTAACTTTGTGTGTATTACTCATCCATTCGTGCATTCGGTTGACACTTGCAAATAAAGGCAACTTACTTACTTACTTGAAGTTCTGAATCAAATGATTTATCTGCTTTACCGTAGTAAGTGAAATTCGGATGCATTTAATACGTTTAGTCTAGTGGGTGTCGATTTGTTTAACCCATCATAACATAATTCAGTGCAGTCCGACGCTGTAACTGTTGCCGTGGCTTGCAGCGTGCATCTGACGGACGATTTGTCTCGCATTGTTCAAGACTTTGCTGAACATTACCACGACTCATGGGCTCTGTCCAAGGTCTGTGTATTAACAAATGCGACGTGTAATATAATATTATAGTTTATAATCAGAGATGTTTAGTCTTGGCGGCCAAAGTAGTCTTGAGGCCAAACTTTTGACCTCGGCAGTCGGCCCTCGATACCATGGCTTTAAGCATCTAGACGCGGCCTGGTCGTATAATGCCTTGGCCTTGTTATCACCGTTAAACTTCTAGCTGGTGTTGTCATTGTCACTTTTGTAGTTCTCTATATTAATTTTGTCAATAATTAGATAGCTTTAGATTATTTATACATGGCACAACAGGTAAAGAAAGGTTTGTGTTGATCATAGATGTTAAAAACATTAATTTACAAATAAGAAACATAAAAACATGTTTTTTCACTTTTGTAAAAAACGTAAAAACTTGCATAAAAAACATTAAACTACATTTAGCACAATAACATGTTAAAAACAAAAATCTACCATTTGTAAAGACTGAAGACTGGAATGTACTGAATGTTATTATGTAACCATGATTATTGTACAGATCAAAAACAGGACTAAACGCAATTCTCCCATGAGAAATGCATCATATTTGTCATTCTGTACGTTTATTTTTTATAAAAAGAAAAAACAAAAAATACGACAGTAAAAATAGAAAAAACACTAAAAACATTAAAAAAATTTTTAAACATTAAAAAATGTTTTTAAAATTTTTATATAAAAAACAAAAAAAAATGTTTTTAACATCTGTGTTGATGTCTGATTGCTTGTAGATGGAGACTGACTGGACGTCAGGACCAGTTTATGACGCCGACAAGAAACAGCATCCGAACCTGAGAAGCTTTCAGTCGCTTCCCAACCATGTAAGCCGCTTACAGCAGTCATATCTGCAGCGCCGTAGATACAATACACTATTATATGCATTATACAGTATGAACACGCTTGAAAACTGACAAGCAAGTTGACAGTTTAATGTAGCACATATAGTGTGTCCCCCCTCCAAAAGAAACCGGACACTTAATACATTTTAAAATAAGTCTAATAATCCTTGCTCAATATTAACGGATTTGGCACAGAAAATAGTTATAGGCCTATAGTCAGCACCATAACACCTGTAGCAGGTGTCAGTTTTTTGAGACACAACGTGGAACTGAAACGGTCATGAAAAGAACTGAAATGCGAACAGTGAAGTTTCGAGTTAGCAGAGCGTACCGGACGTACGGACGGACGGACGGACAATACCCGTAATACGCATAATAACATGCTCTGCACTGTATCTTGAATGAAAAACACATTGTAGGCTTATCACAGTGCTTGAATAATTTCGGTATAAGCATGTATATACATGTCGGTTTTCACGATGTAAAATGAGGTCGACAGAATACAAAGAAAATGCGAGAATATAAATTAACAATGAAGTTTTGCGTAGGGCCTATAGTGACTTTTCGTTATGATCTCGAGCTTAAATCTGTTCTGAGCATTTTGATGGATGTTGAACTGTGTAAAACGCAGGACAAGATGCGGTATATAGTACCGGCGGAGGAGATGGTCAAAGCGATGGTCGCGTGGGGATGGACGGTTGAACTTGACCAGGCGCGCGCCGTGTCCAAGGCTCAGATCAAACGAAAAGTTTCCAAACTCGCTCTGGTAAGTACTCCCCGCTTGTAAATAAAAGATAACTTCTAAGGTTTTTAACCCCTTGCTCTCGTTGACTGTTTAGTTTCCCCGAGAATTATTAATAGCAGACTCGATTAAAACGTAGTGTAGTCTAACTCGGTGAGCTAATTAGGGCAGGGCTGTTTTGCTATAAGGGAGTGTCTGGGGTCAACCCCCTGAACAAAACTGCAGAACCCCTCACGAAATCCATAAAAGTATAAAGGGGGTTAGGTTAACTCTAATTTTTTGTATGTGTGTGTCTATAGCATAAATTCTAAAACTGAACATTTACTGGATGAGTAATAGTGTGCTGTATGTGGCTTTAACAGGCCTGCTTCTTCCAGTAGATCCCCCTTTCCTGTCACGACGCTATAGTAGACGTCTATAGTCTGTAGCTTACATGCCGTTATACTGTTTTGGTTAATAAAATAATGATAATGACGACCACGATAAGTGATTGTATTCCGCACGTATAGGGTGATTACGCGCCAAAGCCGGCAGACATCCGTAACGTAACGCTAACTCGTGCAAACCTCGAAATGGCCGAGCGAATGGCGGAGAACGCTCACGACAGCTGGGCCAGGAAGAAAAAACTCGAACTTGAGAGTCTCGGTCGGTTGCATTTTATTAAACTTTTAACCTGCCGAGTTTGTTTTCTTGAACGTCGTTGTCAGATTGTTTGAAGCGTTCGTTTAGAAACGAAATTCGACTTTGATCAGGCTAACGATTGCTTTTGCTAATTGTTATATTTTCCATGAAAGTTACGAGTACGTCACTAAGAAAGCAGTGTAAACTAGATGTGATGATCATGAGAAGCATTGGCTAGAGTGAATGAATGATTGAACTTTTTTGTGTGTTTTTTGCCTTTATCTACGAGAGACTGGATAAAAAAAAACACACAAACACTTACTAACAGTGTCTGCAAAGATACTGAGTACATCCTGCACTATTTGATGCTAAATTTGATGTTATATATTGTTTCTACGCGCGACAGCATGAAATGCTTTGCGCGTCTTAGCCATCGTCGAGGTGACTGTCCGTCCGTCCGTCCGTCACAAAACGTATCAAAACGTATCAAAACGGTGCAAACTAGGATTACGAAGTCTTTACTGTGGGCTGCCCTAAAGACTCTAGTTTTTTGCGACAAAATTTGTGCCCTTGGGTGAGAAGGTTCCCCTTGAACATAGGCCTCAGAGACGGGTGCTGCCTCTAATACGGCGTTATTTTGCCGGTATTGGCTCGTCTTATGTGAAAACGGTTGCAGATAGGTACAGAGATGCTGGATATCATAATATAAGTACTAGTGACGGGCTTTTTAGATTTATCAACATCAACGACCTTGTATGACCTTGAACCCTAAAAGAAAGGTTTTTGGTGTATTTTTTGCGATTTTGGCCTGCGACGCACATTTTAAGAGTGAATTGCACTGAAACAGCTGGAGATAGGCCAAAACAACCTGCATATGAAATTTTTAGCATCAAACGCAGATTTCAGCAGTCCAAGTCGCGACCTTTTAGGTTCAAAAAGGCTTACGCAGGCGTGCGTCGAAGACGGCTACCCCTCCCCTCCCCCTAGAAAAGTGGCTATTTTACCGCTATTTGCTCGTTTAGCATGAAAGCAGTAGCAGATAGACGCAGACAAACTGCTTATCATAACAAGCACTAGTGATAAGCTTTTGATGGTGTCAATATCGATGACCTCGAATGACTTTAAAGTACCAAAATAGGACGTTTTGGTGTGTGTTTTTTTTACAATTTTTGATTATGGCACACATTTCAAAGTGAATTGTGCCGACATGGCTGGAAATAGACCTGGAAATCCTGCGAGCAGAAACTGCCAAGGCTGTCGCGCGTCTGGTGAGCTTTGCTCAAACTACTTGTTTTATTTGTCACATGTAGTAGGCCTATGCGTCTTACGCATAAACTATTTCGATTCTATTAACATCGTGATGCATGCGTGCGAGCATGTCTGTGAGTTTTTTGTAGGCCATTATACCTTTTATTTTTATTTTTGTGTACCACCAATATTTGGCGAATAAAAGCTGTGTGTATGTCCGGCGGCCGCTGTGTGTGCCGGGTGTGCAGGCGGAGGAATACACCCGCAGTTCATACCGTACAGTCAGCTGACAGACGACGAGAAACGAGTTGACAGAGACCGAGCCCAGGAGCTGATGAGATACATGCAGACCAGTGGATTCCGCATCATCGGGTAATAATTGTCATCGTTTCTTTCATCAACGACAACTAAAGGTAAAGCATTTGCATCTTTTGTAACAATATCACAAAGCATTTTTAAAGAGAATTCTGGATGCGAAAACGTTGCCGGTATGGTAATTTGTTTTACAGTTTTAGTGCGCAAAAAACGTAAAATTGTAGGAAACGCTAAGAAAATGGTTATAAATTATGCAGTTGGTCGCTAATATTATTTAAAGCCGGGGCAAAATAGTAATGGAACAAAATGATCTTTTTACGCTGATTGTGCTACGGCTTCAGGTGCATTTTTGTTGCCCCTGTGCAGTCAACGCTTACATGATCTCTAAGTCAATCTTTTAAACGTCAGTATTGAACTAAACCAAAATGCCAGTTCAATTGCTTTGCTCGTGCTCGGACTGTACAAAGTGAACTAGTTGGCAGTAAGGTTGACTTCAGTTCAGTTTTTTTGCGAAGTGTATCGAGCGAGTTTATTTGAGTTTATTTCATTTCATTCGCTCTGTATGCGCTTTCCTCAGCTCATTATGATTATGATGCGTACCGTACTTACAGTCAGGAGGTGACGCGAACACGCAAGGACGCGATGACGCGGCACAAGGGTGAGACCGGTGAGGGAGGTGTAGGAGCAGGCACCACAGAGAAACGCTTTGCCACCAGTCTACTGGAGAAGCTGCTCGAGTACCTCGACAAGGCGGCGTGCAACATGAGGAACATGAAACCGGCGTCCAGATTCAGTCGCCGTCACAGCTTCTCCGTCGCCTCAGAGGATGTCAAGTTCTTCGGCAAGGTAACGGATGGCTAGACTCAGTTACCGACCGACTAACTTGCTTAATTAGGCCTACTTACTCTTCTGGTTCAATGGCGGAGGGCTTCTCGGCAAGATCTGTTGTGATCTTATTGCAAAGTTTTCGTGGTCTTTCCTACGAAACACTTCATTCGAATAACAAATTCTTAATCATTAGAGCTTCATTTAAGGACATGTGTTCATTTACAGTATATGCGGTTACTTGTTTCAACTGTTTACATTACGGTGATGTTGTTACCATCGTTTCAAACTTTATTTTATCGCAGATCTGTAGTTTATTTCATTGTTGTCGGTCAATAGCTTTCGACTGTTTCTCAGACGAATGGTAAGACATTATAGGATCGCTAAAGAGGTTAGTGGACAGCGTTCTTCCTGGAAATCTTCTTATAAATGTTGTACTTTAAAAGGCACTCGAGACTGTACAGTGAAATGAAAAGAAATGGAAGTCAGATTTGAGTCTTTTACGAAAAGATTTAGCTGCGTCTCCAGATCTCATGTCATATAACAATAGCAATAGTGTTGTTGTTATTGTGACTATATGAGTAGTAGTTCATGGACCTAGTGTAGTTGATTGAAGCAGTGGTATGTCTGCGTGCTGCACCGCGGGTCCAATCGTTTGCTGACACGGGTAGTGGATGGCCGCATAGTGCGCTGCGGTATCGTTAGCTCATGCCTATCAGCTGATAATTCCGTGATTGTAAAGTGCTTCTGGTCACAAGTTTTGACTATTGTAAGCAGCGCTATAGCAAGTACACGTACCAGATATTTATTACCTCCGCCAAGGAGGTTATGTTTTTGCCAGAGTTTGTTTGTCTCTCTGTCTGTCTGTCTGTGTGTTAGCAAGATAACTCAAAAAGTTATGTACGGATTTTTCTGAAATTTTGAGGGAATGTCGGGAATGGCAAAAACTACAAGTGATTCAATTCTGGGGGCAATCCGGAAGGAATCCTGGATTCTGGATCACTTTGAAATTTTCGTTAACATTGCTTTAAATGGGGCATAAGGGAAACCGCTGCCAAACCGAATATGGTGCTGCCACCTGGCGAACAACATGGCGTTGGCTGACCGCTTTTCTAGTTTGTTTCTACGTTGTTTGTTGCGTAGGTTGTTCTACCGCTAGTGGAGAAGTACTTCCGAGCTCACAGAGCATACTTCATAACGGACCCCAACGTGTTGCAATCCACCGAGACCGCCACCATCCGAGAGAAAGAGATGACCGCCAGGTATCCACTGTCAGTCATTGCTTTTCTTTTTTGCCGCACATAAATGCCGAGTCTACAGAGGCGGCAGGGAAATGCCGTGGAAGCACGCTTCAGATATAAATAAACACATTGCATGCTCCACTCCTGGGTCATATCCGAGGGAAGAGGTTGACGGTTCAACTCTCCCACCGAAATGTTGGATCTTCTAGCTAGATTTAGGGAGAGAAAATGGGGCAGGTAAAGGAAGAGAAAAAAGGTAAAGAGGGGAAAGAAAAAAGGGATTGGAAGGAAAAAGTGTAACTCTCGAGCAAAAATTTCGACTTCGGTCTTTGCCCATTGTTGCCTGAGACAGTAGGGTGGTACTGTTTATGTGTGTTGAATGCTGATGAAGCGTCGTTGCGTTTGTTTGTAGTTTGTTCTCAAAGCTGGCTCTGCTGCTACGTCAGCGGCTGACGGCGTTTGGACATGATGTTCAGATTACAGTGAGATGTCTTCAGACTCTCGTACAAGCCATCGACGCCAGGTAGAGAACAGTTGTAGTAGTAGTAGTAGTAGGCCTACTAGCAGTAGCAGTAATGGTATAAGCCACGGCGAACACGCGAGATTTCTGCGTGACATTGACCTTTGGTTTTTCAACTAAAAATTGGCAATCTGGAGACCCGTTTTCCAGTCCTGCGTTTTTTACCCTTTGCGTAGCCATAAGGTGCCATGTCTTCCACTAGTTGGTTTTTACTCTCGTGTTTTTACTGTAGCTCTGAGAAACGTTTACGCCAATTTCGCTTCTTTTATGTTTTTTTTCTGGAGTTAGAAGACCTGCGGGACAGACTTACAGATGGACGAGCGAATAAGCAAAACCCATAATGCGACCTATTAAAACGGCTGCATAATAACTCGTCGGGTGATTAACGCAATTAAAACGTTAATTGTTGGACAATTGTTGTAATACTAATGATGTTGGTGAAGTGTGATCTGTGTGTTTACAGAGCAATCGTGAAGAGTAGTCCTGAGATCGTGCGTTCGTCGCTTCTACCGTTCTTTACATTCGCCGCTGACGATCTCGCTCACACCGTGTCCAATCTCAAGACCGGCAGGTTCAGCCACGTCAAGGGAACCATCACACGAGGTACGCGATGCAGCTATAACAACTAATAGTCTTATTCGAATTTGCTCAGCGGCGTCTGCGTTAAAACAGTTGGGGCGGGCATGCAGGACAAAGGAGATTGTGAGCGCTCGAAATCTTAATTTTTGTTCTCAAATCCTTCAAATTTTGTATTTTCGAAAATAGTTTTCAGCAGGAAGAAATTTTTCAGAGAGGCTAAAATTTAAAGGACGCAGTTTTTTTTCTTGTCGCCCCGCTTCAGCACGACGCCACTGCAAGGAAATGTTGTGTAACAAAGTGAAGAACTTTATGTGCTGTGTCATTTAGCTATTTGTTTGATATTATGTTGTAATTGTGTAATTATTGGCGTTGTGTAGGTGCGACAAGCTTAAACTATCTTCACATGGCGCTGCTCCCCGTACTAACGTCCATGTTTGATCATCTCGGCAGAAACGGCTTTGGCAGCGACCTTCTCGGTACTTTGTTATGATCATTTATTTATTACTTTGTTAGTATTTTAGCTCATCGCTAATACGCTATCAATTAGAAGACATTATAATCACACCTCACTCGATAGTGTGAGTGTTGTAAGGACGACCTTCAAAGTACATATATGGGAAAAGGCAAACTTTGACCCTCAGCCAACTCAAAAAACCCTTGAACCGATCGTCACCAAATTTTAATGGCGTGATTAGGTCGTGGACGCCTATCACCAAAAAGAATTTGGGCTTAATCTGCCCAGGGGTTTCTGCTCCCCATATAGGTGAAATATACATCCCTCCTGTTCGAAATTTACTACACTTTTTTGGTCCTTGAACTCTAAAGGCGAGTCCGTTTAATACGACGAATAACGTCAAATGAAGAAGGCTTTAGACTATGTTAGTGATTACCAACTAAAGTCAGCTTGTAAGGACGCCATATGCATAGCCCCATCTAAGGTTACCCAAATGATTTTTGCTGTTTTAG
>Ga0056128_1007928_pt1 | contig 13418 bp, 5 predicted proteins | sample WorMetLIZISLAND2_FD_71113 | JGI IMG/M metagenome (GOLD analysis project Ga0056128, IMG submission 71113) | Marine gutless worms symbiont microbial communities from Max Planck institute for Marine Microbiology, Germany - Olavius geniculatus... ... | reverse complement strand
GATCGTCATTCCTTATGTGAAGGGTCTATCTGAGTCACTCAGCAGGACGTTCAGCAGATATGGTGTTGGGACAACTGTGCGACCATTCAGAACTGTTCGGAATGAATTGGTCCACCCAAAGGACACACTGAACTACGAGGAAGCAAGCCAATGTATTTACGAAATTCCTTGCAAGAACTGTGACAAAGTGTACGTGGGCGAAACCGGCAGAAATCTCGGTACAAGGTTGAATTAACACAGAAAAGAAGTGGAGACAAAGGACACACAAAGATACACAAGAAAAAGTAAGTTATTCGCAGATACACAGCAAAACAAGTCCGCGATTACTGATCACGCTTTGCGAGAAAACCACGTCATCAACTGGCAGAATGTCAAAGTTATCGGTCATGAACCTGACCGCGGTACTCGATGGATCAAGGAGGCTGTGGAGATACGCAAGACGAGGACATGGGCTATGAACAGAGACACTGGTTCATACTTCCTATCACCGGCTTACGACTACATTCTTCTCCGGAACTCACATGACACTTCCCGGAGAAGAGTCGACTCATTTTCAAAAAAGGCAACAGCGGTTGCCGAAACGTCAACCAAATAACTATAAGATTTGAAACAGTTAATTTGTATATTAAGGGTGTCTGGCTTTTTCGTCTTTTTGCCGTTTCGCCCCCTGGCTTGTTCGCCTGCTGACTGATTTGCCCCTGTAACTAACTAATTTGCCTTCTGGCTTGTTTGCCCCCTGGCTGATTCACCCCCTTATCTTGGACAATCGCCCCCGTTGAATACCGGTAATTCAATGTCGATTAGCACAAGAGCGATAAACTGCAATATGTATATGCTATAAATAATAATACATAATTTAATGTTTAGACAGTTTGTAGCATAATGATGAGAATAAACGATTGTGTGACTGCTAATGGTTTGTTCAATTCAACAGAGACATTATACATAGAGTCATGGAGACCCTATTTGCCTACAGCACTTTGTCGTCCTATAATGTTCTGCAAACAATAACAAAACACAAAATATCAGTCTACATTAGACCAACATATTACTCAACGGGATGAATCGTCCGAGCTGAGAGGGCGAACGAGCCAGAGGGCGAATCGTCCAATGTGAGGGGCAAATCAGCCAGGGGGCAAACAAGACAGGAGGCGAAAAAGCCATAGGACAAAACGGCAAATCAATCAATCAATCGATCGAAAAATAACCACCTACAAAAATAACCAGTGGTGTACAACAAACCTAAGAGCTATAATAATGCCTAAAAATAATGTACAAAAAAGGGCGAAAAAGCCATAATTCAGTCGACATTGCTCATCTGAAGTGCACTGCATCCTTTCAGCCTCTGACGGCTAATTTCATTAAACACCTATCAATGAATTTATCTATTCAGTGCACTGAAAAAACATACGCGCAAGGGCATATCTGCTGAATGATCAAAATCGCCGCTCCACTCGACAACTTGTCGCAGAAACTCATCGAGCCAAAAACAAATGCACCAGAATCCTGCATTGCAGACTTACTGTTACTGCACTATTCATATACTTAATTGTATAATTCAGCATCGTCAATTTTGAAACAAATTTCCTATTGACTTCATTTTATTGCAGTTATTTTCAATTTAACTGTAACTAAATTTTTCAGTCCTGAAATGACATCAGCAGCACTCAGAAAAAAATAATTAAGCTAAAAGTAAATCAATCAAACATAAATACCTCGCAGTTAATCATATAAAACACGGCTAACATTTGACATGGCATATTATGGCTATGTTCAAACTTTGCCAGGTAATGTGGCAACAGATTTGGGGTAAGAAGGCAACATTTAGTCCAGCACCTTGCTCAGTTATCACTAAATGCAAAAAGGAAAAAAATTAACAAAATTGGACCACATTTGCCAAGGTTAAACTAAAGATAATTTAGTGAACATGATGTACGTACACAATATATGGTATTATGATAATGCTTTTGTGTAATTATCACTGTTAAGACAATACGAGGGTTGATCAATAAGTAATGAGAATCACTCAATGTATTAGACTTAAATATTTTGTACAATCCATATATCAGTAAAAAGTATATTTTTTACAAACATATATAGATTTGTTGCGGATGTGACGTCATTGTAATTTATGACGTCACATTGAATTAAACAGAAACGATTTGGAGTGTTAACACGAACAGTGTAGAATTAGTAAGTTATAACAATTCATCAAATTACAACTTTTTATTATTGTTTTTGTTGACGTTTCGGCAACTGCTGCTGCCTTCATCATCGGTTCATCGACTTGTCCTGTTCTTTTTTAACGTGTATTGCGTATCGTTTCCCTGATAACTTATTAACTTACGTTTCAACTTATGAGTCTATTCAAAGACAGCGTAGAATTAGGCTCATTGTTGCACGATAATTCTCCAGCCTGCAGTCAAATTTAGCAATGTGGTGTTCTGAATCATCTGATTTTCTGAAAGCGCTAACAAATACGTTTATGAATTTCTTATTTGAAACTACGAATATAGAACAGCTTAGATCCCCACTGGCCGTACATAAAGTGCTTGAGCTAATAATGATGTTACGTCAAGATTTAACATTACCAGTAAAATTTTATTTTAACAGTTTGTGACATATGTTGTGTTGATGAAAGGATTAGCAACATTCTTGATTTGTTACATAAAGGCCCTCAATGTGCGGGGGCCCAAGAGCGAGCCCCATGCATTCTGCAGTTCAGACCCCAAATCTGCGATTGCCCAACAAACTGTTGGCGACTCTGGCTTCATACAATAAGATCACCATGCACACAGCAATGACCAAACCCCCAGTAACTATCGTCAGTTTCGATATCTAAAATTTCATCTTTGTGTTGTCCGCTATGCAAGATTCAATGTCGCTTGCACTGATGCTGTGAATCGTTTCTATTTAACGGTCTATGATGTGATAAATTACAACAACGTCACATCCGCAACAAACTCATATGTGTTGATGGAAAATGTTCTTTTTACTGATATACAAATTGTGAAAAATATTTAAGTGTAATACATTGATTCTCATTACTTATTGACCAACCGTTGCATATTACACTATGAAAAGCCACATGGGAAGTTATAATTGGCTGGCCGACTCACACAGTGCGGTCCAATGAGGTCGGTGCCCATTGCCAGGGACACAACAATTAGCACCGAACCTCCAATGCCAATAAGTACAGCTGGGCCGATCACTTGTATGAGTGCCGTGTTGAAATACGTTATGGTCCACAGCCAAGCACAACCGCATACGGTGAACAAAATACCCAGCAACATTGACACCTAAACAAAACATGTGAAAAACCCCAAAAGCTCAAGCCAGAATTACTAACAAGCACACAGTGTGTTTTTATATTTTACAAGGGCATTTGTCAGTATCCAGGATAGTGGTACAACTTCATTAGAAATCACAAGTATAAACTACAGCTGCATGGACAGCTTAGGATTCCTCGTCGTCTGACAATACGCTGGAGTACGGACAACACAAACTGACTGCAAAAAAAATCAAACTAACTCAAAAAAAAGAAAAAACTACCTTTACACAAAAACGTACAATTAACAAACAAAACATTCATACACTTGCGCAGGCTAACTAACAATGCAAAACTCAAAACTGGATTCCGCACTGCATTTCGTGCCATCCAGCAACAAAAAGAAATTGTGCTTATTCTACAGTTCCTGGAACCTGCATGGGGAACATGCAATAAACAGTGACCAGTGATTAGAGAACTGTCTGGATGCTGAATCTAGACAAATGCATACCTTTTTGCCGATGCGATCACTAACAGGTCGTATGAGCAGTGAAACGAAGAAGCCGGTAACATTAACAACCAATGGAATGATCACCATGTATTGCTGAAACACACACACCAGGACAGCAGCAAATAAAACCATATGATAAATATTAATTGATACCATAGTTAATTTATGTCGAGATCAGGAGACTACTCAGCATGTAGTTAAAACACACCGGAATTTTCAGTTATGACAAATTATTGCACTTGAAATTTTCCAAAATATTTTTCATGATAACGCTGGATGCATGGTTTCACTTCTTTAATGACTATTTGTGTTAGTCTTGCCGACAACTTCTGACCTCACACAATCAATATTTTTCATATTTTATCATAGAAAACAGAGTTTAGTACTGGATACCAGAACTTGAGCAACATTACTATTTCAATTGCATAGACAAGACGTATATACATATTACAGTAAACAGCAATGTGTGACAGCACGAAAACATTGCAGAAATACTGATTATTCTTAACAACAACAAACAGTACTACACTGTGACCAGAAAAAACATCCCAAATATCATCGAGATTGTCACTTGAAGTAGGGATATCCAATTTTAATAATTTTTTGTACAATTATTTCTGGCACAACTGGCCATCAAATGACCGTTCAATATTTCACCTCACCCAGTGTCTGCTTCAGCACTACATAGGAAAAACAAAAATAATGAAATATGAGTTGGAATGAACAGAAATGTGTCAAAAAACATCCCCAACATTATCAATTGTGACTTAAAGAAAGACTGATAGATTTTAATAATTTTTGATGCTAACATTTTTGACACTACTTGCCATCAAATGACCATTACAGTTCCCACCTCACCGAATGTCTTTTTCTGCATTACTTTGGAAAACCCTAACAGGCGAAATAGAACAAAATGCAATATTTTGTTAGCTTTGTTTCCCCAGGTAGTGCAGAAACAAATAATGTGTGTGTTGGAAAATTGGAGATTCATTTGATTGCCAGCTGTGTCAGAAATATTGGTGTCAAAAATTATTAAAACCTGATAAGCCTTCTTCAAGTTAAAATCTAAAATGTCCGGGATGATTTTTCTGAACACGATGTACAATCATTACTACTGCTGATGTTTCAGCTTTGCAACTAGCATACTTCTATGACGTTATTGCAAGTAAAATTTTGAAAATTGTTCTAGCAAAATATTTTCATGGGCAAGATGTTAAATCAGCAGTTCAGACCACTAAGTGTTTAAACAGTTAACAGCAGAAAAATGACTCTGCGATTAACTATTTATGGTATTTATAATGATCTACAAATTTAGTCCGAAATGTAAGAATCACAAAGTTATAACTAACCATGACAGTACAAAGCTACTGGTAATTAAAAACAACTTTGAACCTTATCAAGATAGAGAGTTTTTGTAACGTAAAATGGCCAATATGTTCCCGACACATTGACGATAAGTCTTGATAGCATATATAACAATGCAACCTGTCGCAAACACCAACACACAGTGTGCAATGAAACAAACTTCCCCTCACAGTCACAATTTTTCATCAATAAATTACTCAGAGAACAAACTGTTTAGCAGCCGTGAAACAGCAGCTTCAATTGGACAGCACATAAACGGTGCAACCAAACATCGCTAAGAATCCATTGCAAGCTACTGTCAGCAGTTAGTACATAAACATTTTTATTCAGATGAATGGCAGCACAATACAAAAATAATCCAACAAGGTGCATTCGTCATCAGGGTTCTCGGTGCAACTTCATCTGAACAATAACACGTACCAGACCTAGGGATATGCACTTCTGGAAATAGCTGAAACTAAAAACGGGTTAATTTGTAGATTAATGGTGACTAATAAGTATTAAATTACCAGATAAAACTGATGCTCCTTCAGCCAATCATACCACTCCATGGATCTCTTCTGCACCACGAGGGTCACAGTTTGATCCGCGTTTGTGATCAACGTTTGACATTCAGCTTCACGTAAGCCGACGTGGAAAAAAATGCTACAGAATATGCCGAGAGCCATGACGATCACCATCAGCAGCTGCACGCGCACACACGACAAACGGACTTTTTCATGGGCATGATATTTTCACCTATTTCATGAATATGAAAAAATCACAAAATTTTGGCCATCACTAAAAATTGCCCATCACCAAAAAAAATCATCAGCATATAACATCAACATGCTAATGTAATAGATTTCTGTTGTAGACACAGTGAACACAAAAAACTACAGCTCACCAATAAACCAGCAAATCTACAAACACGCAATATGTGTAAAACATAAAGCAATGCAGAAATCTATTCACATGGCTATTCAGCTGAAATTCTCTAAAAACTATACCCGGAGAAAAATGTGAAATTAAAGTGCTGCTTCAAAACTCCACAATTGCAAAATTAAGATGCAGTGAAAAAAATTGTGTTTTACAGTAACACTTCAGAAGATGAATTACTAGCTCAGAATACTTATGACGACTTTATTATTATCAGATTTCATTTAACATCAGCGCCTAAAAACTGTTAACTAGGTTACAAGAATTGTATATAACCTGTGTCAATCAGACAATCAGACTTAAGACAAATGGATAGACAGAAACCATGCTATGGTAAAATTTAAGATGTTAGCATACCATAAAATTTTGTGCATCTGCAGGAGTGACTTTTGAACTGACATCGGCACCGAAAAATCCCCACCCAACGCAAAATACGACAACTCGTGACAACAGCGTTCCAGCATTCCTGAAAGTCAACAGACAGTCGGACAGATCAAAATTGGTGAAAAACCCGTCAAATCACATGTTTCAATAAAACTAAAACAAAATCGCTGCAAACACTTTAGGAAGTCCTTCTTGCTAGAACAGTCAACAAATCTATAGACAGCTACTGTATTTTGAAACAAAATATACTGGCAAAATAAAATCCTACTCTTCTTTCTCTCTTCTGCCAAATGGACCGTTAACGAAAATCTCTTCTGCCAGCTGCTCCTATCTTGGACCTTTCTCTTCAAAACTGTCACAATCCTTGCAAGTAATATATTTAACTCACTCAAAAATTAAGTTTGTGTGTTTTTGTACTGTATTCCTTTGTACTTCCATTGTTTGTCTCTCCAGTGCAAGTAATATTATTAAGTAGCACATATAGTAGCATAAGTAGTATATAAATATAATTATAAGTAGTATATAATGACGTTTACAGAGCTGTATGCAAAACTGACCGAAGGCCATTAAGTTCCGTCTGCTGAGATCGGTCCTGTGTCAGTTGACTCATTAACGCCATGTGAGATATTTGTGTAGAGGCCCAACCAAACTGAAATACTGCAATGAAAGGCGAGTAGTACATTAAATGTCCCCACATACTCGCCTCATCCGAGCAAGCAAAACAGCGCAGAAATATTAATGGGAATGAGATCGAAACCGCCAAAGTGCCTACAGAAACATAGACAGCAGTATACGTATTCCTCAGAAAATAAAAGCACCCAGATTCAGTACAGTACAAAAACAACACAAAATCACAAAATATACCATACCTGCAACAGAACAGAATAAAACAAAACAATTTCAAGACAAAAGCGAATATTAGCAAAACAGACACTTCAGTATGAAAACGTAAACAAAACACCAACAAAATACCAAAACTATAGTTTTGTCTGAACTGACTAAGTACTGCATTATTTACAGTATCAATTGAATCATTTCTGAACTCGAAATGATTAGAATCCATATGTGCAGAGTGACCACAATTTTGGTGAAAAATTAAGGACTTTTCAAGGACTTTCAAGTATGTTTCCACACCTATTCCAGCAATGCTTTACCAACTTACCACTCTAGAAACAAGGGCGGTGGAACAAATTTAAAACTGGACGTACAAATAATCTGTGAGCAAAGCAAACAGAAAAAAATTGGAACTGTTGTATGCAGAATTGTCACATAGACTTTAAAAATTTCCAATATTTTGCAAGCAACTGGATAATTTTTAGTCTGTAATAATTTAAATTTCAGGGACTTTCAATAACCTGTTACATCAATAGTCTTTTCAAGGTCTCTCCAGCTCCTGAAAAAATGGAAAAAAATTTTAGGGGACTTTCAAAGACTTTCAAGACAGTGTGGCCACTGGCCACCATGTACATGGCCAAAAAACTGAGCTTTCTACAATATAATGTAACAACATAAGATAGGCTCTATGATACTGATAATACGAATGCTATGATCAAAAAACTTAATCCTTAGCTACGACTAAACACATTAAATTTGCTTATTAACAAATCAACAAATAGTTTTAGCAAATAAAGTTTGAATAACACCAAAAAATTCCTCATTCTTAAAAAAGTTTTCGTACGGTACCAAACAAGAAGTGAAAAACCTAATAGGTGCCAGCTCTTTCTCTTTGGCAAGCCGCAACAGCCGTTGATCCGATCCGACTCGTAACCAATCAGCGGCGTGCAGACAGCATCTACCACCTGACCCCACATGAGCAGGTATCCGGCTGGCTTCTCGGCTATGTTGACGACATCCTGGAAGAAGACAAGCAGAAGTGTGAACCACATTGTGGCACACAAGTCGTTCTGTATGTGTCCGAAGCTGTATGACAGCTTCTGACGCCATCGCAAGACAGGCAGACTCACAGCTGAATCCATAGCAGGACAGCCAATGAGTGAACTTGCGAGGATGCGAGCTCAACACATGATTGGCAGCTATGGCCCAGTACTGGTGAGACGTCCAATTAGTATAAATCTGCACACAGCACAGAAACATTGCACCAGTTTAATTTTTTTTCACCAGAAAAAAAAGAAATACGAACACAAAAAAACTGTTAAACCTATGAACTAAAATTATCGACAAACTTTATAAAATCCAAACAGATTACCAAACATTCAACAGCACTCAAATTATAACGTTGAGTCTCGGGGTCAAAACAGTACACGATACATATACACTGCACAAGTTTGTTGTATCTAATTTTGACGCAAGTTCGTGCAAATTCGTTCAGCCTGTGAAAAAACAGACAAACAGCTGATACAGTAACCTGTCAAGAATGATGGCTAGCATTATTCTGTAGTCTGTACTCTGTATACATACAGTAACGTTATCTGTCTAGTCCCAAATTGATTTGCACAACTATTTTCTGATACAGCTGCAAATCACACACTTGCACATTACCAAGTTTGGTTCACAAATCGAAAAATATAACAAAATACTTCAAATTTGTCAAGTTCTAGATCGGTAGCACAATCTCATGACAAAAGTAGGTTAATGGGTCAGCCAAGAATTCTAAATTGACCCATTTCCGTTTGTTTACAAATAATTGTCGTCAGGGAAAATTGTTTTTTAAATTTAGCATTCGCACAGACGAAAGCATGTATTTAATACAGTCGAATTACTATATATCGTTTGTTGCCAAACTTGAAATAGTGTTATACAGCATTGCTTGACAATGTTATGAAGGTAATCACTGAAATAGCCAGTTGCAGTCACACAAACACTGATCGCAAACACTACATTTACTTATTACTAGATAATAAGCATTTCTTCATGTTTATTAATTTACTCTTCTTCGTCACAGCTTATTATTGTTAGCCTGGATGTCGTCCTAAGTATGTTTTGCTTAGTTCTAGCTAATTGGATGCTTGTGGTGGTTTTGTACTTTTTGTTAGATGCGACATTGGAAAAAGACATCACTTTCGGTCTGCGCAGCATTCTTCACGATATTGGCTTTGCTGTCATTCTTGATTCCTGATGATGAACTAGAAGAAGAAACGGCAGAAGATTGCTGTCGGCGCAGGCGAAGTCGCCATCTGTCAGTGCTTGGTCCCACATTTCTTGTAACGCTGATACTGTCGGCACCTGACGACCGTGAGGGCCGGGATGCCATCAGGAAGACGTGGTTCAACTTTTTGCCAAGTGACTGTCGTGCATATTTTGCCATTGGTACACGAGGAATGGCACAGTTGAACCTAGATTCTATCTATTCTGAAATGGCCAATCATCCCGACATAATGTTACTCCCAGACATTGCCGACACATATAACTCACTAACAGACAAGCTGATTGCAGCATTTACCTGGCTATTTGATAATGTTGAATTCTCGTACATCTTGAAAACTGATCTGGATACGTTTGCCCGTGTTCAAGTGATAGCTGAAGAGCTTCATGGTCGTATGTCGGAGGAACTGCCACTGTACTGGGGCTTCTTCGATGGGCGAGCCCGGGTGAAGAATAGTGGACGTTGGGCAGAGTTGTCATGGAATCTCTGTGATCGTTATTTGCCACACGCTCGTGGCGGTGGTTATGTCTTGTCGGCTAGCATCGTGGAGTATGTTGCTAACAACGCCGCTTTATTGCGTCGTTTTTCCAGCGAGGACGTATCCATTGGAGTGTGGACAGCGGCTCTGAACATAGAGCGACGACACGACCCACGCTTTGACACCGAGCACGTGTCCCGTGGCTGTCATAATTCTTACATCGTGACCCACAAACAGGATGCGGATGCTCTACACGCGCTGTACAAGAACCTGCTGGAGACTGGTCGTCTGTGTGGTGAAAGAGAGTACCGGCACCGTCTGTCATACGTTTATGACTGGTCCGTACCACCGTCAATTTGCTGTTTCCGAAATGACACAAGCATTCCATGAGCATCTGTCAACTTGGTGATTAATTTACTTTATTGTTACATGCGTCGAAGAAGATTATGCTTGAGTGTCTGTTCTGTCTTTTTGCTTGTTTCTTTGTTTATTTGTCTGCTGGATCACCCAGAAAGTTATGAACCGATTCTGATGAGGTCTTGTGAATGAGCAGGGAAGAGGGTTGGAAATGGCCATGGAGCATGTGATTAGATTTTTTTATGGCAGTCCATAATCTTATATGTATTCTAGATTGTTATCAAGGATTCTTCAGTATTAGGAGTTACAGCATCAGCTTCCACTTTGTAGTATATCTCAGCACAGATTTTGACAAGATTTTGTTGAGTGGTGGACTGATGAGTGTCCCAGTGACCAACTGTGTAGATTTTTGGTGGCAGTGCAATTCGGATCTGGAATCGAGTTTGAATTCATAAATTTTTGATGAACTTTTGAGAGAATTTTTTTGGGATGGTGACTGAGACCCAGGGGATAATTATCAGATCCATTGTGTTGGCCATGTGACAGCACTGTTCTGAGTGGTCTGAGAGATTTGAGACCTCTGATTGTTTCTGTTTGTTTTTACACGCGAAAGCAGCTACTGCTTTCAGCGCGTCTTAGCCATTGCAGTTCTGTCTGTCCCTCTGTCCGTCTGTCACACGGGATGAGTCCAAAACGGTGCAAGATAGGATCACCAAATCTTCACTGTTGGCTGCCTGGAAGACTCTAGTTTCAGGAACCGTAAAGCTTTTCCATAAATTCAAAGGAGGTCACCCCGAACGAGGGCGCTAAATGAGAGGGGTTGGGCAAAATTTACGATTTTTGGCCAATAAGTCGCTGTATCTCAGTAAGGGTGCGAGATAGGGCCTAGGTTACTATTAATCACTAATAGGAAGTCGTATGCTGGCTTTCGATTGGCGCCAAATTCAATGACATTGAATGACCGTGAACACAAAAGTAGGGGTTTTATGGATTATTTTGGCGATTTCGGGCTGAGACACAAGTCTATATCATTCACAAGGTGGCACCACGGAACTGTTGTTATGCGATCCAGATAGAGAATTTGGTATTTGTATATTAACTTAGCATGAACACCCCAATTTTCAGCTAAACTACTGAACCGGAACTGCTACAGGCTTTTGCGCGTCTCGTGAGCATTAGCTCAAATTACTTGTAAGTGCATGTTATTAACCCATTCATGCATAGCGTCCCAAAAATGGGACACCTAGTTTGACGCTACATCAAAAAATAAGTCATGCAGTAATGGGTTAATGTTGTGTCTGTTTATAAGTATTCAACTTCTGGTGTATGAACTGTCATTCTGTTAACCAAATGGTGCTTTGTACTGATGTCAGTATTTTTAAAACAAAATGAATCATTTTCAGTAAAGTTAAGACTTCTAAGTTCCTTGATTATATGAATTCAGTCTACTGGTAATGTCTGGTGTGTGAAATGCTTGCAACTACACTGTATCCACAAAAAGGTGTACAGAAAGGTTTACAACAATGAATTCATACTGGGTAGCACACGCTTTCACTCAGAAATGGTTAGCTGAATAGCGACAAACACAATTGGCAGTTATTGTCTCTTAAAAAGTCACACGTGTCACATCACATCATCTTTATTACAGCATGTGATCAAAATGTCCTCTTCCAGCATGAATGCCGGCGGTGGACGTTGACGCCACTCACCAACAGCACGTTCAGTAACTGTGTGACTCAGAGCGGCACACTCGCTGTTGATGCGTCATTTCAGTTTGTCGACTTTCAATCTTAAAATGAAGATGAAGTAACAGATTTTCAATGATTTTTTGGTCGTGGTAATTTTTTGAGCTGACACATGCAATATCCAGAATGAATTCATTGTTGTATACAGCCAAACTATAACTTTTCCGTTTTACAAAGTAGTGTAGCAACAGTATTGAGGTGAGGTGACCAAAACTACAGTCATTTGCGTCGAGTTTCTTTTGATGTCACTTGCCAAAAGTGATTAAAATCGGCCAATGTTTCACGGAGCTATTCAAAGTTTAAAGTGTCACCTTTTTATGGAACACGGTGTATATTAGTAGTCTGCTATTGTTTATTTTTGCACTTCTTGTTTGTAACTTAACTTATTCTATTATGTGTACTTTTGTGGCATGCATGACATGATTTTTTGACATCATATACAGACTGTATTTGGTCTGGGGGGGAGGTGGTAGCATTTTTCAATGATACACATACTATGCGTCACCATGCCAAATTGTTTCTGTACCAGTGCTGTTGATGTTCTCTCAAAATTTTATAACCCTGCTAAGACATACTTGGCTCGAAGCTATGCCTGTTTGATGTGTTGCGCATTCTCTGAAACAACAAATATTGTTGGTGTCTTGCGTTCATATATTCCCAATGATTTCTATTCATTGCCCAGTTGTTCAAGATTATATGTGTACAATACCTGATTTTATAATCAGACTGTACTTTAGTAACGGTCGAGCTGTTGTCATGGTTGTTGTCCGTCCGTCTCTCTGTCTGTCACGCATGTACTGTGGCTAAACGGTGCAAGATAGGGCCTAGGTTGCTATTGATCACCAACAGGAAGTTGCATACTTCCTTTCAAATGACATATAAATCGATGACATTGGATGACCTTGAAAAATCATAACGCACTGTGGTATGCCAATCGTGTGGTATTGTGGGTGAGCACTAAGTCGCAGAGAGGGTTGGCGATGGTACCATGGGACTGTATTACGTACACACTTTGCAGCATCGATGGACAGAGTTTAATGCAGCAACAAGGTCAGGTAACAGGAATACACACACGTATACTGAAACAATAGACAACGACGTGCAACAAACATCACATATCAACTGCAGCAGTAGGATTAGTAAACAACGAGTACACAGACCAGTGCTATACAATACTACACTGTGTCTCAAAAAAAAGCATGTGACTACATTTTTTGCAATAACTTGAACAATGAATGTCCGATTATAATAATTTTTGGCACACTTATTAATGAGACTATATGTCATCG